>Ga0181607_10000934_pt1 | contig 25799 bp, 31 predicted proteins | sample 041ome_9_FD_132420 | JGI IMG/M metagenome (GOLD analysis project Ga0181607, IMG submission 132420) | Coastal salt marsh microbial communities from the Groves Creek Marsh, Skidaway Island, Georgia - 041413US metaG (megahit assembly) | ecosystem: Environmental > Aquatic > Marine > Intertidal zone...
CACTCTTATTTTCATAAACAAATAAAACAGAGAAGTTGGGCTCAATACTTTGCTCAACTCCGTTGATGTAGCCAATTGTAGCGGTAGGGGCGATAGCCATAACATTACTATTCCTCATTCCATGTTCAGCAACATGATCTCTTAAAAGCTTCCAATCAACTTGAGAAGTTTCTCCGTGACCTATAAAGTTTGATTTTTTATACTCAGTTAAAACATTATAAGAATCAATTGGTAAAATATTTTGACTCCAAAGAGAACCCTCATAAGTTTTATACTTGCCTTTTTCTTTAGCTATTTCACTACTAGCTAAGATTGCATGATAAGAGTAAAACTCAAACAAATCGTCATTCAGTCTCACCGCTTCTTCACTGTCAATTTGAATATTCATTTTATGGCATATGTCGTGCAGCGCCATCATACCTAAACCAATTGGGCGATTCCTTAAGTTAGAATTACTCGCTTCTTCTGTTGGATAAAAATTAATATCAATAACATTATCTAGCATTCTAATAGCAGTGTGAATGGTAGATTTTAATTTATCATAATCTAGTGTGTTATCATCTTTTAAATGATTAAGTAAATTCACAGAACCCAAATTACAAACAGCAGTTTCGCCAGTCTTAGTCTTTGTTCCAGATTTGTATTCAGAAGCTTTAGTGTGTAATGTTATTTCTGTACAGAGATTACTACTATGAACAACTCCCTCGTGTTGATTAGTATAGCGAATGTTGCATGGATCTTTAAAAGTGCACCAAGGATGAGAGGTTTCAAATAAAACTTTGAGCATTTTTTTCCATAGCTCTTTAGCTGTAGTAATTCTGAAGTTTTTAATTAATCCTTTTTCCGCCTTATCGCATAATTCATTGTACTTCTTATCAAATTCTTCACCAAAAAGATCATGAAGCTCGGCATCTTTTGGATCAAAGAAATACCAAACATCTTCATTTTGAACCCTACGCATAAACTCATCAGGAATCCAAGAGGCAGTATTCATGTCATGACATCTCAACCTATCATCCCCAGTGTTTTTTCGTAAACTTAGGAAGTCTTCAAAGTCTAAATGCCATGGCTCTAAATAAGCGCAACCAGCACCTGGCCTTTTACCACCCTGATTAACTGCTACTAATAAATCATTATAAATTTTCAACCAAGGTATAAGACCTCCAGATATACCATTAGTTCCTTCAATGTGAGAGCCTGAGGATCTGAATGGAGTAACATCAAAACCTAATCCACCAGCATATTTAGATTTTCTAGCTTCTTGCCATGCTCCATCAAAAATACCATCAATACTGTCATCAAAAGTATTGAGATAACAAGAACTAAGCTGAGAGTGTGTTGTTCCACTATTAAACAAAGTTGGAGTGGAAGGTGTGTAAAGCTGTTGGCTAATTAAATCATAAAATTCAACTGCTTTTTCGTTTTTATTTTCTTCATTTAAAGCTAGACCCATAGCAACCCTCATGTAAAAAGATTGTGGAGCTTCCATTACTTTATTGTCTAATCTAATAAAGTAACGATCATATAAAATTTGAACGCCAAGATATTTGAGTTTCTTATCTCTTCTAATTTTTAATGCTTCAGATAAAAAAACCAAATCAAATTCCATAAGTCTTGGATCGATTCTATTTTCTTTAATTAATTTTTTAATGTTTTGTATGAAGCTTTTTCTGTATTGAAGTTTAAATGCATCGGAGTCAGCACTTTCTTTAAAAACTTCTTTATATAAGGTATTTAATAATAAACGAGCCGCAGCATAAGAATAGTTTGGTTCTTTTTCAATTTTTTCTCTAGCTGAAAATATAAGAGCTTGATCTATTTCTCTAGTAGTAATTTTATCAAACAATTGAAGTTGAGCATCTAAAACAACTTCGCTAGCAGAAACATCTTCTATCTCTTCACAAGCTCTTTGAGCACTAGCATTTATTTTTTCTACATTAAATTCTTCGAGTCTTCCGTTTCTTTTCTTAACCTTGATATCCATAAATAATTTTACACTTTGATAGGGGCGCTTTCCAAAAAATATGAGAAAGCTTAATTTTTTCTATATTACCAAAAAATATAGTGTATTGCAAGCTTTTTTTAAAATAGATTTTTGCATTACATTAAATATTATATATATATGTCAGCCAAAATTATAGTTTATTCTGCATTATTTGCAGATAGCGATGTAGATTTAAAAGATGTGGGGTCATTTTGTGAAAAAACTGAAACATATGAAGGTGTAGAGTTTATAGCATTTACTAATAGAAAAGATATTAAGTCAAAAAAATGGAATATAAAATATGTTGAACTTAAAGAATCTAGCCCTAGACTAGATGCAAGATATTATAAGACTCACCCCCACGAAGTATTACCAAAACATAATAGCAGTATTTGGATAGATAGTCAATTCTATATTACTAAAAACCCTAAAACAATTATTAATGAACGATTGATAGAGCAACAGGCATCTGTAGCAATACATCATCACGGAGATATAAACAACTTGATTAGAGAAGCTAATTCACAAGCATTTATTTATAAGAATGATGATCCTAGAATATGCTTAAATCAACTACTAGAGTATTACGAAGACGGTTTTCCAGTGCAGCAGTACCACCACTTTGAAACAGGAGCTTTAATTAGATTAAACAATTCTATAGCAAGAGAATTTAATGAAATGTGGTGGAAAGAAATAAAGAGGCATTCATTAAGGGATCAAATGAGTTGTCCATATGTAGTCTGGAAAATGAGACAAACAAAAGCAAAAGCCATTCATACAATAGCTGAATCATTTGTAGCTCACCAACACACCTTACCCATACCAAAGTCAAAAGACTTTTTTACGGTAGCAAAACCACCACTGACTGAAGACATAAGTAAAAGAAAAAAATCATTATAGAAATTTTTTAATCTCTCTAGATATATGGCCAAGATTAACGTTTCTCCAGCCATAAATATAATTCACATTGTTTTCAAATGGATTCCAGGCTTTTTCATATCGAACTTTATTGTTTGGAGTTCCGCTCCAGACAATAAGTGGAGTACCACACAAGGCTCCAAAATGCATAGGTCCAGAAGAAGGGCCAACAAGAGCTTTGCATTGAGTAAGATAACCACAAACATTATGGAGATCCAATCCCCTAAGGTCTTTACTGCCAGAAACTAAAAGAGCATCTTCTTTTGAACCAATACTTCCAAAGGTATAACCTTGATCAATAAAAGGTTTAATTAGTGTGTCCCATTTATTTTGAGATAAATTTCTAACAGTACTATCTCGAGTGCCTGTCTGCTTTCTGGATCTAGCATGTAAAATAAAGTCAAAACTTTCTAGTTTGGGGCCAGAATAAGTATACTTATGAAAAACCTGAGGAAATCTAGTATTAAATTTGCCAGTATTTGGAAAGTATCTAGGTATATGTGGAGTTCCTGGTTTAATATATCGATTAAAACCATCTTCTGGGTCAGGCTTGGGGGGCGAACCAGTGTCTCCAAAATTTCTTTCTCCATCGGGGTGATAAATAGGGATATCGTATTCAATGATATCATCAGCAAAATCTTCATATAAAAAAGACAAACCTTTTCTACAGCAAACTTTTGTATAATTGAATTCGTTTTGGGCTAAATACCTAATATAGCCTTGCCAACAAAATAATTCCCAGCCAAACTCACCAACAAAAGGGCCTGCGAATATTTTTTTAATTTCTTGTTGCATGTATAATGTTTAAAATGAAATCAGCAGACTTTATTAATGATAACTCTTTATCATAATAAGATCTTGGATTGTATTTTTCTAAATTGTTTAAAACATAGTCAACGTCATTCCAAAAATTTTTTCGATTAGATATTATACCTGTTTCTGGAGTAATGTATTTTTCATGCCAAAATCTAGTTTCAGAAAACACAACTACTGGAATGTTGCAGGCTATCATTTCTGGAATTACCCTAGGGCAAGAGTCAACATCTCCGCCGCAGCAAACAATGCCCACTTTCGCTTGTTGTAAATATTGGGGCATGTCAGGCCTAAGCACTCTTTTTCTGGTAATATGAGAGGGCATTCCGACAGGACTTGGGTTGCCTAAATTAAGGCAGTTATATTTATTTGGTAAACCTTTAAAAACAAAAGAATGTCCTTTAAATGTATGCTGGGAGCCATTAGCTGGAAAAACAATATCAAATTTTTTTTCAATACCTAAGGGTTTAAACATATGATCGATGGCTGGCTTAATAAAAAGAGAAGAATGGCTTTGGGGAAATTTTTTTTGAGAAACTTTTAATTGCTGGGGTGAGTCTTGTAATATTAGATCATAATTAGAAAACCCTGGTTGCGGTAAAAATCTTCGGCCAGCCCCATAATAGATTTTAAAAGCATTTGGAAATCGTTTTAAAACTGGATGATATTGCTGAAAGCCTCCCCTGCAAAATATAACATCAGGCACAAATTCATTTGTATACTTATCAAAATTACTAACCCACCTTTCAGTAAAATTATTAGAAAATTTATGTTCTCTATTGCCACCCCAATACCAAAGCTCTGTTTGGTCTTGAGGGCCAGTCATATTGAAGATTAAATGTGTCCAAACATCATCACATTCTTCAATAGTATCAAAGATTATTTCTTTAGGATTACGGTCTTTGGGGACTTGACCCCTTAAAAATAAGAAATTCATATCTCAAAATTATATTTACTTATTTCTTCTCCATAGATATTATTGACCATTTCAATACTTTGATCATCATAATAATTTTTATAATTACCATGAATTGTTTTGTTGGTTCTTGGTATTTTGTGATACGATAATCCTATATTCTTGCATATTTCTAACATATCATTATCTAAATTATGTAGATGAAAATTATCACAATTGAAAGTTGTTTGTGGAATAATATGGGATGCTACTCTATTTATCATGCTACTCTTGGATGTTCCATTGTAATCCAATTTAAAAAGTGAATCAATTTTTGAAAGAAAGTCTATAAAAGATATATTTTTATGAAAAACTTCATTTTTAGTATCTATCAGTTTGACGAAGTATGTAAATAAAGAAACCACCCTATCATATGTGTTCCTAGTTATAAAAAACTCATAAGCATTTTTTCTAAAATCTATAATGTTTTCATTAGTTATAAATTCACCATAAGGTAAATATTTAAGATCAGGCACTTTTTCTTTAAAAAAATATTTAAAAGATGTACCAGCATTTTTGGGTAATTTATAAAAAATAAAATTATTTTCTATGGAAAATAAAACGGCAATTTGAGATTCTGACCAAGTTTTGTAATTCATATATCAAAATTATATTTTAACAGGGTATTTTCCTGACTTTGCTTACTTGGCTCAAAGCTTCTTTGTGCATGCCTTGACTATTGATCATTTGGCGCCATGGCCTCCCTAAGTCTTTGACGATGGGGTTATTTTCATGATCAAGTGTGACGAATTTAAATCCTCTAACAGCTCGACCATTTGAGGCAGCGGGGTTAAACTGTCTCTCTGGACCTTTTTTGAGATTCATTTTTTTGGTAATAATGTCAAGATATTTTTTTGAAAACAAACAGGGATTAAGAGATAACATATTATTGTGAGCGAAACAATCTTTCGTAACCATTTTTTTGTTTTTAAGGATTTTACTAGTATCACCTTTATCTTGTAAGAATCTAACAGAAGCAATGTCTGGGTTATTTATTAGGATATTTTGGACTCTTTCGAAATCCACATTATATAATAACTCAAAGTCTTCTTGTAAAACAAAAACAAAATCGCTTTGGGTTTGGGAAAAACACCAGTGGGTGGCCTTGGGGAAGTCTGGAGATTTTATATTATATAAAACATTTTCTTTTTTAAAAAATTTATAAACAACATTATTAAGCAAATCATCTGGATCTGCTAAAGATTGGTGGCCTTCAAAGTGATCAATGTTTATGATAAGCCTGTAGTTTTCGTAAGATTTAAACATCTTATCCCTGAAGCTAGATAGGGTTTGTTTAAGTAAATCCGCCCTGCCGATAGATGTCATTGCTATATCAATCATGGTATTGAAATTTCATAAATGTATTTTATGTGGAGTTCTTTTTAAATTTGAATCGTACATATTATGCCAGTGGTAAACGATGGGAGATTTTGGGAACCTTTTATGCAGGCTGTCTAGTTTATCCTGTGTCCTGATACAATATTCAATGGGAAGTGTATGTATATTTAAGTTCTTTGTCTCCCAGAGTGAGACACGAAAAGATTGTTGATCTGAGTGAACCTTAGCAATGGTTTTCCACTCTTCATAGTTTCGCTTCCAGTTGGATACAAGTTCATAAAAAGCATCTGACTTTTTATAAAAAATTAAACCACTACAGAATTCACTAAAAGCATTGGGGATTGAGGCATATTTAGGCCATATGTCAGCATGAGCTTTAATTCTGCGAGTGGAATCTGCGACCATAGCTACATCAAAGCGATCAAGGAGCCCGAAAGATTCTTGAAGGCAACCCACAATTTTTGTATCCGTATCTATATACATAGTATAATCGTAAGGAGATAACTCAATTAAACTCATCTTTCTTCTGAGGTCCGCTTTTCTTTCTACTAATATATTTTGGTCTGCACCAAAATCAGTGTCGCTATCACTAATAACCGTAATGGGTAGATTGGGATTACTTTCTCTTGCAGATTTTATAGAAACTGAAAGCTCTTTAAAGAAATGGTCTTCGCTAATAGATTTTAGTTGACCTGATTGATTCAGGAAAACAATATATACAATGCCTTTTGTCATCGTTTCCAGCTACCTTTCTTATAACCTAAGTTATCCCCTACATATTGTATAGCTTCTTTTGAGCTTAAACCCTCTATTACTCCACCTTTTAAATTTAAAGCTTTCATTGATGGTGTTAGAACTCCAGATTCATGACATTCATTAGTTCCAGAATAATCTACAATTTGTCTGATTAGTTGAGTATTGTAAACCCCAGAGGCTATAGAACAAAAGTCGGAAGAATATAATTTGCGAGTTCCGCAATTACCTATGTGAGAGCAAGACCATTGTGGGTGAAGTTTCATGTTTTGTCTTCGGAACATAAATTGGCAAATATTTTCATTCTGTTTTAAACAGTCAATAATTTTATCGCAATCAAGTTCTTCAAAAAACTCAACATCATCTTCGAGCCTAATAAAATATTCAGACTCAGCATCCTTTAATATTTCACTAAAACAAAAAACATATGTTAGTTGAGTTTTAGAAAAAATAATTTTATCAAAAAAAGATTTATGGTTTTCAATCCATTCGGCTCCAAGTTCTTGCCTGTCTGAATTAGAAACTAAATCTTCACAAATAACTAATCGGAAACCAAATTCTGATTTAGCATGTTTAATAAAACTTTTAACACAAACATCTAAAACATCAGGTCGCGCGCAACTGCTAATTAATACATCTATTTTATTTTTCATTATAAATTTTTAAATAATTTTGATATTCTGTTTGAAATTTAGGATTTTTAAAATGAGCTTGCTTGCTGTGCCATATATAAGAATCTTTTAAAAAGCAAGGGTTAACGCTGCAGCCAACGTCATGGAATGTTTTAGGTAGTGGAATTAAGTCAATTTTTTCTTTTAATTTTTCATATTCTAAATATAAATTTTTTTGCTCTGAAATCCAATAAGTATCTTGCTTTAGTTTTTTGTCCCAATTACATATATATTCAGTTATATTATTAGACTTATTGACACAAAATATTCCTGCTTGAAAAATATACTCTGTCCGCTTAGAATTCCATGGCCTATAGAGAATTAATATGCTATTAGGTTTACTCATGCCCCAAAAATTACTTAGGGATTTTCTAATAATTAAATCCGTATCAAACCAAGCCACTACCTGATGATGTTTTAAGGCATCTTTTATAATTTCACTACGCCTACAAACCATTATTTCTCTAGCGTTGTTTTTGTTGAGTTTTAAATTGTTTTGAGTAAATTTATATTTAGGAAATTTAGATGATAATATTTCGTATTCTTTTTCTGGAAAATCAACCAACTCTACATTTGCTATATCATTTGGTGAATTGATGGATAGACTGGTGAGCATTACCTTTAGTTGCTCATAATAAAAAGAATTGAAATTTAAAGTAGTAAAAATCATTTGAGGTTGTGAGTTAATAAAAAGTGATCAAATGATAATTTATTTATTTTTCCAAAAATCATAAATACCCCTTTCTATTTCATAAGACTCCCAAGAAGCTTGCGGTTTTTTAGGTTGAGATTTGGCCCAATTCCACATTTCAGTTAACCCCTCTTTTAATGTAGTAGAGTCTTTGTAGTTTAATAAAACTTCAGACTTTTGATATGTAGGCTTAGCTTCTAAGACTTCATGTCTAGCTTCTAGAAAATCAATATCTCCAGACTGTACGACTTCTTTTAAAATAGAGGCGGCTTCTTTAATTTTAAAAGGTATTGTTCCTCCTAAATTAATAATCTGTTTAGAGCAATTTTTTTGTATTGCAGATTTCCAAAGAGGCTCTAGACAATCATCTATGTAGCTAAAATTTCTAGTTTGTTCTCCATCACCAAATATAGTAAAAGGTTTATTATTAATACGTTGATTCATCCATATACCTAAGACATTTCTGTATCTATCCCAAATGTTTTGTTTAATTCCATATACATTGTGGGGCCGAATGATGCACCAATCTAAGTTATGCTGTTCTCCCGCAACTTTAATATCCATTTCGCAAGCAAACTTAGCAATGCCATATGGGTCAATTGGGTCTGGGGTATCATCTTCGTCAAAAGGGGGAGTTCCATGACCATAAACTGCCATCGTTGAAGTGAATATTAAACGCTTGATAGAATGATTAATACATTCATTAATTATGTTTGCCGTTGCTACTGTATTGCTTAAGTAATTAAACTTTCTGATGAAAGGGCTAAGTCCCTCAGCTGCATAAGCCGCAAAATGAAAAACATAATCTACTGCATGCTTCTCGAAGATATCATTAATCTTATCCTTGAAAAGATTTCTTTTGTAGAAAACCACATCAGAATGTATATTTTCTTTGTAGCCACCACTTAAATCATCAATTCCAATTACATTATGATTGGTGTTTTCTAAAATCCAATCTGCTAACCTACTTCCAATTAGACCTGCATTTCCTGTAATTAATATGTTCATAAATTATAAATTTTTTGTGAGAGCCCAACTGGGAAATACTGTTGAGTTTTGTTCTCTCGCTACCCACTTAAAGTTGTGCTCTATAATAAATTCATCAACGGCATCAACTACACCGAATCCATTTATATTAGCATAGTCATGGCCACACATTAAGCCTTTGTCTTTTAATTTAGGTAAGTATGCCGCTAGGTCAGCTTTAACACATTCATATAGGTGGCATGCATCAATATATATAAAATCAATAGAGTTGTCTTTAAGTGAGTCCACGGCATCATAAGAAAAGGCTCTTTTTATTATTACCGTTCCATTTGAAATTTGATCAGAAAAGCGATTATTAACCTTGTCAAATTGAGAGCTTGAGCTATAGGCTGTGTTTCTGTTTCTGAGCTCTTTATAAGTCGGGCCATTTTTGTCTGGAGCATTTATCCATGGATCAATTAAAAATAATTTAGATGGATTAATATACTCAAGTATTTGAGCTGAAAAGTCGCCCTCAAGAACGCCAAGCTCTACACACTGACTTTCTGGAGGTAGCAGGGTGGATAGGTATTTTAAATATTCTATACGATCTTTAACAATTTTCATTTTTTTCAATAAAATAAATTTCAGAAGGCTTTGTCATGAAGGGCCAGCGTATTTTATTTCCCCTTTGTTTTTCTATTTTTAAGTGATCTAAAGCATATTGTGATCCTTTGAAATATTTATAATCTTTAATTATTTTATTATCTAGATCGATACAAAGATCTTGAAATGTAATATTGCTGTCCCCTTTATACTTGGCAAAATTAGGCTCACCTTCATTACTATTTGTGCAATGCAAGTCTTCAACGATGTAAAATTTATTAAATTTATCTTTAAAAAAATCAAAAGAAATTAACTGCTCTGGAGAGCTGTGGGGACCATCATCAATAATAACATCATATCCGTTGGGATCATTGAAAGCTTTGTTTAAAGCTGATGTATCTCCCTGATTTATTTTTAACATACTAAATCTTGGATCATTTATATTAAATGTTTTTAAATCTACAGCATAGATGTGAGCGTTAGGAAAATAATCAAGCCATAATTTAGCACTACCAACTCTTGAGCCAATTTCAATAACAGATTTGACATCATTTCTGATGGTAGATAAAAACTTATCATATACGACATCGTATCCATGATCTAGTTTATCAGTTTTATGTTTATTCCATGTAAAATTTTTCATTTAAAATATTTTTTAATTGTTCATTACTATGTACACCTATAATATTACTGCCACTTAATTTACTCAACCAAGAATTAGATGTCCATATAGGTCTTGATTTATTGGATCTATAAGTTCCGGTATCATATATAATTAAGTCACCACTAAAATAAGCGGATAGGCAGGCATTTCCACCAGAAACCGAAATATGTTTACTGGAAGTAGCATGCATTGCAAATTGAGCTGTATTAAAACTTAAGTCCGCATGATTGTTGAGAACATCATATATCGTAATTACTTCGGGATGCTTATTTTTAATCAATTCATAATCATTAAATTTTAAAATTTCATTTTCATCTACATAATAATCTTTAGAATTTGTATTCAGCGGTCTAATGTATAAAATTTGATATTTATTTTTATATTGAGAAAAAATGTAATCTAGTATTTGTATACTCAAAAAATTCTTAGGTGGTCGGCCCCATTCTTTCGTATATTTATTGTTTACGATTAATGTTGGTTTTTGAAAATTTAAAACTCCTTGAAAATCTTTTTTTATTGGTGGCGGTAGCCAGTTTTTTCTTATAAAAGGAGGGCCTTCGTAACAATAAGTATCGTGTGGGTTTTTGTCATTAAATTTGTTTATCTCTTTTTTGTTTTTTACAAAATAATATAAACTAGACAAATTTAGTTTGTGTTCTAGTTGATAATCAATTTTATTAAAATGATAATAGTAGCACAAAGGTAAAGATCTAACCATATCCCAAGTAAACTCATTGAACTCTTGTACTAATTTCATGATGATTCAATTAACTTAATTAACTTTTTCATGTTATGTTCTCTGGTACCTATGTCTTCATATATAATCCTTTGAGATTCTTGAATAATGTGTAAGTTATCTTCTCTTTTTTTTGTTTCAATAATGCTGATTGCTTCGTCAAGATTTGAATACACGAAAGCAGATCTGTCATTGAATGCATAATCGTGTATCATACCGTTATCACTACGATCACTGCAAACAATTAATGCACCACATAAGCTAGCTTCCATTGGAACATTATGAAGGCCTTCGTTTTTAGTAGGAGCAAACCATATATCACAAGAACTATATATTTCTTTAAGTTGAGACTTAGATGCATTAGTAGTAAAAGAAGAAAGGAATGAGTCTTTTGCTCTAGAACTGCCCATACCTATGTATTCATATTTTTCCGTTCCCAATTTTTCGGCCAAAGCCACAAATTCTTTCCAGTTTTTTCTAGCTTGATTCGTATGAAGGCAGCCAATTTTGATTTTTTTATTTTGTCTTCTGAGGTTTAAATTTTCCCATAAATGTAAATCAATTCCTTGATAAACAACATGACAAGGCTCTTTACATCCAAATCCCTCTATTTTTTTAACTAAACCATTTGAATTAACTATATTGGTAACTTCAGGCAGATTATATAGCGAAACTAATTTTTTGTCAGGATAACCCCAGCTTTCATGAGCCCTAATCCACCAATATTTTTTAGGAATATTTAATTGAGATGTATGGATAACAGTAGTGCAACCCGTAGCAATTACGGCATCTGTATCATCAGGGAAATTCTTTATAGGTTTGGCATGTTTGAACCAAGTAAAGCCGCTACCACCATGATCGGTAACAATATTAGATTTATGACCAATGTCATTAAGTGTTTGAGAAGATAATATAATAGTTTGACTTCCGCCATTATTACCTAAGCCGCAATTTTTTTTGTTAAAACATATGTTCATAATCCTATTTCTTTTTTATATTTGGGTATCCATTGTTCTACAGTTGTGCTGGGTCGCCAACCTAATAAATCTTTAGCTTTTGTGTTATCAGCTAATGTCTGTGCTGGCTCTAATCTTTTTTCAATATACTCTTTGGGCCCACCAATTAAATCAGCAATTTGATTGACAGATCGATTGTCTCCATTTCCAATGTTAATTGATTCACCTGATCCAACATTTTCAGAAGTCATTGCGAGTAAATTAGCCCTAACAACATCGCCGACATATGTAAAGTCACGTCTCTGCTTGCCATCTCCAGTAATTGTCAAGGGCATGCCTTTTAATTTTTGATCTGCAAAGATTCCCATTACAAGCTTGTAAGCGCCGTCTAAACTTTGACGTTCTCCAAATACATTAAAATATCTTAAACTGACAGTTTCCAGATTATAACAGTTATGAAAAACCCTACAATATTGTTCTCCAATTAATTTTTGAAGACCATAAGGGCTTAGGGGGTCAGTTGGATAATCCTCTGGTGTAGGAAAAACTTTAGCATCTCCATAGGCAGAAGAGCTTGCACTGTACACCACCCGTTTAATTTTAGCATCTCTAGCAGCAGTTAAAACATGTAGAGTGCCGTTGACATTTGTTTGATTAAATAAAATTGGATCTTCAATAGAAGGCTGAACCCTAGCTAAAGCAGCAAGATGAAATACACCATCTTTACCTGTAAAAATATTTGTTAATTCTTTTAGATGAGAAGCATAACTAATATCTAAAATGTGTAATTTGCATTTTTTATTTACGTTAGATTCTTTGCCATTAGAAAGATTGTCAACAACTGAAACTTCATGACCTTCATTGATTAAAAAATCAACTAAATTACTGCCCACAAATCCAGCTCCACCTATAACTACATATTTCATGTATGATCGTGTCCGCAGCCAGATTCATCAAGCCCATTTTCTGGGCTAAAATAAATATCTTTTTGATTAAATGAAACCGCAGAACTGAATTGCTCCCAATCCTTTTCTGGCCTGACTTGGATATTTGTTTCCCAAGCTCCTTCTAAAACGTTTGGATGGATGTTGTTATCTTGCATAATGTTAATTAGGGAATTAATGTCTTTAGGAAAACAAGTCCCTCCAAATCCAGGACTTCCATCATGACCAGGAACCTGATAATGACTCACTCCTATTCTTCCGTCTGATAAAACTCCACCCATTATATTTTCGTAATTTAAATTAAGCTTATCACAGAGTAGTTTGATTTCATTAAAATAACTAATTTTAGTAGCGAAAAAACAATTGGCAACATATTTCACTAGCTCAGACTCCTCACTATTCATTAAAAAAGTATTAACTCCAGGAAATCTTTGTTTAAATAAATCTAATATTGAATTAGGAATATGATGAGTGTTAGAGTAAAAATCTTTGGGGTAGCCAACAATTATTCTAGAAGGGGTGATGAAATCAAGAGCTGCTGTTCTTGCTGTTAAAAATTCTGGAGAATGGATAATGTCAAAATCTTTATATTTATTTTTAAACCTAGAAGTTGATCCAATGCTTACTGTTGATTTGATAATAAAAATACATTTGGGAGATAATTCTAAGCACTCGTCGAAGAAATTTTCAATATAAGAAAGATCGCAGGAGCCGTTATCTTTTAGGGACATGGGTGTTGGTAAGCATACGAAAACTACATCCTGAGATATTGTATCAATCAAAGTATGGCAGCTTTTTTCTGGTTTTTTATCATAAACCTTAACATCTGTGTATTGCTTGAAACCTTCAGCTATAGCACTACCTACAAAGCCGTTACCTATGATTCCTATAGAATTCATGAAATATTTTCGTATACTTTGTTTTGAGCTTCTTGACGAGATATTTCTTTTACATGCATCAAGGAATAAACTTCTTCCATGGGCAACTGAACTGCATTACTTGCCCCAACAATAATTTCATGAACTTTGTTCTGCCATCTGATATTAGGGTTGTTTTTAAAAATTCTAAATTGATAGTCAGGCCAATTTACCCAACCATCTTGATTAGTTTTCCAGCTCCATTTTTTAATGTGATTTTCAGTTAAGCCATTAACAATATTGACCCGTGGAACTAAAAATAAATCAATATTTATATTATTAATTAATATATTAGGTAGATCTGAAATGAGTTTTTTATTCGGAATTTCATCCGCATCAATTTGAAAAATGTAATCTCCAGAACAATGTTGTTTTAAATTGTTTTTGAAAGCCGCAAAATCTTTATTTAAATTAAAGTAAATTACTTTTAAATTTTCAAATAGATTAATAACTTCAATGACTTCTTGAGTGTGATTGAATTCGTCGATCTGCACAACAACTTCATCGACACTTCTCTTGTTTGCGAAAAGAAAAGTTAAAAGATTATTAAGCTCTTTATGTTCATTACAGGCTGCAATTGCATAACTGATTTTAATGTTCATTATTTATAATAATGCTTTAGAATTATTTTTCCACAAAAATCTGTTCCATTTATTTTTAAGCATTTTGGTCTGGTGTTCAATCACTTTATTTTCATGAGGCCATTTTTTTTGATCTATATTGACGGTCGGTTTGATTGTGGGTATAACATAAATTGGAGAGAGCCTAGTAAGCTGATCGCACCAAGACCAATGTTCCGACTCTCCTTGAGATTTCCAATTGCAATGTTTAAGGTATTTAGTTTTCAGAAAAGAAAAACTACCAAAAGCTCTTGATACTTGAATGGGGTCACCATTTTCATAATTTATTCTGTCTTTTTTTTCGTAAAAAGGGTTGTCACTCCAAGTCATGCAGTTAAAGCCATCCATATCAAATAATATAGAGCTATCGTAGTAAGAATCAGAACTTCCACTACCCATTTTGCAGGGAACATTCTGTCTTGTATTAGCGGTCAACATGGAGAAGTCTAAATTTTTAAATTTTAAAAAATCATTTACTATTTGATCATTGAAACTAACATCGCTATCAAAAACTATTGAATAATCAGAATCTTTATTCTGGTCCAAATCTATCATTTTGTTTCTAGCATTAGATAGAAGAATCATTCTTTCTTGATTAATGACTGATCCAAATTTTTTAGTATTTAAGATTTCTGATTTTAGTTGACCTTTTTTATTTTTAAACCAATTGCTTAGTATGTTGGCTGTCGAATCAGTTGAATCGTTTTCGTAGAAAAAATATTCAAAATCAGCATTTGTGTTCTTTTCTATCATATCCCATTTCTTTAAGCAATCGTAGATATAATCCTCTGAATCCCTAAATAAACTAAAAACAGAAATGCGCATTTTTTTCTTGACTAATAGTATTATACATATATAATAGTATTATTCTAATATTAGTATATAACATATATGTCTATCCTTTATATATTAAATATAAAAATAATAGTATAATTAAAATACGAAGTATTTTATTTTAGAGCTTGACTGTATCATGTTTTTTTAGTATTATGATGCTCAATGAAAGAAAAAATTAAAAAATATATCGTATCTTCAGCTGACTGGGAATTAGAGATTGATGACTTAGATGAAAGATCTGCCGCCATATCAGCTGTTATATTCGCTTTAAATAAATTTGGCAAAGACTTATTGATGTCTACAGTAATAATGGTAAATAATAAAGAAAACCATTTAAATGAAGAAATAGTTTTTGCTGAGTTTTTTGCTAGCCATAAAATTTTTAAAGAGATAGGGTTGGATTCTCTTTCAAAACATTTCTTAGAAATATCACAGAAAATAAATGAAAATAAATATTCTTAAAAATAATGCAATATTAAATGCCCCAGCAAAGTCAGGCGATGCTGGATTTGATTTATTTGCCGTCAATCCTCCCAGGGTAATCGGATCTATATATCAAGGGCTTTATTACTCTGCAATATCTCACATTGAGTATGATACGGAGTTAAGGGTTGAACCAGAGTCAAAGAACGATCAATACGAATTTTATAATCTTTTGTATCCTAGGTCAAGCATAATTAATACAAATTTAATGTTAGCCAATTCAGTCGGTGTGATTGATTCTGGGTACCGAGGCAATATTAAAGTATGCTTTAAGTACATCATTCAGCCAGAAGATATGAAAATTATTGAAGGTAAAAGTATTAGAGGTAAGCAAGCTAAAGGTATCGTGTCTTCCATTAACCCACAAAGAATTTATCAACAAGGAGATAAAATTGCTCAACTTATACCTTGCAAACATAATCATTTATTGATAAACTATGTAGATGAACTTGGTAAAACAGAAAGGGGAACTGGTGGATTTGGCAGTACAGGGTTATGATTGATTATAATTTATTAAAAGATGAAAGTCTTATCAGCAACATAAAGAATCAAAACGATACAGAGAAATCTTTGAAGGTCTTAATAGAAAGACATTCAGGATTATGTATTGATATGATCAATTCGTATGTAAGTAAAGATAAGAACGAAAGTTTGAGAATAGAATTAATTAAAGAAAAAGATTATCAGATATATGTATCTGCTTTAAGGTATGACCCCAATAGGGGTAGTAAATTCTCTACTTATTTAGGTAATGAAATTAAATGGAAATGTTTAAACATACACAACAAAAACAAAAGACATAAAAGTATTCCAGTTGAAGAAAATTTAATTGATTATTTCAGTTACTTATCAAAAGATAAGGATACAGATACAGATACAGATAAAAAAAATGATATATTTAATTCCGTCATTGAATATACAAAGAATTATCCAGACGAAAGAATTGGTAAAATTTTCAACTTAAGATATGTCGTTGGAAAAAATAATTCAGTAATGCCATGGAAATATATAAGTAAAGAAATAGGTATGAGTATACAAGGATGCATTAACTTGCATAATTCAACATTAAAAAAAATTAAAACTAAAATCAGAAAGGATTAATATGAATAGATATACAGCAATAGGTAATTTAACTAAAGATCCAGTTTGTCGAGATGCTGGTGAAAGTAAAGTCTGCAACTTCTCAATAGCGATAAACGAATATCACTATAATAATGGTTCTAAAAATCAATCAACATTTTATATAGATGTTGAGTGCTGGAATAGGCAAGCTGAAAATGTCGTTAAGTTTCTATCAAAGGGGAAAAAAGTAGCCATTGAGGGTAAACTTAAAAATAACTCCTGGGAAAAAAATGGCCAAAAATTTAATAAATTTATTTGCATTGCCGACAGGGTTCATTTTCTCGGTTCTGAAGATGGGTCCTCAGCTTCTAATAATCAAAAACAAAAAGAAGAAAAAGAAGAAAAAGTTGAAATAGACGAATATGAAGTTGATGATAGTGATGTCGATATAGACGATATACCGTTTTAATATTATGGAAAAAATTATTTTTAAAGGAGCAGTTAACCCTCTAAGCTTTGGTAATGTTAGTTATAACTTACTTAAGGCCATGTATAAGAAAGATATGCACGTAGCATTCTTTCCTATTAGCGACAACCTAAACTTTGAAGCTTTTGATAAAATAGATCAATCTCTTAAGGATTGGATCGTAGATATTGCTCAAAATAGATTTCATTTAATTGATAAAGAGATGCCAACTTTTTCCCAGTGGCACCTCAGTGGCTCTGAATCAAGAATTAGCAAGCATCAAACTCTTTTTACTTTTTATGAATCTGATGAACCTACTCCCATAGAAACATCTATATGTAGCCTTCAAGATAATTGTGTTTTTTCTAGTAAACATGCAGCCGACTGTTTCAGAGAATTAGGTTGTGAAAATGTTTACAATGTTCCCATAGGTTTTGATGACGATCTAGAAGCTTCAGACGAAGATTATCTTCCAGACCAAATTCATTTTGGGTTAATGGGTAAATTTGAAAACAGAAAAAACACGGCTCAAATTTTAAGGAACTGGGCAAGCAAATACGGAAATAATGATGACTATCAATTATCTTGCTGTATTTCAAACCCATTTTTTAAAACTGAAGATTTAAATGGTTTAATTAGTAAAGCTTTAGATAATAAACCTTACTCAAATATAAACTTTATACCTCATTTAAAAACTAATTCTGAAGTCAATCAATTCATGAATGCCATAGATATAGATTTAACTGGATTAAGTGGTGCAGAAGGTTGGAACTTGCCCTCCTTTAACTGCACAGCTCTTGGTAAATGGAGTATAGTTATGAATCACACATCTCATAAAGATTGGGCTAATTCAAAAAATTCAATACTTGTTGAGCCCGAAGAGAAAGTTGAAATATATGATTCTGCATTTTTTCACAAAGGAAATCCATTCAATCAAGGTCATATGCATAAAATATCAGATGAATTAATGATTGATTGCTTTGAAAAATCAGAAAAATTTTATGGAAAAAACAATAAAGAAGGTGTAAAATTACAGAAGGAATTCACATACGAAAAAACTTTAAACAAAATATTGGAGATTATTAATAATGAAAGATAAATATTACTTAAGACAAGAAGGAGAAAAATTCTTCATGTGTTGTGGAAAAGCTGGATGTCCAAGCGTTGAAATGAACGATGAAGGCTTAATTCAAATAGCTGATGATTTTGGTAACACAGTGAAAATGAATAAAGAAGAAGCTGCGTTAATTGCTGGGGCTGTAGAGCAACTAAAACAATTCGAAGGTGACTCTAAGTCTAGAATTCTAAATGCGAAACAATAAGCCCGTACTGCTTTGCCCTACGATATGTTGTTGTCCTGAAATCATCTTGGAAGAAGATAACTTCATTATAAAAGATGATTATAATGGACAAATTACTATTCCTAAAAAAGATATTAAATTATTAATTGAACAATTAGATGAATTTATTAGCTTGCCTGGGAATAGTTTGGATAATTAAAGACAGTTATATATTCTCTAGGCCCAGAGAATTTTTAAAATCTAAATCTAAACACTTAAAAGAATTTCTGTCTTGTTCTTTGTGTTTGGGTTTTTGGGTTGGTTTAGCATCTTCTTACCTCGAGTATTTACATCAAGGTTTTTTTAGTTTTTATTTAATTTATTACCCATTTGCAACATCTGCATTTTGCTGGTTTTTTGATTCTTTATTAGACTTAATTCAGCAATCTTGGTTTTTATTAAAAAATAAAAAATAACATTGAAATATTTTATATCTTATGGTATAATATATTTATGAATTTAACTATAGATCCAAGATATAATACGTACGCTATATCCATTGTTTTTCACCTCTTACATAACAATGAAGACTATAAAAACATTTGGATTGAAAATTTTCCAGAAACTGAACACCAAGCTAACAATTTTTTTAAAGATGAAAATTGTGGATGTCGCCCAGTTCTTCTTCAAAAATATAAAAAATTTAGATTTGATGCAGACGTCATTACCGTAAAGTTTTTAAATGAGAACCCAGAAGCTTTAGATTTTGATGATTTTTGCACTAATATTGGTGGACAAGAATTACGTGGCACAATGTTTTCGGTTCCTAATACCGAAGGAGACTACAAAGATTTTTTAGCCTCTCTTCAGCAAAAAAAAGCTATATTTAGTCATTTCAATGTTTTACAAATGGGTGAAAAAATCTTAATTACTTTTTTCTAATGCCATTTTATACTTTCTCTAATCCCAATACTGGTGATCTTATTGATGTTTTTTTTCATATGAATGACAAGAAAGAATACATTGATGAATCTGGACTAAAGTGGAATAGAGAATATCATTCTCCAGAACTAAATGCTACTGGTAGTAGTGATGCTTGGGATAGTAAAAAGTTTGTGGAAAAAACCGGAAGAGGTAAAGGTAAGGTGGGAGACATGTTAGATATGAGTGCAGACCTTTCTAAAGAGAGGGCTTCTCAGAATGGTGGGGTTGATCCATTAAAAGAAAATTATTATAAGCGCTACAGTAAAGAGCGTAATGGAGCTATTCACCCAGACAAGAATCCTAAAACTTTCGAAAACAAACATGTAAAAATAGATTTATGAGTATACAAATATACAAACCAAACAAAAATAATAACGGCTTCGCATTTAGTTTCTATATGGGAGAAAATCAAAGAGATGGCAGCCCTTCCCTATTTATTAATGCCATAGCTCAACATTCTTGGGATGATAAAAAAAGAATAGGCTCCTTCTCTGGCAGCAAAGAAGATCCAAATAAAAACATTTCAATTAAATTTAATGATTTTGAATGTGGATCTATAATTAGTGCAATAGAAAATAGGTATGAGTGGAATACTTATCATGCTTATGAGGAAAATAAAACACAAATCAAATTATCTCCATGGGATAAAGTTGTAACCAACACAAAAATTAATCAAAAAACTAAAGAGGCTTATGAAGAGAAAGTTACACTTCCAGCCTTTGGAATTGTTATTACTCGTAATGGTAATCAAATTTTCAAAATTCCACTTGAGCCTGGCGAAGCTCAATGTATAAAATTTTTATGTGAATTTATAATTAAAAAAAGTTTTGAAAGTCAATCCTTTAAGAATAAAACTCAAAAACCTAAAGAAGAAACTTACGATTTCTAATGTCAAAAAAACGAAAAAAGAAAATAGTACTTCACAGTAATCACTGTAGGGTTAAAACTGGCTTCGGTAAACACATGAAGCATTTATTAACTTATTTACATAAAACTAATAAATATGAAATTATTGAGTTTGCCAATGGTAGACCATGGAATGACCCAATTTTAAAGTCTATGCCATGGAAGGCTATTGGCTCTCTCCCTATTGAGGCAAATTTAGTTGCAGAAATTAAAGGTAATAGCCAAAAAGAAAGGGCTGCAGCATATGGACAATATAAAATTGATGACTTAATCAAAGAAGAAAAACCAGATATCTATTTAGGTATAGAAGATATATGGGGTATTGAATCTTTTTGGTCTAAAAAGTGGTGGTCTAAAATTAATTCTATTATATGGACACCGATAGACAGTTTGCCTTTGCTTGAAAAACATAAAGAAGCATCACTGCGTACGAAAAATATTATAGTACAAGCCTCTTTCGCCCAAAAAGCTTTGAAGGAAACTGGCTACGAAGGCTCTCACTTGATGCCCGTTCCTTTGGATACTTCTAATTTCTATAAGTTAAGCGATATTGATAAATTAAATTTAAGGAAAAGGTTTGGCATTCAAGAAGATGATTTTATAATTGGTTTTGTTTTTAGGAACCAGCTAAGAAAAAGTGTACCAAATCTTCTAGAGGGCTTTAGACTTTTTAAAAATCAAAATCCAAATTTAAATGTTAAACTTTTACTCCACACACATTGGGGAGAAGGTTGGGATATTCCTAGATTATTGCAAGAAAAAAACATTAAAACAATAGATGTGTTAACTACATATTATTGCGATAAATGCAAACAATACGAAATTAAGCCTTTTGTAGGTCAAGATCAAGATTGTAGATTTTGTGGTACAAAAAAATCTCAACAAACAGCTCAAATTCAAAGAGGTGTTTCAGAGCCTCAACTAAATGAAATTTATAATTTAATGGATGTGTATTGTCATCCTTTCACTAGTGGCGGACAAGAAATACCTATTCAGGAAGCCAAGCTCACAGAGTTAGTAACGCTTGTTACTAACTATTCTTGTGGAGAAGATTATTGTTCTGAAGAAAGTGGAGGATTACCATTAAATTGGACCGAGTATAGAGAGCCAGGAACGCAGTTTATAAAAGCTTCAACTGAATCTGAGCATATTTGTAGTCAATTATCTTATTTCCACTCCTTAACTCCAGAAGCTAAAGCGTTAATGGGTCAAAAAGCAAGAGAATTTGTGATTGACTTTTGTTCTATAGAATCTGTTTGTGGTAAATTTGAGAAATTAATTGATTCTTTAGATTTGGTTGATTGGGATTTTGACTTATCCTATGTTGAGCAAAACGAAAACTATCCTTTGCAAAATATTGCTTCAGATAGAGACTTTGTTATTGATTTGTATAAAAATGTTTTTAATAATGAAGACCCAGAAACAACTGAAGCGAAAGGTATTCAACATTGGATTTATAGACTCAATAATGATTTAAATAGGGAGAAAGTACACGAATACTTTACATCTATAGCTAAAAAAAATAACTCAGAAAACAACAAGGTTCCATTCGAGGACTTACTGGATGCCAATGATAAAGGCAAGCGCATCCTTTTTGCTTTAGAAGGAGATGAGATTAATGTCTTTAATTCTACATCTCTTTTAGATTATATTAAATCAGAATATCCAGATTATAATATATATTATGCTACAAAAAAATCTAATTATCATTTAGTTAATGGTAACCCTAATATTCATAGAGTGATAGAATATAATTCAGTAATGTCAAATCCACTTTGGTCAGAGGGCCAAGGACACCATAAAGGTATTTTTAATTTTGTTTTATTACCAGATACAATGGGTAAAGACATACATTGTTATGCTCACGGAGATGAACATAAAATTAAATACGATTTAAATTATGCATAAATTAGAAAGCTACGCCCTATCTTGTGCTAGCAAGATATCTAAACCTTATATTGGTAAACATTTTTTTCCAATAACATCTAAAAAATTCATATGTATTTCTCAAAAATCTTTAGAGCCCAGTAAATCTTATGACTTTTTAAGCGATGTCGTTTTTCACATAAAGCCTTACCTTGATGAATATGGAATAAGCTTAGTAGAGATATCAGAAAAAGGTACACCACCACTTTTTTACTGCAGTCCAATCACTGGATTAAACGACCTTCAAGCTAGTTATATCATAAGCAAAAGTTTATTGTATATTGGTAACTTAAGTTTATATACTCACATAGCTTCTCATTTTAAAAAACCTATTGTTACCCCCGTTAATAATGATTATATTGATTTAATTAAGCCTTATTGGGGAACAGAGCAAAGGGAATCTTATTTTTTACCCGAAACTGATCTTAAGCCATTTTTCGCTAGCAGGGAAAACCCAAAAACTATTAATGAAATAAAGCCAGAAGTATTAGCTAAATCTGTTTTAGATTTTCTAGAAATACCCAACGGTTTAAATAGTATTGAAACTATTTTTTGCGGAGATTTATATAACACTAATTCGATTGATGTTGTTCCTGGCCAATATGATCCAACTCCTTTTAATTTAAAAAGTGCAGTAAACATAAGGCTAGACAAAAATTTCGATCTCAATTTTTTATATAATTTTGGCGGTAAATTTGATTCGATTAATTTGGTTTCAGATCAATATGTTCCAATAGAAATATTAAATCCATTCAAGGATAAAATTAAAAGGCTCACTATTTTTGTTGACGATAGACTTACTCAAGAATCTTTAAATAAAATTTATTCATTAGGTATAGATATTAAATTGGTTTGTTCTCTTAAAAATAAAATTAATGATTATAGATTAAAGTTTATTGATCTTCCTATAGATTTATATAAAAATCCGACATTCAAAGAGCTGGGTATACCTAATGATAAAAATTTAAATTTTTTAAGTAAAAGAAATGTTTTACATGAAGGTAAAATGTATAACAGTTATTTGTCTATTGCTGAAGGAAAGAATGTTTCCAAAGTAAAAAAGTCAAACTCTTTCAATGAAGACTTAATCTTTTGTAGAATATATAAAGAAAAATCTTGACATATTATTTGATTTATGCTAATATGCAAGTATGCCTAGAAAAAAAAATATAGATAACTCATTGGGTCCATTAAACTTTACTAGAGATGAATATGGACTACTAACTAATACACAATATACTTTTAGCGAAGATGGCTCTGTAGACTGGAGAGCCATGATTAAAGATGAGCATTTATTTCCCAACAGATCTTGGTTTGATCTTAGGAAAAAAGATTGCCCTAGATCAATAGATGGATTAGCTGATCATCAATTATTGATAAAGTTAAGTGGCATTAAGGAACTTGCTAGACTCAGGGGATTTAAGTCTATAACTTATGATTTTGTTAAGTGTGAAATCGATCATGTTGCAGTAACGTGTTCTATGGATTTCGTTGGAAATTATGAAACAAATGGTGAGTCAATATTATTTCAAGATTCAGCGAATGCAACGATTGACAACACTAATAGTTTCGCTAAAAAGTTTTTAGAAACTATAGCTTGCAATAGAGCTTTTGTTAGATGCGTTAGAAACTTTCTTAATGTTCATATTGTCGGTGATGATGAGATTGATAAGTCTGATAATAAAAAAACAGAATCTTCAAGTTCTAATGATCTTTCTCCTTCTGGCTTTTTAAAGAAAGAGTTAAAAGATAATCACGGTATTTCTAGTTACCAAGACTTTCTTCCGCTGTTGAGAGAAATGCATAAGTCTAAAAAAATATCAATCTCTACAGAAGTTATTAAGCTATGGAATGATTTTGGCGATATTTCTGCAAAAGACTGTAGGTTGCTTTTGGGTATATTAAAATCCTAAGGTTTTAACCCAGATATTCCATATACTTTAAACTGTTTATCTATGGGGTCTCCTACATAAAGTTGATTTCCATATTTATCTAGTTCTGAAATTCTACCAGGAATGTTTTTGTTAGTCATTTTAGTCCATGTATTATTTTCATTATAGTACAATGAAGTATTACCGTATCCTACTGCAGTATTAATAGCGACTATCGATCCAGTAATATAGCTTATAGCAACATGTTCACCAAATTGATATCCAGCCTGATTGTGACTAAATATGTTCTCTAATACCCATTCCTCTGAATTTGCATTTGTTATATATGAGTGAATGATTAAATCGTCGTAATCTGGTTCGTTTTGATACCAAGGTTTAGTGCTAAATATTACATCTTCCCATTTCTGAGAAGCACATCCAGTAAATTTTACTGCATTAAATTGACCGCTTGCATTGATTGTATTATCTGAAAATAGTATATGCTGTTCTGAAGTTTCCACGCGTGTATTAACTCCATTATTTTCGTATATCCCAGAGTATGTTAATTCTCCATCTAATAGAGAGTTAGATGTAAAAGAAAAGTCAGAAGTATATGAAATATCACTCTCAAATTTACAACTCGCTATTGCAATATTATTTCCTTCCGTTCTAGTAAATGAAATTTTTTCATGTAAGTTACTAATCTCTGTATTGTTTCTAATGTCTAATTCTTGATTTAATGAATCTATTTTAGTTACATCGGTTGCAGGATCAATAAACCACTCACTTCTATATTCTAATTCTTTAGTACTTGAATCATAAAACCATCCATTGTTTTGTGGTGTCTGGAAATCTATGGGATAACTTCTAATCCTAAATGAATCAACATCATCCAAGATACTTTCATCTAATATTTCCATAACCATTTTAGCATCCTGAGGGCTCGGAGAGCCTTGATCGTTAACAAAGATTTCTTGAGATTGTTTGTTTCTAATTTTATGCTCTTCAAAAAATATAGTTTGTCCTTCTACATATTGATTTAAACTACCCCCATTGGGAACTAAGAAATACCCAATATTTCTTTGGCTGAAATTAACTCCAGTTTCAATCATGTTTGAGTCAATTAAAAGTTCCCCATATTCAATTCGGTCCTTTACTCCTGTTTCAATAATTTGCCCCGATTCAGGAATGCTACTGTTTTCTTTTGTTAAATAATAACCCCATGTATTATTGTATCCAGCATTCGTTTGTTCAATGTCATACTTTATTTTCAGCCCATCACCTTGTTGGTAGTTTGTAAGTTTGTATTTATTTTCATCAAATTGATTATTTATATTAGTAGAATGTCCAGTAAATTGATATATTTTTGTATAGTCTCCTCCAGGAGCACCTACAACCAACATGGCACCACTGGTTTGATTTTTATTGAATTTTAAATCCATTGACCACCCG
>Ga0181607_10000942_pt1 | contig 25741 bp, 19 predicted proteins | sample 041ome_9_FD_132420 | JGI IMG/M metagenome (GOLD analysis project Ga0181607, IMG submission 132420) | Coastal salt marsh microbial communities from the Groves Creek Marsh, Skidaway Island, Georgia - 041413US metaG (megahit assembly) | ecosystem: Environmental > Aquatic > Marine > Intertidal zone...
AGACTTCTAGGTGCGGCAGACTTTGTAGGAGTAGCAGTCGCTCCTGTCGTAGGAACATCATCTGCAAATCCCAATGCTCTTTTAAATCTACTGAATCTACTTGGCTTAGTATTGTTGGGGGGTTTACCATTTCTTAGTAGAGCCATACCAGGAGGAAGACCTAATCCATTTCCGCCTGCCTCGCCACTTGACATTTTTTTCAATTCTGCCAAGATGTCTTCTAATAGCTCTACTTTCTTGTTGTCCAAAGATTCTCTATCAATACCAGCAGTAAAGACTTTTCCACCCTCGGCATTTACAACTTGATCATTAGCCTCTGATTTGAGAGGTTTAGTTGTTATTGCTGCGTTGACTGTTTCTTGAAATCCTTGTGATTGCGTTTTGTTTTTTTCTTCTAGGCTTACTTGTTCTTTTATTGTATCAAAGTCGTTTTTCGGCTGTAGTCCAAATAACTTTTCTTTAGAGAATGCTTGCTTTAGTGATTCACCAAAAGTGTCATTCTCTCTTACATCAACATTTGTGAATTTTTTGAAAGCAGTCCCAGCAAATCCAAGAGGATCACTTTGCTTTGATAAAGTTTCTTTTGTTTTATCTAAACCTAAAAGTTTTATCAGTTCTTCTGATTTGTCGCCAGATTTTATTTCTATTTTTGCTATCTGCTGTAATAACTGATTTATAGCCGCAACACTCGCCTCTCCGGTTTTCTCCTGGGCAGCAGCCATCATCTTTACAAGTTTCACAAATTCTTCTTGTGATTCATCGTTTGCATCAACAATATTTTGTACAGCTTCCGTGTTTTCGCCAAGGCTTTGTGCGATAATGCTTATGGAAGAAGAGATTGCATCTTTGTTTCTCGTGCTAGTATTTTTAACAGGTGTCGTGGCTTTCTTAATATTTTCCAGCAGAAAGTCTGCGCCTGACTTTGAAAACTTATTATTGTTTTCTTTGTCTCTGACGTTAGCTCCAGTGAAGCCTTCATCTAAAATATTTTTACCAGATACTGTTAGATCCATTATTGTTTACTCTTTAGTTTCTCTTCTTTCTTTTTTAAGTGAGTTATCAACATACCGACATAAACTTCTCTTTCCCAAGGCATCATATTTTCCAATTCAGACAAACTATAATGATGCTCTTGCATTAACAAAAAATTCGTCTTGTAATAATTCTCAAGCGAATCCTGAGAAAGAGTTAGCCGAAAAAATGATCGTAACCATTTATTACAATGTTATTTTTAGTTTCGCACTTAGTACAGGTATAAGATATTGTATGAATTAACGTCGGTATCTTTTGAAAGAATTCTGCGGCATCATTCAACGCACTTATTGGCAAACTATCAATAAATTCTATCATTTCTTCTACTGTTTCTTCTTCTGGCTTGACTATTTCTTCGCCATTGTAAATATAATCAATACTGTTTAGAAGAATGTCTGTATCGCTCATTTCATCTTGCGTTAACTGCACCTTAGCAGATGGGTATTTTAGCATTATACCAACACTATCATTTAATTCTATTTTCTTTTCTGTTGTGTTAATGTCGCCTACCAATTCAAATGAATTTAAGTCCATATTATACTCTAAAGAATCTTCGCATTTTCCACACTTTAGCGTGAATTCTTGTATGTTGCCTATAGACTTTTCACGCAACTTTATGAATACACTTTGAAGTTGAAACATTGCCAAAGACTCTGCATCTACTTTTCCAAATGAACAGTTGCTAATCACTTGGCAACATGCAGCATACATTTCCGATGTACTTTCAGACGCAGAAGCAAGCGTTAAAATTTTGTTTTCTTTTACTAGAAAGGGTCTAAACTTGACACTTCCTTTTATTCCTGGTATTTCTACATCAAATGTTGGTACATCAATTACAGGTAAAGCCATTATATTCTCCAATTAGTTACATTAATTTATTTAACACCGACACCGTTATAAATTCTTTCCCACTTTTTAGCCGAAACAGAAACTGACATTCTCACAAATCCTATATTACTCCACGACATCGGTGTCAAGTTTATGAGTTTAGGAACAGCGTCTATAAGTCTCCATTTTGCTAATACATCGTCATTTGTACTCAAAGAAGATATTTCAATGTCTGCAACTACATCAGTATAAAAACCTACTTCTTTTGAGTTTGTATCCGCACTCATAGCTATCCATTTTTCAAATAGTTCTCTACCATGCCAATCTTCGTCTACTATAAAACTGAAAGACATATCAGTAGTTAGAAATTCTACGTTTTGTGTTCTATATTCTGTCCATGCGCCTATCTTGACGGGAAGGTTAGTCGCCGCCATACCAGGTATCTGAGCTTCTTCGCATCTTATTGAAATTGTTTGCTCGGCGCCATAACTTATTTGACTTCGTAGACCTGCAGGTATGTTGAACATTACCTCAAATCTTTCAGTTCTTGGCGTGTGCTGATTTCTTATTTCTGATAAGAAATTTACTAACTTGTTTGCTGCTTTAGCCATTGATTATGTCTCTGCTATCTCTGTAAACTTTCTGTAGTGATGCGCCTTGGAAGCTCTGTGTTGGTAAAAATATCGATGCTTTCCAATGTTCTGGATTTATCTTAAAAAATCTGCTATTTACTTGACTGTACAGATATTTTTTTACTGAAGGCTGTACTTGAGGAAACTTACCAAAGTTTTTTAGTATGCTCCAAGTTACTTCAATTTTACTCTTTTCGTTTATTTCTTTATCACTGTAGTTCAACAACTCACCGAGAAGTTTAGCTCTTTGCAAGTAAGGCAAGTAGTGTAGGTTAATTCCAACAAAGCCTCCAGATATTTCATCGAATGGCAAACAAAGTGGAAATTGATCCCAATAAGGCATGGTGTCCTTATACTTAGGATCGTACACATACATGTACATGTTACCTGGTTCTAGTCTTGTCACAAACTCGCCTAAGTCAGTCTTTGACGCATTACTAAACGAGTCTATGTTATTCGCAACTTTGCGAACAGAATCTTGATACCAGCGAAAGGAACGATCTGCGTCCCCTGCACTTGTTCTTATATTTTCAAAAGGATTAGCCATACTCTTATTTATAATCAAATACCAAGTTCTTTCTCAGTAATAATCATGAACTCCCAGTTGCGGTCGAGACAGAATTCTTTAGCGGCTTCCCACTTAGCAAGATTGACTCCCCATTGTTTGACTTCGTTGATGAATCTTTTCGTAGTGCGAGAAGGTTTCTTAGGCTCTTGGGTGAATCGTTTAGGCTTTACTTCAACAAGACACATTCTTACTTTGTCTTTGCTGCGTATCTTCACAACAAAGTCTACAAAGTAACGATGTATTTTATTGTCTAACGGTGAACGATAAGGTATTACTATCTCTTCACTGCCCCATTCTAATACTGATGCACTTATATCGCACCAATTCATAAACTTTAATTCGTAACTAGATCGGTATGTTATATTGGAAACATTGCCTTTGTATTTCGCTGGATTTCTTGGTTGGAATCTTCCTGAATAAACTTCTTTTGTGTATGTCATAGATGTTATAGCTAAGTTGAAAGTGTACTCTATTTATTAGATAGGAATACCTGAGATGACTTGCATTCTTGTTATAAATAAAGAAAACAATTCTTTACGTAGGAAAAGAAATGGGTGAAACCGCAGACAGGGTAGGCAGGGTGCTTGATCAAACTTCCTCAGCAGTGGCAAATCAAGAAATTCGCAATGAAAATATTGCAGAAGAAGCGAAAAAAACTGCCGAACGAGAAGCTAGAGATCGTGACCTGGCTTCAGCTTTTATATTCAGTAGTCCAACTGTTCTCGAATATCCTAAGCGAGTAGGCGATGACGAGCATCAACCTCATAGTGTTCGTTTCTTCATCAACGCAAGGTCAAACAGTCGAGTTGCCGAACAAACTGATAAGAATACTTTAGCTGCAATAAATTTTTACGGTGGTATCACTGAAGGGGCAAAGCTAGAGACAGTTAATTCTACTTCTGAAAATAGACTATCTGCTGACCAAGCCAAAACACTGGCGAAAGGAACAGCAGGAGTTGCTGGATTTGTGTTGGGTTCGGGCGCAGGTGCTAGTGTTGCTGGCCTTACAGGCAATGCATCAAAGTTAGCAAAGACTTTATCAGGTGTTGTAGGTGGTGCCGGAGGAGCGATTGCAGGAGTGGCAATTGCAGCATCTGTTATAGAAACAGTCACTAAAGTTAGAACTCTAGGAGTAATAGAACTTCACGTTGCAGCGCCCCCTGTTGCTCAATATTCAGCAAACTGGGAAAACAAAGAACTCGGTGCATTGGCTGGTGCAGGCGAACTGTTCGATAAAGAAGGCCTTTTAAGTACTGCTGGCGGCATTGGCGATCTTGTTACCAGAGGGGCAATCAAAGCAGCGGCTTCATTGCCATCTGGCTTAGGGATTACAGGTGAAATAGGAGCATCGCTGGACTTAGCATCTGGTAAAGTGGCTAATCCATATAAAGAGCAACTATTCTCTAACATGGGGTTTAGACAGTTCGCATTCAACTACAAGTTTGTTCCTAGAAATGAAACTGAATACAATGAAGTACAAAGAATAATCCGACTTTTCAAATATCACATGCACCCAGAGAATGATCCTACTGGTCTATTCTTAGAATATCCATCAGAATTTAATATACAATATATGTACAAAGGCGAAGAAAATACACATCTAAGTAAAATATCTTCTTGTGCATTAACAGACATCAAAATAACATACGGCAATCAAGACGCATTTACTACATTTAAAGGCACGAGCGGTGCACCAGCAGAAATAAATATGCAGTTGGCGTTCACAGAACTTGAAACCCTAACTAATGATAGAATAGCGGAAGGTTACTAATGTTTTTTAAAGCAATGCCAAAAATTTCGTACAAAGTAAACGGCGAAACTGTCAATACGAAAGACATCTTTCAGCGAGTAGGTCTTGATAGAAAACTAACTAGTCGAGCAGCACTAGAGGCTTATTATGTTAAAAACGGAGAAACTCCTGATATAATAGCCAATAATTTTTATGGATCTTCTAACTACCATTGGATTATTTTGACAGTAAATGATATTGTTAATACAAACGAAGAGTGGCCAAAAAGACAAGAAGAAATTTTTGCATACACAGAATCTAAATATGGTGTTGGAAATTCTGGTAAAGACCATCACTATCGTCTAGCAGATGATATAACAATCATAGTTGATTATGATGCAGTGGGCATTGCTAACGGTAGCATAGAAGCAGTTTCAAATATAGACTATGAAGTCGATGAGAACGAAAAAAAGAGACAGATATTCATACTAAGAAATGAATTTTTAGCTGGTTTCATAAACAAATACAAAAGTTTAATGGATCAGTAATATGGATTCCTCGTCTGAATCACTAATACATGCAGGTGATTATAAAATAGAGCAATTGCTTATCACTAGTCCTAGCACTGAAGCAACTGCCGACATCACTGACTTTATGATGGAAATAAATCTTTACGAAGATTTGTTTTCTTTTTGCATGACTGGAAATGTTATCCTTGCTGATGCTGCAAACTTGATATCAAACTTGCCTATCGTTGGCAATGAATTTATTACAGTGAAATTCAGAACACCTACTCTTGAGGATTCGCCTGAAAACGTAATACAGAAGACATTTCAGGTATATGCAATATACGACAGAATTCTAAACGATGACCGATCACAATATTATAACATATCTTTTATATCACCAGAAGGATATGAAGATCAGACTACAACTATAGGCAAGTCTTATAATGATTCTACTGATCAAGTGGTCAAAAAAATATATGAAGAGCATATCGAAGTTGATAGACCGTTAATAATATTTGACACACCGCACGTAAGTAGAATAAAATACACTTCAAACTATTGGTCTCCTTTCAAGAATATTAACTTTGTCGCTAAAAGAGCAAAAGGCAGTACTCTCAACGGATCTGATTATTTATTCTTTGAGACAAATAAGTCATTTTATTTTGCAAGTATTGAGTCTTTGATCGATGCCCAGATAAAAGGTGGAGTTTTTGATGAGTATGTATTAGAGAGAAATGGCGCAAAAATGCCAAGAAGAATCAATCCATCTTTAACATATGTAGGCAATCAGTTTCCGTCTTCGATGACAGCAGTTGAGAACTTAAAACTTCTTACTAGTATTGATACTCTTGACGGAAACAACAGAGGAGCATTTGCTTCAACTGTTGATGGTTACGATTTTTATACGAAGAAGATTGTTCGTAGTGATTTTGATTTTATTGAAAACATGGATAAATTTCAAAAAACTGGACCCACTAATATATTGCCGCCAAATCTTAAAAGAAATGCTTTATCTAACAAGACATACTATTCACAGAATACTGGTTTATACAATGATTTTGGATTAACAGATGAAGAAGATTTGCCTGCAGGATCAACTGCTCAGACTATTGTAGATAAGATAAGTAATAGAAAAAGTTATTTGAATTCATTTGAAAATTACAAATTTGAAGCTACTTTGCCAGGAAGGACTGATATCAATGTTGGACATGTAATAAGTCTTTTGTATCCTTCTGCTGAGGCTCCCACTCCCGGATCTTCTACTACTCTTTTAGATCCGATGCTATCAGGATTGTACATAATATCAGCTATACATCACAAATTCAATGCAGACAGACATATTATGACAGTTGAAATGATTAAGAATGGACTTTCTGATTCACCAGATAGTGTTGATATGAACGGAGAAGAATAACATGTATCCTAAGTTTAATTGGTGGGTTGGTATTGTTGAAGATCGAGCAGATCCTGCAATGCTTGGTAGATGTCGTGTACGAATAATAGGATATCATACTGAAGATAAAAATGAATTACCAACAGTAGACTTGCCGTGGGCAGTTCCTGTAACACCTACAACATCTCCAGGAATATCAGGCATAGGTGAGACCCCGTCCTTTGTGCAAGGCACTACTGTTCTTGGATTCTTTAGTGATGGAGAAGATGAACAACTTCCTGTTATTATAGGAACTTTGCCAGGCAAGCCAAGAAACAAAAGAGACAAGGACATTGGCTTTTCTGATCCGTCTGGTAAATATCCAAGAAGTGAAGCTGGCACAGGACTCAACGGACTTCAAGAATCGGATTTGTCTAGATTAGCAAGAAATGCGATTGCAGAAGGACATATAAGTCTGGCGAACAAAAGAGCAGCTAGACAAGAAGCGATTCCACGTGCTGCAGCTCCTCATGTTGAATCTGTTGCATCTGACATACCAGGAGCAGTATACGATAGAGAAGTGTGGGAAGAGCCACATCCTAGATTTGGTGATTCTAGTTATACCTATAATTCGTCAAATCAACCGCCAAATTTTGATAATAAATGTTCTGTTTATCCTTACAACAAAGTGAATGAGACAGAAGGCGGCCATGTATTTGAGATAGATGACACCCCTAATAACGAGAGAATACACGAATATCACACTGCTGGAACATTCTATGAAATTCAGGCAGACGGCTCAAAGATCACCAAAGTCGTAGGCGATGAATACGAGATAACACTAAAAGACAAAAAAGTTTATATCAAAGGATCGTGTGATGTCACTATTGGCGGCGATGCACGAATGCTCGTAACTGGAGACATGTATCAAGAAATTGGCGGCAACTTGTTCACTACAGTAGCAGGTAATAGAGTTACTAAGATTATAGGCAATGATTTAACTGAAGTATTGTCTGGACAAAATTCTTCTATCAAGAGAGATCAAGCACTTCGAGTTGGTGGCAGTAAAACAGATTCTGTTATCAAAGACAGTACTACTACAGTTGGCGGCAATTCTTTCGCAACCACAGGAGGAAATGTAACAAGCATATCAGTAGGTTCAACTTCGCACACATCAATCTTAGGATATAAGGTTATGAGTACTACTGGCAATGTCAGCATGAATGCTCCTGTCGGCGATTTTAAAGCTCTTAGTTTGAATATGTCCTTGTCTGCTGCGTTGAATCAAACAGTAACTGCTGCGGTACAATTAGTTGAAGCTAGCACAATACAAACACTGTCTGCTGTTGCGTCACAAATGATCACAACTCCATTGCAGACAATTGTTGCAGCTTCTAGAAATATTACAGGAGTCACTTCACATACCGGAGCATACACTATAACAGGTAATTTAACTGTATTAGGAACTGCGTCAGGAACAATAGTGAGACAAGGTGGTATTATTCTTGGTACCCACAAACATACTGTTGGAGGCTCAGCTGCTCCTCTAACTGGCACACCTACACCATAAGGAGTAAAATATGAGCTGTGGAGCAACCGAAAAGTTAGTAGAACTAACTCAATCTATTGGCAGTACTAATGATATAATAGACAAGTTGATTGATAAAATACCAATTACTCCTGCTCAAAACCAATCAATTGCAGATGCTGCTGCTATAATAGCTATGGCCAGCGATGCAGCCGCTATACAAGAGTTAGTAACAAGTAAATTGAAAGGATATTTGCCGGAGATTGAAATACCAGAAGAGATAAAAGGGCTTCAGGCGGACATCGAAGGATTTGCATCCGATATTTTAACTGCAAAACTTGCAGCAGATGACATTGTGAATGAAGTCAAGAACCTCTCAACAAAGTATTCAGGATTAGATTTGGGTGATATTGATATCCAAAAAATCCCACAACTTCTTAAAGATGGCGCACTTGATTTGAATAATATATGTCAAAAAATACCAAACTTTGAAGAAGATGGTGCAGGCTTTGTTCTTAAAGGAACCCCTATAATTACGCCGAAAAGAAGCCCGATTGCAGATTTATTAGGAATACAAATACCAGAAATAAAAGATTTTGTATATCGAATTGATGCAGTAAAAAAGAAAAAAGAAGAAGCTGAAAACTTTATTAATGTTGAAATTCCCAATAGCATAGGATTATAACGCAAACTGTTATAAATACGAATATGACAACAGAAACTTTAAAAGTAGCAAGAATATATAAAGATCTTGATTTAAACTTCACAGCAAATCCTGTATCTGGAGATGTTGCTAAGAAGCTAGATGTTAATGCAGTCAAGCAATCTATATTGATTTTACTAAGTACAAATTTTTACGAAAGACCTTTTGCGCCTGATAAAGGCGCCAATTTAAGAGGGTTTTTATTTGAACAGATGTCTAGTACATTGGCATCGTTACTTCAAAATGCTGTAAAAAATGTTATAACATCTTACGAACCTAGAGCTAGAATAGATTCAATTGTTGTCACTCCTGATTATGATGGTAACCAATACGATATCACTATCAGATACACTGTTGTTGGTATAGATAAACCTCAAACATTAACGACTAGCCTGAAAAGATTAAGGTAAACTAATGGCACAATTAAATGTAACAGAATTAGACTTTGCTAATATAAAGCAGTCATTAAAAACCTTTATGCAAGCTCAAGATGAGTTTAGCGATTATGACTTTGAAGGCTCGGCGCTGTCTGTTCTTTTGGACACGTTGGCATATAATACACATTATAATGCAGTACTTGCTCATATGTTAGCAAATGAATCATTTCTTGATAGTGCAATTAAGAGAAGTTCGGTAGTATCTATCGCTAAAACATTAGGTTATACTCCTAGATCAAGAAGATCATCAACAGGATACGTTGACTTTTATCTTACTCCAGCACCTTCATATACTGATATAACCTATACTTTGTCGAGAGATACAGTTTTTACTAGCACAATCGATGGCAACTCATATAAATTTTATCCCAGTAAAGATGTTACTGCGACTCGTCAAACATTTGATGGTGTAGACAAATTTTTCTTTGATAATTTAGAACTAAAAGAAGGTACTCGTGTATCTAATAGTTTTCTGATAGATGCAAATTCTTTGTCTGGTCCAATAACTTTGCCTAACAACAATATAGACACATCATCTATTCGTGTTAGAGTACAAGAGTCTACAACTAATCTAACAGTAGAAACTTTTTTAGAAACCACATCTCTGCTTGATCTGAAGTCTACAGATAAAGTATATTTCTTAGAAGAAGAAGTTCATAGTAATTATGTTCTTCGTTTTGGAGACGATGTTTTTGGTAAAAAATTGAAAGTCGGTAATGTTGTTATCATTGATTATATTATCTCAAACGGCTCACTTCCTAATGGAGCAAAAAGTTTTACACCTTCAACTACATTGACTGGCTCAGGAGAAGTTAAAGCATTCTCGAATGTGACAGCAGCTCTTGGAGGTGCAGAAAAAGAAAGTATTGACAGTATTAGAAAAACAGCGCCTATTTTCAATCAAACAAAAGAAAGAATGGTAACTGCTACCGATTACAGAAGTCTTATATTGGCGGACAATCCTAGCGTACAGTCAGCTTCAGTTTGGGGTGGAGAAAATAACGATCCCCCTATTTACGGTAAAGTGTTTATCTCGCTTGATCCAGTAGAGGGTCAAATAATTACTCAAGAAGTTAAAGATAGTATTGTTACTAGTCTTGTTTCTCCTAGGGCGCCAGTTGCAATATTACCAGAATTTGTAGATCCGGAGTATACTTACATCGGCCTAAAAGTGGGAGTCGTATATGATTCATCAAAAACATCTTTAACTTCTGGTCAAATCAGCAGCGCCGTATCAACCGCAGTCAGTAATTACTTCAATACAGACTTGAATCAATTGAATAAGAATTTTTATTATTCACGAATACACAACATCGTTAAAGCAGTATCTCCTTCAATTGTATCTGTGAACATTACCCCTACTTTACAAAAAAGAATTGAAGCAGAATTTAATGTTGATAAAAATTATACTTTCAGTTTTAATAGTAGAGTTCAGCCAAGAGAACTTCATAGTACTTGGATGAATGCTACATTAAACACAATTAACTATAAAGTAAAGTTTCAAGATATTCCAAATTCTGATGTGGTAGCACCAGAATACAATGGTTCTGGTATCGTCTATCTAGTAGATTCGACAGGTACAAAACTAAAAAATATAGGAACTATTGACTACGACACAGGCAAGTTGACGCTTGGTAGTATTATGGTTACTTCATTGTACGGAACAGACACTGAACTAAAATTTAGAATTAGACCACATGACGACTCAAAAGATATAAGCACATCGATATTGAACAGAACATCTGATGTCTCTACTGGCCCTGTTGTAGCAAAGCCTTCTCAGAATACCGTGCTGTCTCTGGATAATAGCACAATGAATACGATTACAGGATCTCGCAAAGGCCTAGAGATAATAGTTACTACTGAGATTGAAGGTTATTAATGTCACATAAAATACCTGAATACTTAAATTATATCTCTAGTATCACTATTGTAGATGGTGGTTCTGGGTATAATTCCGCTTTACCTCCTACTATCACTATTAGTGGCGGGGGAGGTTCAGGTGCTACAGCAACTGCTTCGGTATTGAATGGTGAAGTTCACACTATCAATATTACTAATATTGGCAGAGACTATACTTCATTACCAACAATAACTGTTACTGACGGCGGAGGTAGTGGAGCTGTTCTTTCAGCAGTCTTAGGGTTTGCAAGCAGTAGTTCATCTGAATATGAAGAAAAATCTGCACTCAACGTAAAATTTTCTTTACCAGAATTCATTCAAACTGATTATAACAAATTCTTATCATTCATAGAAAAATACTTTGAGTATATGGATGAAAATAATAATCCTATAAATTTACTACTAAACAAGAAATACACTGACATTGATGATCTTAACGATGCAGAACTCAACCAAAGAGCTAATGAACTCGCTGCTGCGTTTCCACAATTAATTGAAACTGATAGAAAACTTCTTCTCAAAAGAATAAAAAATATATATGAAGCAAAAGGGTCTGAACGATCTATAAAAGCATATTTCAAACTTCTTTATAATGAAGAAGTTGAGGTTTATTATCCTAGCAAAAATATTCTTAGAGCGTCTGATGGAGTTTGGATAAAAGAAACATCAGTTCGTGCCCTTGTTGGATACGATGGTTATGAAGTATTGAATCTAAATGGCCGTATTGCTGATATAAAATATTTTGAAACTACCGGATCTGTTACTCTTACAAAGACAATACCCATAACTATTCCTAGAGTAGAAAAGATTGCTAAAACTTTTCCTCAAACATACGAAGTTATTGTTGAGTTGCCTCCTAATGTAACAGATATACCAGGCCCTGGTGCCCAAGCTATTGTAACAGCAACAGTTTCAGGTGGGGCTGTCACAGGATTTACTGTTGTGAATGGCGGCTATGATTATACTGCTGCACCAGATGTGATCGTATATGATTCAAATGGGGGATCTGGTGCTCTAGGTAGAGCAGTTGTTTCTAGAGGAGAAATAACTAACATTATTCTTCTTGAAGGGGGAACTGGTTATACTTCTCCAGCATCAATAACAGTTTCTTTGGATTCTAGTAATTATAGAACTGTAATTGTAGAAAGAGGCGCAACTGCGGCTGCTGCTAATATACGAGCATATTTAGATAGAAGTCTTTTCTCTGTGACCTCTTCTTCGTATATCGGTGATGATGCTGGTTTCTCAGTGGGCGATGTATTTTTTATCAATGAAGCGGGTTCAAATGGTGGCGCATATGCTGTAAGTGGGTATTTTTTAGAAGATTACACTTTCATCGGCGGCGCTAACAACGCTGTAATTAGAGTTTCTGCTGTAAATGAATATAATGTTCCTACTTCATGGACAATAATCAATCCAGGTGAGGGATTTATAAATTCACGAATTACAATTCCAATAGAATCTAAGACCGGCGAAACCTTAAACATAGAATTAATTACAAAGTATTTGTATTCATATGATGGAAAGTATAAAGATGACAGAGGAAAGTTATCAGATGTAAATAGAATACAAGATAACTACAAATTCCAAAGTTATTCTTACATTATCAAGTCTGCGGTTTCACAGGAAAAATGGGTCAAAAGATTTAAAGATCTCATGCATCCAGCCGGTATGCAAGTTTTTGGCGATTTGATTATTTCTCATAATGTAAACTTTGCACCATTTATTAATATAATATCAGATGGTCTACATTTACATGAGTTTAAGACAGAAGATATTGTAGTCTCAAATGATGACACTATTAGTATTGTTGTCCAATGGGCGAGAGGATTTAGTGAAACGCAGTCAGTAAATGACAACACTACTTTACAAGCGGGAAAGAATGTTTCTGAAATACTTTATATAAGTGATGATACTCCTCAAAATTATGCTGAAGAGGGATATTTTTTAGAGGATTATACTCTTTATAGCGGAGTTTCTAACACTGTTAAAAGTATAGAAAAAGTATTGATAGATACTTTAATAACTACAGATGTATTAGAAAAAGTTATAGATTTCAGACAAATAGTTACAGATAGTAGTTCTGTCAATGAATCAAACGTAAAACTTTTACAAAAAGTGTTTACTGAAACTAGCAATGCTGTAGATGCTTTTAATTATATATTAGCATTAGAACATTTAGTATCTGACACTGCCCACGTTGATGACGCCGAACTTTTTTCTATAGATTTAAACAGAGAATTTATTGAAGATGACGCTACTCATAGTGAATTTGTGAGTATAAATACAGAGAAAGGACTTGTTGAAGAACAAACATCTTCCGAGTCGCACGTAAAAACTTTACAGAAAGAGTTTACAGAAACTGGTAATATCGCAGACAGCGGCGTTATAGTAATACAAGATTATTCAGATCCAACATATTTTAGTGAAGACTATGTTGGAGCAGGATATAATTTTTAAACAACCCTGATGGAGAATTCCACTATGATTAAAAAAGATTTATCAAAAGTTACCGGTATGGTCAACGTAGTTATTCGTGACGATTCAGGCAAAATAAAGCAAGAATTTACAGTACCGAATCTTGTAGTTGATACTGGCCTAGGCTTTATTGCTTCACGAATGAAAGACACTACTGATGCTGCAATGTCTCATATGGCTGTTGGTACAGACAACACTGCTGCAAATGCTGCTGATACTGCACTTGGAACAGAGCTTGCTAGACAAGCATTAACTTCTACTACAGTGACTAGTAATTCAATTTCATACATAGCGACTTTTGCTGCTGGCAGTGGAACAGGTGCATTAACAGAAGCGGGCCTTTTCAATGATCCAGCAACCGGTACTATGCTTTGCCGTACTGTGTTTGCTGTAATCAATAAAGGCGCAGCAGACTCAATGACGGTCACTTGGACAGTTACAATTTCTTAATAGGTAAAGCTAGTGGCAATCTTATTGACAAAGGCAGGAAGAGTAGAGTTAGCTAGAGCATTCTTTGCAGATATACAGAATGCTCATAGTTATTTTAATTTTGCGCTCGGCAAGACTACTGCCTGGCCAGATGAGGAAACCCCTGAAAATCCACTGGAATCTTTGCGCTATATTAATGATTTCAGAAATAATATAATATTAACTCAATCAATAACTTCTACTGAAATTTGTCATCTGATTCCAAGAATAGATTGGGAACTGGGGCTCGTATTTGATTCATATGATGATAATTACAGTCCCACAAATCTTTCAGCGAGCGGCGCAAGTAATTTGTCAGACGCAAGGTTTTATGTCATAACAGACGAATTCAAAGTTTACAAGTGTATTGATAATAATACAAATGCTCCTAGTACTGTGAAACCAACTAGCACTAGTACTAATGTGGTAATTCTTGCTGACGGATATACGTGGAAGTTTATGTTTCAAGTTTCCGCATCTGATCAAACTAAATTTTTAGACGCTTCGCATATTCCAGTCAGAAAACTAACTACCACGCCATACGGAGATGTTAATGGCGAAATTGATTCTATCAATGTTATAGATGGGGGTAGTGGGTACGACTCACTTGATCCTCCTACAGTGACTATATTAGGTGACGGAGATGGATTAGCGACGGCGGTAGCAACTGTAGTTGGAGATGCTGTTACTGCAATTACCCCAGTGAACCGTGGTAGTGGATATACATTTGCATTCGTCAGTTTGTCTGACGGAGGAATCGGCACTGGAGCTAAGGCAGATGTGCTGTTGGGAGATACTGATCCGAATCCCGGACTACAATCAGCAGTAGAAAATTCTGCGATTCCTGGTTCATTGGATCAAATTCGTATTCTTTCCGGGGGGCAAGATTATACTGCTGGAGATGTTACTGTTACTATTACTGGTGACGGATCGGGAGCAGAAGCAACCGCAAACATAGCGGCTGGATCAGGTACAATAACTAGCGTTAATATAACTTCTGGTGGCACTGGTTATACTTTTGCAGATATTACTTTTACTCAGACTAGTGGTATAGGATCAGGAGCATCCGCTCGTTCGATAATTTCTCCCATATATGGTCACGGATCAAATCCTGTAAAAGAATTATTCAGTACGACTGTAGGGATTACTGTTTCGTTTGAGGATAACACAAATCAAGATTTGTTTTTAAATAATGATTTTAGGCAAATAGGATTAGTAAAAAATATTGGCAAATACGCCGATCCTGCCACGATGTATACTCAGAAAACAGGGTCGTCTCTTTTTGTTGTAGATGTTGATAGTGCAGAAAATTATGCAGTTGATGACATTATTCTTACAGACGATCAAGGAAAATTTCGTGTTATACAAATAAGATATGATGACACTACTTCTACATATAAAGTACACCTACAGCCGATTATTCCGTTAATATCTGGCAGTAGCACATTGATAAATGATACTCAAAATATAACTGAATTGAGTATAAATAGTGTTGTAGAACCGGAAATAAAAACATCATCTGGAATTGTTCTTTACATAGAAAACAGACCTTCAATTACCAGATCCGCAGATCAGGTCGAAACAATAAAAGCATTGGTAAATTTTTAGGAAAAAAGTAAATGGCTCTTAATCTAAATTCTTCTCCCTATTATGATAATTTTGACAGTACCAAAAATTACAATAGAATATTGTTTAAGCCTGGTGTTGCTGTACAAGCAAGAGAACTAACCCAGCTTCAAACTGTACTGTCAGATCAGTTATCGCAACTATCTAGCTTCACTCTTAAAGATGGTGCTATCATTAGTGGCTGTGAAGAAAAAATTACTGTGGTAAAATATGTAAAGATTAAAGACTCTGATTTTAACGGAGCCGCCATTGCAAATAATGATTTGGCAAGGTATATAGGAAGCAAAGTTTTAGGTAGTATAACAGGTATTACTGCTCAAATTATTGATGTTAGAAAAGGCACAGAAGCTGAAAATCCGCAAACTAAAACTCTTTATATTTCATACACTGGAAGAGGAGATTCTGTAAATAAAGTTTTTTCGATGAACGAAACTTTAACCGTATCTTCTAATGATTCTGAATTGAGTGGGATGCAATTCGTCACGATAGATTCTGGATCGGCGAGCGTAGGATCTAATACTCGATACGAAGGAACTGCTCCTAGAATTCAACTAAGTGCTGGTATTATATACGCTCGTGGCACATTTATTAGAACTACAGATCTTGCTGCGTATATAGATCCTTTTGTTGTTAGAGCTGATAAGAATATTGGTTTTTATATAACAGAATCAATTGTTACGTCCGCTACAGACGAGACTTTGTTGGACGTTGCTCAAGGCTCGTTCAACTTCAATGCACCTGGAGCAGACAGACTAAAACTTACCGCTTCACTACGCTCATATAACTACAGAGAATCAGACGGTTCTAGAAGCATACCAGAAAATTTTTACCAATATGCTGCGTATAGAAATGGAAATATTGTAACAAGTAATATCAAAACAGACCCATTAAAAGGACTAGGCGATGTTCTAGCCAAAAGAGCATATGAAGCTAATGGTAGCTACAATATTAAAGGATTGCAAACTGTAGTTCACGAGCATCTAAACAACGGCGTAAACTCTGGATATTTCAGTACTACTGCTGGGGGGGACGCTGATAAATTTGTGTTCTCAATTACTCCAGGTACTGCAAATGTTGCTGGTTATCCTATAGAAACGAAGAAAGAATTGCCTTTAATTGTAGACAAGCCTAAAGATACTAAAATAGAAAACTCAGTATCTCAAACCACAGCATATGGAAACTATACACTAGTCAATGAAGTATGTGGTATATGGGATGTAGATGGTGGTGCGTCTGTTGATCTTTATGACACTGCTGTAACTGCTGTAACTTCTGCTTCATTCGCATCGACTTCAGTTGCCGGTAATAAAATAGGTACAGCTAAAGTCAGATACCTAACATTAAATTCTGGAACAGCAGGGTCTGCTGCCGCTCAATATCGATTGTATTTTTATGATATAAAAATGTCGGCTGGCACATTTAAAGACGTTAAAACTATACACTATGCAAATAACACATCGAATGCATTTGCTGATGCTGTTTTAAATTCAAACTCTGAAGCTGTTATTCAAGAAGGAAACTACAACAGATTAGTATGGGAGTTGCCTTACGCAAATCTAGAAACACTGAAAGCAGACGACAGTGCGTATGATTTTAATTTTAAATATATTAACGAATTTGATGCATCTGTAGATTCTGGAACTGGACAAATAACACTAGCGGGACCGTCTGCACAACAAACTTTCTTTTTATCTGCAGCTCCTACTGACACTGAAATACAAGCTAACATTCAGGCAGTGGCAGTAGATGCATTCACTGCTGGTGGAGTTTCATATGCCGCTGGCGAATATATCGACTTGACTCATTCAAGCGTTACAGTAACCCGGCCAAGTGAAAGTCAACTAATTGTTACATTTAGCAGCGCTCCGGCGTCTAACGCCAATGTTAGAGTATATGTGAATATGCAATACTCAGATGGTGTTGCTCCCATTACAAAGACACGAATTCAAGATAACTTTGTAAAGATACAAACAGATGCAGCCGGCTATAGCGTTGCTAGTGGCTGGTGGTCACTTGGCGTAACGGATCTTATAAAAATTAAATTGATCACTGCCACTACTAATGCCGATTATGAGACTGGCGCAATCAATATTACTAATGATTTTATTGTAGATAACGGTCAAAGAGATAACTATTACGGTTTGGCAAAGATAAAGCAAAAAGCAAGTAGCTCTGTTGATTTATCTACTTATAAATATGTCTCTGTAAAATTTGATTATTTGACAAGAACTGTTAATGGTCCTTCTTTTGCATGTGTTGACTCTTATACTGGTACTGGTCTTGGTCTTCAGGAGATTCCTTTGCATTCTCCTGCAGCAGGCAATATTCTTGATTTGAGAAACTGTATAGATTTTAGACCGTATGTAGTTAACACTGCTGTTGAGGCGTCTACAATAGCATCTGCAACTTTAAATCCTGATATCGCTGAAACTATTGTAAGACCTGCTCAAGGACTGAGTAATCCTGTCCCTATCACAACATTTACAACTGATTTAAGTTATTATCTTGCACAAGCATTCAAAGTAGTAATTACTAACGCTGGCACTATAAAAGTAATTAAATCACAGTCTGCTGACTACCCCAAGTTCCCAGAAGCCCCTGCAAACTCTCTCACAATTGCAAAAGGAATCTTGCCACCGTATCCAGCGCTATCTGTAAAAGCTGCGAATTATTATAAGCGCTCTGACTTAAAGATTTATTTAGAACAAGTCAGAACTAAAAGATACACTATGCGAGATATTGGTGGGCTAGAAGAAAGAATTGCAAATCTTGAATACTATACCGCATTAAGTTTATTAGAAAAAGAATCGAAGTCTGTTCAAATTTTGGATACTAACGGTATTGATAGATTCAAAAATGGCTTAATGATAGACGCATTCAAAGGGTATGGCACAGTCGCAGTAGGGCATGACGATAACGCATGTTCATTGGATTTAAAACGTCAACAAATGAGAGCGTCTTTTGATTCTAGCATTGTTGGATTTAAGCCTATTGCAACTGATACTACAATGGGTCAAAGCGGAGATTTATTCCACATACCTTATGTAGAAACTACATTCACAAAGCAACTACAAGCAAGTAAGTTTAGAAATGTTGTAGGTGAATTATTATACGCCGACCCAGAAACTGTAAATCCAGTGACACCTGATCCAGTGCCTGCTCCGGTTATACCTGCGCCTCCTCCTGTAGTAGTAGTTGATCCTAGGCCTGAGCCTAGACCACTAGAAGTTGACTATCAGTTAGTCAGAACTACAGGTGCTGCAGTAAATGAAGGAGATTCTTGCACAATAAGTCTTGAAGTTAGAAATCTTGAGAATGTCAATGGTCAGACTATTCCTTATACAATTACTGGCATTTCTTCTGCTGATATAGGTGGCGCCAGCTTAACTGGATCATTTACACTAGATGCAGTAGGTGATTCTTCAGTTACATTTAACATTGCCGCAGACGCTACTACTGAAGGAACAGAAACTCTTACGCTGACACTTGATAGTATAACTATGGGCGGAAATGCGGTATCAACTTCAGTGACAATTAATGATACGTCATTAGATCCTATAATTGTACCTGATACGCCTGTTGTACCTGTTGTACCTCCGCCTGCGCTTGGGCCATATAGAGGTAACTTAAATCTAGTTCCTTCCGAAGATTCTTGGTTCGATGATTCATATGCTGAAGCTGCCTATAAGAACGAGCAAGGTTCTTGGGACAATCTAGAAATAACCGGTGACTGGAAAGATACTTGGGGTTCTTGGGAACTCGTATCTGAAGACATAATAAATGCTGAAACTATCATCACTGAAGGTGAAATTGGAATTCCTCCTAAAGGTTACGGTGGCAATAGCGAACCAACTTCTATTGATTTCGAAACGAAAGAAGAAGCCACTGGTTATTGGCAACAAGAAGTTCACACCTATACTGGTCGCAGACAAAAATACGACATCACAACCACTGTTGCTGGCCAGAATACACAGACATGGGAAAGAACAGGTTCTAGAATTTTCTATGGAAACATTCCTGATGAAGTTACTGAAAGCATTGGTGATTCTATAATCAATACCGAAGTAGCTGCTTTTGTTCGTCCAATTGCTATCTCTGGTTCAGTACAAGGATTGATGCCTAACGCAACTCATAATATTGTTATGGGTGGAATAAACAAAGGATCATTGACTACAAATGCAAACGGTAGAGCAGATTTCTCTATCAGTGTTAATAAGGGCGAATTTAGGTGTGGTAATATCCTAATTGAAATATCTGATGCAAACAAACTTGATGACATTGAGTCATATGCCGCAGCTTCATTCACGGCAAATGGAACAAAGAGAACTTTCCAAACTACTTATGTGACAACAAAGTGGCCTGCGCCACCAATGGTACCTGAGTCTCTTTTTGATACCAAGAAAGAAATCATTCCTATTGGAGAAGACGGCAGGACAATGACTAAGAAGGGTGACGTTATAATCGACACTCACCGAGAAAATGCTGGTGAACCAATATGGATTCCTGTAGAAGATGTATTTGTATCTGGCGGCTGTTCAATTGGTACCCCTGGTAGCCGTGAAGATACTTATAGAAGATTTGATGGAACAACATACGGCGTAACTACTGTTGATTCTTCATGTTCAACTTCTACGACAACAATATCCTCTGCAGGAACTGTAACATTGGTACCAGAAGTTGTTACTATTTGTACCTTCCCAGAAGCAGAAACTTTTAACCCAGTAACAAACACTATAGTGGTAGATGATACTGCTATAACTGATGTTATTATTTGTGATGTTGGCGGCAACACAAATACTGGTGGAAATGCTTCTGGAGTAATCACTGTTGATTTAGCAAATGGCGTAAATTTAGTCGCTGCTGGATTAGACGAGAATGACTTTGTTGCAGGCGTGACTATCACCGAAGGCAGATTTGCGGCTGCTGATGAAGCTGCTGGAATACAGATCATGGGGCCATTTGCAATTGAGACTAATACTGTTTCTGACGAAACTCCAGATCCACTACTTGCAGCAAAAGTTGCTGCTGCAACTTTGATAGAAAAACTGCCATCATATAAGTTCCCAGGAATTGGAGAGATAAATTTGTGTATGGTGGGCAGAGACCCTCTCGCACAAACATTCTTTGTTACTGGAATGCCAGGAGGTATGTTTGTACCTTCTGTTGATATCTTCTTCAAAAGAATTCCATCAGAAGAAAATAACAACGGCATCACTTTACAAATCAGAGAAGTTGTAAACGGCGTTCCTGGTAAACAAGTAATACCGAATGGTGAAGTTTTCTTGAGAAGAAGTGATGTTAAAGCATCTATCAATGGAGCATCTGGTTCGGTCGAATTTATTTCAACTAAATTTAGATTCCAGCATCTAGTACATTTAGAAAACGATACTGAATACTGCATAGTTCTAATGCCTGAGGCAAATGATCCTAACTATGAAGCATGGGTCGGTGAGTTAGGAGAAATTGAAAAAAATACAGCGAACAGAATCACAAAACAAGCACATGGTGGTGTCTTATTTACTTCAGCGAACAACCGAAGCTGGACTCCTCACCAATCAGAAGATTTGATGTTTATTGTCAATCGTTGCAAATTTACACCGAATACTGATTTTGTTTTGAATACTACTAACAAAAATACTGACTGGATAGTATTTGATAATAGTACATGGAAGCAATCTGTACAACCTAAATTTGATTTATTAAGTTTTGTTCATGGTTTCACGTTTACTATATCAGGCGGCGGAACAGGCTACACTGATGGTACATATACTGGCGTTGCTATTACTGGCGGAGGCGGTTCAGGTGGAGAATTGTCTTATGTTGTGACTGGCAATGTAGTTACATCGGTAACTCTTACTAATCCTGGAACTGGTTATACATCAAATCCAACGGTTGCTTTGAGTCAAGGTAGTCCTACAACAGAAGCAACTGTGACTGCAAGACTCAATCGTGCAAAGGTTAAATACTTTGATTCTGCTTATAAAACATATGAGTTAGAAGTTACTAATGGATATTTCACTGCTGCCGATCTAGTAGGCAATGCATCTACTACTGTTAATATTGGCAGCATAAACAATCGTGTAGTTGATGCACATGTATTGAAGTTATCTACTGCGAATGCAGGCGAACTTGGAACAATCAAGAAAGAAATTGCTCTAACTAACACTGGAGCAGCTTCTGCAAATACAACGTATTCAGTAGTAGATGTCAATTCAACTACAGAGTTGGAAGAAGAGAAAACTATATACAGTTACTCTAACGAACAAACATTGTATGCTACAAACAAGACTGCTCGTGTTAGGTTTACAGTAAGAACGCCTCTAAATAACTTGTCGCCTATTATTGATATTGCTAGTATGGATATGGGTGTATACAAGAACAAGATAAACTATCCGAAAGATATTAGTGGAAATTCTACAGTAGCAGAAGAAGTTAGATTCGGTGGCAATGCATCTGCTAAATATATTTCACGACAAGTTGTGCTAGCAGATAAGCAAGATGCTGAAGATATGAGAGTGTTCTTAGATAATAAAATACCAAATAATGCATCAGTAGAAGTTTATGGTAAATTTAGAAACGCAGAAGACGATGCAGAGTTTAACAATGACATTTATTGGAAGAAACTAGAAGTAGAGACATCTCCAAAAGTTGCGACTGAAAACTTTGCTCAGTATGTATATAAGATTCCTGCTAAAGGATCAACTAATGCTGGAGTAGATGCAGTTACTGGTGTCTTTGAATACGATGTATACAGAGTTTCTGCAATTGCTGTTTCTGCAGGAGGTTCTGGTTATTCTGCTACTGCGCCTACAGTGACTTTAGTTCACTCAGAAGGTACCGGTTATGGCGCAACAGCAGAAGCAATTATTTCTGGCGGAGCAGTCACAAGTATAAAGATAACAAATCCAGGGCGAGATTATGAGGGCGGAACTGTTACTGCTACTTTGACTGGGGGAGATGGAGCAGGAGCAACTGCCGGTGCAGTCACTGTATCTCCTGTGACATTTAAATCATTCAAAGACTTCTCTATTAAGATTGTTCACTTGAGTGGCAATACAGCGAAAATACCTAAGTCTTCTGGACTCAGGGCTTACGCATTGCAGGTATAATATGAGTATAAATAAATTTGTACAAATAAAAGAATCGCCGACTTTATATAGAGATATACATTCAAAGGGATTAGTAAATACCGATAATAGAGCCCTTGCAGAATACAAGGAAGCTAGAAAGAAAAGACAAGAAAGTAAAACTGCGATTCTGAAATATGAGAATGATATAAATACATTAAAAGATGAAGTAACAGATATCAAGAATTCTTTGAAGTTAATTCTTGATAAACTAAATTCCAAGGATTAAGTAAATGGCAACAATCACGCTAAGGTCTATTAAAGGAAGTCCTTTAACTAATAATGAGGTTGATGGTAACTTCACTAATCTGAACATTGATAAATATGAAGCTGGAAATGATGTTAGTGTTGGTGCGCTTGTTGTTTCAGGTGAAGCTAACTTTGCAATCTCAGGCACTGTTTCAGCAGCCGGAACAGTACAAGGAGATGCTACAGCATTAACAAAGACTTATAATATAGTAACAACGGCCACTGCAAATCAAGGTGTAGTTCTTCCTGATGCAACAACAGGCAAAGTTGCTACTGTTCTTAATAATACATTAGTAAATATTAAAGTATATCCAGCATCAGGTGAGCAAATAGATGCATTGGGCACAAATAGTTCAAAAAACTTGTCTCCTGGTGCTAGTATAACTCTAGTGTGTTCTTCTGGAACATTATGGAATAGCCTGCAACCGGTTATTGTTTATGATTCTACGGGATCACAACTAAATTAAGATTAAAACATGCAACCATTAAGAATAAAAGCATCAGGCACTCCAATAACTTCTGCAAACTTCCAAGGCTTGCAGGAAATGCCGGACGGGCAAATAAATCAATATCTTTCTTATGTAATCACAAATAAGTTTGCAGCGGATACTGACGGTACAGGTACAGCAGAACTAAATGTTGATACTTCGAATTCTTTGACCGGTACTAGTATTGGTACTTGGACTAACACTATTCGTAATGATGCAATTGGAACTCATCCTACTGACGGAGCAACTACAGATACTACATACTACTTCAAGCAAGTAACAGCAGCAGCTTCAGAGAGCATTACTACTCGTCCAGTTGGTTGGGACTCATCCATTAAAGAATTCAACGATTCAGAATTAGATACTGATGTCTTAGATAAGGTTATCGAAGACATGGTAACTAGCACTGGTTACACAGTAGGACAATATACACTAGCTGCCTCTGCGCCTGCAGGTGGTACATGGACTTCTCGTGCCACTATTACAGATAGTAATCAAGGTGGTTCAACTAATCTGTACTTGTGGCAAAAGACTGCTCCATCTACATCAGCAAATTCTGATTTGACTTCTCTCAAGCTAGATGGCACAAACGTCAAAATGATGTCTGCTGCTGAAATCGAGCAAATGGTTCCTAATTTCAGAAATCGAATTATCGATTCAGGTATAGGTACGTACAAACTTCAAGCATCTGCTCCTGCAGGAGGCACTTGGATTCAAATGGGCGATAGCTTGATAGATACTCGTCAGCAAGTAGCTTCAGAAAACTATGCAGGAACCTATACTGGTAATTTTAGTGGTAACTATGTTGGCGATTATGCTGGTTCATATGTCGGAGATAAAACATATTCAGGATCATACACTGGTAACTATGCTGGAAACTACGCTGGTTCATATGTCGGAGATAAAACATATTCAGGATCATACGCTGGTAACTATGTTGGCGATTATGCTGGTTCATATGTCGGAGATAAAACATATTCAGGATCATACACTGGTACCTTCTCTGGTGACTACGCAGGTAACTATGTAGGAACTTCAGCATACGCTGGTGCATATTCAGGAGCATACTCTAGAACAGAAGCCTACACACTTTTCTATTCAGGCTTTGCTGGTGGTACTAATTACTACACTGGTTATTATACTGGATTCTATACTGGTTTTTATACTGGTGATAAAACATACACTGGGTATTACACTGGAAACTACAACCGAAACTTTACTGGTAACTATGTAGGCACTTCAGCATACGCTGGCACTTACTCAGGAACGTATACTGGTTATTATACTGGTAACTATGTAGGAACTTCTGCATATACTGGTACATATTCGGGCACTTACACTGGTGACTACGCAGGTAACTATGTAGGAACTTCTGCTTATTCTGGTGGATACGCTGGCACTTATACTGGTTATTATACTGGTAACTATGTAGGAACTTCTGCATATACTGGTACATATTCGGGCACGTATTCGGGCACATATTCTAATGACTTTAGTGGAACATACGCAGGCAATACTATTCAAGCAACTACTGAAAACGTATCGACTGTGAACCTTTGGTTAAAGACTTCTTAAAAAATTGACTATATAGTATTGAAGTTTTATTATTTGGAGTTATATTATGACCGATCTATCAGTTTCTGTGGATAGTCCAGTTGAGACTATTCCTACAGAAACCCCTAAAAAGAAATACCTCAATCCTTATTGGTCTAATAAGGAAAATCGTCACCTCATTGTAACTATCGAACAATCGAATGGACAGACTAGCATGGCTTCTATTCAGGATTCTGATGGCACAAATCCTGATATGAAAGCTGTGTTAGAACAATACACTGAAGATGAGATTGATGATAATACAAAAAAAGGTTTAGACAGGCGCAACGAAAATATTAAACGCCAGATGGAAAGACGAGAATCACAAGCAGCCCGTGGCAGACAAGAAATGCTGTTCAATTGTAAACTTGAAGCGTTTGAAATTGACACAATTAAAAATTCTAAAAATATTGAACTAAAGCGTATGATTCGTAAGTCTAAGTCAATCATGGAAGTTCAAGCATATGCTACT
>Ga0181607_10000961_pt1 | contig 25517 bp, 26 predicted proteins | sample 041ome_9_FD_132420 | JGI IMG/M metagenome (GOLD analysis project Ga0181607, IMG submission 132420) | Coastal salt marsh microbial communities from the Groves Creek Marsh, Skidaway Island, Georgia - 041413US metaG (megahit assembly) | ecosystem: Environmental > Aquatic > Marine > Intertidal zone...
ACTTTTTGCTGCAAGGCGTTGGCTTCATCTTTTGTGACATAATTGCCTGTCAGCAAATTGATATGTGGGCCATTCTGTGCCACCAGTATCAAACCCACAGGTTTTTTGCGGGTAGGGTCAAGGGTTGGTTGTGGCCCTTCATGCCCATAGCGAATGACGTTTTGCATGAGTTCAACAAACACTGAAAACAGATTGCGAATCTGGGTCTTATTGGCGGCCTTTACCAACAGCTGTTGGCGCAATGTATCGCCAATGGCCTGCAAAATATCTTCGGTAACATAACCGCTATAGGTCAGGACAAAATCATCTTCTAGCAGCAGGTTGGCAAAATGGTGAAACCTGTCAAATTCCATTGCATGCGGCCCCAAAACTAAATCAAATAGGGCGCAATGATGTCGCTAATTAAGACTTTTTTCAAATAAGTTTATGAGATCAAAATGCTGCCTGCGTTATAGTGACAGCGACGGTGCTGGCAAAGGCGCAAGCAAACGTAAAAGCGGGTTCAGCTTTGCCGCCATGCCAAGCCACTATGGCGCCAGCCATTGATATTGCCACGGTGCTGCTGGCCATCTAGATCGCCTTCAAACCCATCACTAATATTGATCACGGTGGTAAATCCATGGGCGGCGGCGGCGTGGCCGGCGGCCAATGACCGGGCGCCAGAGCGGCACAGCATCAGCAATGGCGTGCTGAGGTCTGCGGCATTGGTTAGGGCGGTCAAAAAGTCAGGATTTGGGGTGCCGTTCACACTCACCCATTCATTAAAGATGACATCACTGCCAAGCGCGCTGATATCAGGCGTGCCAACAAAATGCCATTCGACGCGAGTGCGCACATCCACCAAACGGGCGGTTGGATTGTCTTTTAGATAGGCCCATGCCTGTGGTGATGCCAGTTCTTGCATGTGATAAGGGTCCCTTGCCGTCGATTAGCGCTGCAAATGATACCCGTCTGGACGCAGAACGCCTAGGGCAAAAGGGTAAGAATTTTGCTGAACCCTGAAGGTAAAAATGATAGGCATGAGACTGACTTAGTGTGAGGAGGCAGACACATGACGGAATTTAAAGCTTTAATGGTCAACCGCGCTGAAGATAAATCGATCAGCCATCAGATTGCCAGTTTGATGCATGATGACCTGCCTGCTGATGGCGATGTGCTGGTCGCTGTTGACTATTCAACCGTCAATTACAAGGACGGCTTGTGTTTGGGCGGCAAAGGCGGTTTGGTGCGGCAATATCCGCATATTCCGGGGATTGATTTTGCTGGCGAGGTGGTGCGCAGTGATGATGCGCGCTATCAGCCTGGTGATAAGGTTGTGTTGACCGGCTGGCGGGTTGGCGAAGTATGGTGGGGTGGTTATGCCCAGTTTGCGCGCGTTAAGGCAGATTGGTTGGTGCCGCTGCCCGCCGGGTTGGACTGCCAACAAGCTATGGCGATTGGTACCGCTGGCATCACTGCAATGTTGTCGGTGCTGGCGCTTGAACATCATGGTGTGAAGCCAGACCAAGGGCCAATTCTGGTCACTGGCGCTGGCGGCGGTGTTGGGTCGGTGGCCACAACATTGCTGGCATCTGCCGGTTTTGAGGTTGCGGCGGTGACCGGGCGCCCTGATGTGGCAGATTATCTGCGATCCTTGGGGGCCGCCACAATCATTGACCGTGAAGAAATGCTGGCCGGTGACGCCAAGCCACTTTTGTCTGAACAATGGGCTGGCTGTGTCGATTCGGTTGGTAGCCAAATGTTGGCGCGGGCGCTGAGCCAGATGAAATATGGGTCTGCGGTTGCCGCGGTGGGGTTGGCTGGCGGTGCAGATTTGCCAACCACGGTTATTCCGTTTATTATTCGGGGTGTTGCTTTGCTGGGAATCGATTCGGTAATGTGCGCTTATGACCGCCGTTTGGCGGCATGGAAACGGCTGGCAAGCGATTTGCCAAAGGACGCGTTGGCATCAGCCACAACAATTATTGGGCTGGATGATGTGGTTGCCGCCGGGGCTGATATTCTTGCTGGCCGGGTGCGTGGCCGTCTGGTTGTTGACGTCAATCGCTAAAAATTGTGTTTTGGTATCAACAAAGGCTTGCAAATGAGTGTGTATTTGACGCTAATCTTACGCTGATCATTGTATCTTGTCTTGTAGGAGACGAATGATGAGCAAGCTTACACATGACCAGACCATCGTCGGGTCCAACCGAAAGATTGATCCAACGCGGCGCGCCCACCTAAAGCCTGATCTAACACCTGACGATAATGACCGTGTTGAAATTGGCCCCACAGATTTGGCCTTTGCGGAATGGGCGGCGGCGGGCATTGACGCGCCTGACATTCCGGCGTTGCGGGCCTATCGATTACAGCGATTGCAAGACCAAATCCGCAAACATGACTGCGCCGGATTACTGTTATTCGACCCGTTGAATATTCGCTATGCCACTGATTGCACCAATATGCAGCTGTGGATTGCGCATAATATGGCGCGCGCCGTCTATGTGCCACCAACAGGCAAAATGGTGTTATGGGATTTTCATAATTGCCAGCATCTTTCGGCGCATCTTCCGCTGATTGGTGAGTTACGTGGCGGTGCCAGCTTTTTTTATTTTGAAACCGGTGATCACACCCAGTTTGCGGCTGAAAAATTTGCCGCGCAGGTGGTCGATGTAATGCGGCATCATGCAGGATCAAACAAACGGCTGGCGGTTGATAAAATGGAAATACCAGGCTACACCGCGTTAACGCAATTGGGTGTTGAGGTGATATCCGGCCAGATGCTGACCGAGCATGCCCGCGCGATTAAAAATGACAATGAGCTGAAAGCCATGCGTTGTGCCATTTCTGCATGTGAATCGGCGATTGACGAAATGCGCGCGGTGATGCAGCCGGGCCTTAGTGAAAATGAAATGTGGGCGGCCCTGCATGCGGGCAATATAAAGCGTGGTGGTGAATGGATTGAAACGCGTATTCTATCGTCTGGCCCGCGCACTAACCCGTGGTTTCAAGAATGTGGACCGCGCCGCATGGCGGCCGGGGATATGCTGGCCTTTGATACTGATCTTGTTGGCACTTATGGGTATTGTTGCGATATTTCGCGCAGCTGGATTGTTGGTGATGTTGCGCCCACTGACACTCAAAGACAGCTCTATCGGGTCGCCTATGACCATGTCATGACCAACATAGGTTTGATCGAAGCCGGCATGAGCTTTGCCGATATGACTCGTATTGCGCATCGGTTGCCTGAAGACTATCGGGCGTTGCGCTATGGGGTGCTGGCACATGGGGTGGGGTTATGTGATGAATATCCATGCGTACGCTATCCTGAAGATGTAGAGGCGCACGGCTATGGCGGGGCCTTTGAGGTAGGCATGACCTTATGTGTGGAGGCCTATGTGGGTGCTGTTGGCGGGCGTGAGGGCGTCAAGCTTGAAGAGCAGGTTTTGGTTACTGACACCGGCGTGGTGCCGCTATCCAGCTATCGCTATGAAGATGCGCTATTGTCCTGATTAGCGGCTAATTATGGTGCCGGGTGCCTTTTTACCACGCCGATATGCGGCAAATTACGGCCCTGTTGGGCATAATCTATGCCATAGCCAATGACAAAATCATCAGGGATATCAAACCCAACCCAATCGACCACAACATCAATTTCGCGACGTGATGGCTTGTTCAGCAATGTGCATACAGACAGGCTTTTTGGTGCCCGGGTTAGCAGAATTTTTTGCACCTGAGACAAGGTGTGGCCGGTATCGACAATATCTTCAACAATCAATACATCACGGTCCTTGATGGGAGTTTCAAGATCTTGGATAATGCGCACCTGACGTGATGATTCCTTGCGGTTGCCATAGGATGATACTGTCATGAAATCAACTTCAACCGGCAGCGCCATGCGCCGCACCAGATCAGCTGTAAAAATAAATGACCCCCGCAAAAGCCCGACAACGACAAGCTGTTCGGTGCCTTTAAAGTGATTTGTGAGAATGCGGGCTAACTGATTTGTCCGCGCCGCAATTTCAGCTTCGGTGATTAGAATTTCGATATCTTGCTGGCTGGATAAGACGGTCATGCGCTGAAATACTCTCTGCCCTGACAAATGCTGTAAATTGACAATAGACGGTCGCGTCGCGGCTCAGTATAAACAGACGGCGTAAAATGGCTAGGCGCAATTGTTCCAAAAGGGAACCTGATATATAAAATTGCGCTGTCTGATGCGCGTCACCACTGCCAAAAAACAAGAGGGAAACATGTCGAAAGTTGCTTTTCTAGGAATGGGCGTAATGGGCTATCCAATGGCGGGGCATATTGCGGCTGCTGGCCATGATGTCACTGTTTATAACCGTACCGCGGCCAAAGCCGAGGCGTGGGCAGCGCAACATGGCGGCGCACACGCAAAAACCCCGGCCGCCGCCGTGGCTGGTGCCGATTTTGTGTTTTGTTGTGTTGGCGATGACCCGGATGTGTTGGCCGTTGCGCTTGGCGCCGAGGGTGCCATTCCTGCGATGAAAGACGGGGCTGTATTCATTGATAATAGTACGGTGTCAGCCGATGTTGCGCGCCAGCTACATGACGCCGCCCCGCGCTATGGTGTGGCCACACTTGATGCGCCGGTGTCGGGCGGGCAGGCTGGCGCTGAAAATGGCAAATTAACCGTTATGGTTGGCGGCGATGATGCGGCTTTTGCGGCGGCGCTGCCATTGATGGAATGCTATGGCGCACGGGTCGTCCATATGGGGGCTGCTGGCCAAGGCCAGCAGGCCAAAATGGTCAACCAGATTTGTATTGCCGGCTTGGTGCAGAGCTTGTCTGAGGGGCTGAATTTTGCCGCCAAAGCCGGGCTTGATACAGACAAGCTGCTAGATGCTATTTCTGGAGGTGCTGCGCAATCATGGCAGATGGTCAATCGTGGCCATACCATGGTCAAAGACGAATTTGATTTCGGCTTTGCTGTCGACTGGATGCGCAAAGATTTGCGGATTTGCGTTGCTGAGGCTCAGCGCCATGGTGCGCCGTTACCGGTGACCGAAATCGTGGCCAGCTATTATGATGAGTTAAGCGCCGCCGGCTATGGCCGGAATGACACCTCTAGCCTGATCCGGCGCCTTCGTAAAAATTAATAGACATAAAAAAAACCGGTGAGGATACCGTGACCCCACCGGTTTTTCTATTGGATGTGCATGTGTTTTGGCTACATGCCAATACACACAAATTTGATTTCCAGAAATTCATCAATGCCATATTTGGACCCTTCGCGGCCAAGTCCAGAATTCTTGACCCCGCCAAACGGCCCAACTTCCGATGAGAAAATGCCTGTGTTGGCTGCGACAATGCCATATTCAAGCGCCTCGCTAACCCGGAAAAGCCGCGCCGCATTTTCGGTAAATAAATACGCTGCCAAGCCAAATTCAGTATCATTCGCAGCCGCGATAGCTTCGGTTTCATCGGTAAACCGGAACAAGCCAGCCACCGGCCCGAATGTTTCTTCGCGGAACATCCGCATATTGGATTTCATGCCGGTCAGAACCGTTGGTTCATAAAATGTGCCGCCAAGGCTGTGTGGCTTGCCGCCAACCATTACAGCAGCGCCATTGGCAATAGCGTCTTCAACATGGCCGCAGACTTTCTCAAATCCCTGATTATCAATTAACGGGCCTTGATCAACACCATCAGCAGTGCCGATGCCAACCGACATTTTTGCGACTTTTTCAGCCAGCTTTGCAGCAAAAGCATCATAAATACCATCTTGTACAAAAATCCGGTTTGCACAGACACATGTTTGTCCAGCATTGCGGAATTTTGACATCATCGCGCCGTCCACGGCAACATCAAGATCGGCATCATCAAACACCAGCAAGGGGGCGTTACCGCCTAGCTCAAGACTCATCTTTTTGACCGTATCAGCACTTTGCCGCATCAAAATGCGGCCAACTTCGGTTGACCCGGTAAAGGTCATTTTGCGAATGCGGCTGTCAGAACATAGCGCCTGACCAATGGCCGGGGCATCCATGCCGGTAACAATATTCATCACCCCTGCCGGAATTCCAGCGCGCGTGGCAAGCTCTGCTAGCGCCAGCGCCGATAGTGGGGTTTGTTCGGCAGGCTTTAAAACGCAAGCGCATCCAGCGGCAATGCCCGGCGCGACTTTACGGGTGATCATCGCAATCGGAAAGTTCCACGGGGTAATGGCCCCAAATACGCCGATTGGTTGTTTGAAGGTCAACAGCCGCTTGTCTGCCTGCGGGCTTTCCAGAACATCGCCGCAGATCCGGCGGGCCTCTTCACCAAACCAGTCAATAAAGCTGGCGCCATAGGCGATTTCGCCTTTCGCCTCGGCCAGCGGCTTGCCCATTTCGGTGGTCAAAATCAAGGCGAGGTCATCGGTGTTTTCAACAACAAGATCATACCAACGCCGCAAAATCATCGCGCGGGTTTTGGCCGGTGTGGCGGCCCATGCTTTTTGGGCTGGCACCGCCGCGTCGATGGCGCGTGTGATGTCGGCGGCGCCTAAATCGGCAACATTGGCAATGACGCTGCCATCTGCTGGGTTATGTACAGGAAAACTGCGACCGTCGGCAGCGCCGACCCACTCACCATTGATATAGGATTGGCTGCGTAACAAAGAAGGGTCTTTTAAGTTCATTCACATATCTCCGCGACACCGCAGATGTCGGCGTCAGTGATTGTTGCAGTGGTTTTTAAAGGTTAGCCATATGTGTGGCGAACGTGTGAAAAATCATCGTTTGTGTAAATAGCATTAAAGCCATCTATTTTGCCAACAATTTTGATGGGTGTAGTGTTGACCGCCGGCGTCATAGTATAGTGCGGCGCAACGGCTAGCGGGCATTTGGCGGCAGCGGGTGGCTGTGCATATCCTTATAGGGGACGCCGCTTGCGCCCTGCTGGTGGGCGCGTCCAACCTCTATATAATGGTTTGCAATACGGCGGTTATCGGCAATTTCTGCGGTCGTTAACTGGCGCATCTTTCGGGCTGGCCGCCCGCCCCACAATTCACCTGTAGGCAGTCTTTTGCCAGGCGTCAGCATGGCGCCGGCCGCCAGCATAGCGTCAGTTTCGATAACCGCCCCATCCATGACAATGGCGCCCATGCCTACAAAACTGTGATCCTGCAGCGTGCAGGCATGTACAAGCGCGCTATGCCCGATGGTAACATAGTTGCCTATAATAGTCGGGAAATCGCGGCTGCTAATATGCACACAGCTATTGTCCTGAATATTTGTGCCAGCACCGATGGTTATGAAATTATTATCGCCGCGCAGTGTTACCTGATACCAGATACTGCTGCCAGCACCGATGCGCACCGCCCCCACAACAGCGGCTGTTGGTGCGATAAATGCGGTTTTATCAATGTCGGGCATGTGATCAAGAAAGGGGGCAATATGGGGCGCGTTGTGGTGGCGCATGGGCGGCTCTCCAAAATCTATGCAATTGAAATCTCTGTAATTGCAGCTTATATGATATGCCAATCACAAGAATATTTTTCACAATAATTTTGCCTCAGTCATGTTTATTTCCTTGGAAATCGGATATAAACGCCTATATCAACACTAACAGCTACATCGGCACACTAGATTTTGGAGATCAAAATGGCATTTACCCTTCCTGACTTGCCCTATGCACATGATGCGTTGGCAAATTTTGGCATGAGCGCTGAAACCCTAGAATATCATCATGACCTCCACCACAATGCCTATGTGGTCAACGGCAATAAATTGATCGCCGGCACTGAATGGGAAAGCAAATCGCTTGAAGATATCATTACGGGTACTTATGACGCAAATGCAGTTGCCCAAAATGGTATTTTCAACAATGCCTCACAGCACTGGAACCATATGCAGTTTTGGGAAATGATGGGGCCAGGCAATAGCCCTATGCCATCAGAACTAGAGCGCGCGCTAACCGAAAATTTTGGGTCTGTCGATAAATTCAAAGATGAATTCAAGGCCGCCGGTGCGGGGCAATTTGGGTCAGGCTGGTGCTGGCTGGTTAAAGCGGCTGATGGCAGCTTGAAAGTGACCAAAACAGAGAATGGCGTTAACCCGTTGTGCTTTGGCCAAACCGCTTTACTTGGGTGCGATGTGTGGGAACATTCCTACTATATTGATTTCCGCAACAAGCGGCCTGACTATCTTGCTAATTTCCTAGATAATTTAGTCAATTGGGACTATGTTGCCGCGCAACTCTAGGGTTTAGCCAAAACCACAATCACCAGTGTTTTTGCGCACTGGTTAACACGACTAAACTAAGCGCCAGCCGGGCTAATGCGGCTGGCGTTTTCACGTTTGTGCCCGGTTTCAGGCGCAAAGCCGCCATAATCAGCGGGTACTATTAACATCAGAAAAGCGATTCTTCGCTTTATTGAAGGAAAAGGTAAATTACCATGTGGGCTGCAATTTTCGTTTTAGGTATGGTTGGTATTTTCAACACGGAGTCGATGCAATCTTTCCGTGAAAACAGCAATCATAACCCGGTGTATGAGTTGGTAAGTGCGGTACCATGTGATACCGGCATGAAGGCATCAGGCTATAGTGTGGCACCGACCGGGCGGTTGTTTTTCAAGCAGGTCAATAAAGACGGAACAGTCGGCAAAGTTTGCAGTGAGTAACTTTGTCAGGCCTAGCTCTGGCCAGATATGCTCTGGCTGAGGTGGGCCTATTGCTGTTTGAGGCGCATCATTTGTTGAACGCGTAACCGCAACGCGTTCAACCTGATAAAGCCATGTGCGTCGCTGTGATCATAATCTACGGCGCCTTCCTCAAAAGTAACAAGATCAGCGTTGTAGAGCGAATTGGGTGATTGGCGACCAGTCACAATCACGTTGCCTTTATAGAGTTTGACACGCACCACCCCGTTAACAGCGTCGCGGCAGCTATCAATAGCCGCTTGCAGCATTTCGCGCTCTGGTGAAAACCAAAAGCCGTTATAAACCAGCTCGGCATAGCGTGGCATCAGCTCGTCCTTGGTGTGCTGGGCACCACGATCGAGCGTGATTGACTCCATGGCGCGCCGCGCTGCCAGCAAAATGGTGCCGCCCGGGGTTTCATAAATGCCGCGCGATTTCATGCCTACAAACCGATTTTCGACAAGATCAAGACGGCCAATGCCGTTGGCGCCGCCAAGCCGGTTCAATTCTTCAAGAAGGCTGGCAGGTGACAATGCCTTGTCGTTAATGGCAATCGGGTCACCTGCTGCAAAACGAATTTCAATTTCGGTTGGCGTGTCGGGTGCATCTTCAGGCGACACGGTGCGTGAGAACACATATTCCTCGGGCGCCACCCATGGGTCTTCCAACACTTTGCCTTCAGCCGAAATATGCAGCAAATTTGCATCAACGCTGAACGGCGCTTCGCCGCGTTTGTCTTTGGGGATTGGGATTTGGTTTTGTTCAGCATAGCTGATTAGTTTTGTGCGTGACCCAAGGTCCCATTCGCGCCACGGGGCAATCACTTTTATGTCTGGCTGCAACGCATAATAGGCAAGTTCAAACCGCACCTGATCATTGCCCTTGCCGGTGGCGCCATGTGACACGGCGTCGGCACCAACGGCTTTGGCGATTTCAATTTGCCGTTTGGCAATCAATGGCCGAGCGATTGACGTGCCAAGCAAATAGGCGCCTTCATAAAGCGGGTTTGCGCGGAACATTGGAAATACATAATCGCGCACAAATTCCTCGCGCAGATCTTCGATGAAAATTTCCTTTATTCCCAAAAATTCGGCTTTGGCGCGCGCCGGTTCAATATCTTCGCCCTGACCAATGTCAGCGGTAAAGGTGACCACTTGGGCGTTATAGTGATCTTGCAGCCAGCGCAGAATAACCGATGTATCGAGGCCGCCCGAATAGGCGAGGACGACTTTTTTGATATCTTTTGTGCTCATGGGGTACCGACCTGTTGGCGTAAGGTTATTGTTCATATCCGATCAGGCGCGGTCTCGCAACGCCGTTTTATAATTCGCGCAACACCGTTGCAGGTTTGCGTCCTAATGTCTGCATCGCGCTAACCAGCCCCAATATAGCTGTTAGCAACGCGCCGCCAAGCGTGGTGCCGATAACAAGCCAGCTATTAAATTCAAAATCAGCATGAAGCACTTGATCAACCAATGCCCAGCTGGCAATGGTGCCAATGCAGGCGGCGGCAATCGCGGTCAACAGGCCAAGCAACGCATATTCAAAAAACCACGCGAGGCCAATCGACAGGCGGGTTGCTCCCAAAACTTTTAAAATAACCGAGTCTGACAACCTTTGGGCTTCACTGCTGGCAACGGTACCTGCCAAAACCGCAATGCCAGCCACTAAAGTGACCAGCGCCGTCAGCCTGATGGTGCCGCCAAGAAGCGTGATGACGCGCTGTGCGGTGGCCACAGCTTCTTTGACTGATAATGCTGACACATTTGAAAACTGGCTGGTAATGGCGCGCTCAACTGCATCTGCGGCGGCGGCGTCATCGGCGTGGGTGGTGGCTATCCAGCTATGGGGGGCGCCGTCTAAAACGCCGGGGGTCAGAACGAACACAAAATTGATGCTAAAACTTTCCCAATCGACCGCGCGCAAGCTGGAGATGGTTGCGGTGATTTCTCGACCAAGCACATTAATGCTAACCCTATCGCCCATTGTTAGGCCAAAATCATCAGCCGCTTCTTTGGACATAGAGACCAACGGCGGCCCTTCATAATCGGCCGGCCACCATGCCCCTTCAACAACTTCAGAACCTTTTGGCGGTGTCTGCGACCAGGTCAGCGCACGGTCGCCTCTCAAAATCCACGCAGAGCCTTCCGGCGGGATGATTTGTGAAACCGAAACATCGTTAAATTTGACAACACGGCCGCGCAGCATCGGGGTTTTTGCCACCTGTGAGATGCCCTCAATCGTCGCAACTGTTTGTTCGAAAGCATCAATCTGGTGCGGTTGAATATCGATAAAAAACCAGTCTGGCGCATCATCAGCCAACCGCGCATCAATTTGCCGCCCCAGATTGGCTTCGCTGAGCGACACCGTCACCAGAACTGACAAGCCTAACCCAAAGGCGATAATCACCGAGCGTACTGGCGAGCCGGGCCGGATAATATTCGACACCGCCAACCGCGCCGGCACAAATCTTGGCCGTGGCAGGCGATGCAGCAGCGTGACCAAAATGCCGCCCAAAAGGGATAGCAACAAAAGCGCCGCCAACGATCCGCCAATAAAGCCGGTAGTGATTTTGGCATCGCGTGTTGCCACCAATGCCAAAACTGCTAATCCCAGCCCGGCAATCGCCATGCCGCCCAAATAAGCCGGCTTTGGGCGGCCCTCGGGGATGGCGATCAAGCGCCTGAAAAGATCTGCGGCGCGCACTTCTTCGGCTTTGGCCAGCGGCCAAACGGCAAATAAATAAGCCGTTGTAAGGCCAAATCCGGCCGCCACCAATAGCGGTAGCGGATACAGCGCGAGCGCCAGAGGCACGGTGACATATTGCGCCAAAATCTGGATCGCAAATAACGGCGCAATGGCGGCCACAATGACCCCGGCAGTGACGCCGATGCCGGCGATACACATCACCTGCAACAAATAAATGCGAAAAATAAGTTTTGCTGGTGCGCCAAGGCATTTTAGGGTGGCGATAATATCAATGCGACTGGCCAGCCAGGCACGCACAGCCCCAGCGACCCCTAACCCACCAATTAACAATGCTGTTAACCCAACCAAAACCAAAAACACTTCAGCCTGATTAATGAAGCGGTCAAAGCCGGGGGCGGCATCGGCCAAATCGCGCACCCGAACATGCGTGTCGGCGGTGGCCGTGCGCAACGCTTCGAGCGCGGCTGGGCGGTCGCTGTCACTGTTTAAGACCAAACGATTGCGGTAGGTGATGAATGAGCCAGGCTGCTGTAGTCCGGTCGCCAATAAGGTGGCTTGTGAGATCAGCACGCGTGGCCCAAAGCTGATAAAGCTGATGGATCGGTCAGGCTCGCTTAATAAGCCGGCGCTTACCCGAACCTCGAGATCACCGAGGCGGGCACTATCGCCAATCTCTAGGCCAAGGCTGCGCAGCAAAGACGGGTCTGCAACAATGCCATAATTATCCAGCGCAGATGCCAGCGGGCTGTCTGGTTCGAGGCTGCTGATGCCCACCAATGGCCAGCCAGAATCAACCGCTTTGAGTTCAACCAGTTTGCGCGATGATGGGGTTTGCAGCATGGCCCGCATTTGTACCACCTGCGAGACCTCGCCAAATTGCCGGGCGACATCAATAATTGCCGGCTCAGACGGTGTATGCAGGCTGCTAAATTCAATGTCGCCGCCAAGCAAAATACGGGCATTGTCCTGAATGCCACTGCGCATTGCGTCGGCCACCGAGCCGACTGTGCCAATTGCCGCAACCCCAAGCATCAACGCCCCCAAAAACACCCGAAAGCGTCCTAGGCTGCCGCGAATTTCGCGCCGCGCAAATTGCCATGCAAAGGTCCAGCTTTGTAGGCTTGGGGCTGTATTAATGACGGGGGTGGGAGGCTGTGTCATGATGCTTTGCTGTCGCTGACCATAACGCCATCTTCAATATGCAGAACCCGCGAACAGCGCGCCGCTAGATTGGCGTCATGGGTTACCAATACTAGCGCTGCATTGGCGATGGCGGCGCTGTCAAACAGGCTGGCAATGACCTTTTCGCCGGTCACACTATCTAAATTGCCGGTGGGTTCATCGGCAAGCAAAATGCGCGGTTTTGCAACCATCGCACGGGCAATCGCAACACGCTGTTGCTCACCACCAGACAGTTGATCGGGAAGATGTGATAATCTGTGTTCAAGACCGACCGATTTTAAGGCGGCGGCGGCTTCGGATTCCGCATCGCTTCGCCCGGCAAGTTCAAGCGGGATGGCGACATTCTGCAGGGCGGTCAGTGACGGGATCAGCCGAAAGGCTTGAAACACAATGCCAACAAGATCACGCCGCAAGGCGGCCAGCCGATCTTCATCAAGGTGTGTAATGTCAGTGTCGTCAAGGGCAATGCGCCCCTTGCTAAGGGTTTCAAGCCCGGCCAGCACCATAAGCAGACTGGTTTTGCCAGCCCCGCTTGGGCCCAGAATGCCAACGGTTTCGCCAGCCGCAATCTGCAATGAAATGCCCTTTAAGATATGCACGCTGGCGGCTTGGGTGCCCAGCGACAAATGCGCATTTTCAAGCGCAATAACAGGCTTTGCAGAGGCTGGTGATGCGGCGGTTGACATGATTTTATGAACCCTTCATCAATGCGAATGTGTGGTAAATTTTAACCATCTACACTGGAACTTTAGGCGTTGCGACCTTACATCACTAATAGCGTAAAATACAGCTTCAGCACTGTATGGTCTGCGGCGTGCAGCAATGCACGGCGCAAGGCGCTTGATCGGATATGGTGGTGCGGGATATGCAAATCAATCTATTTGGCAAAAAAATTTTGGGGTGTTGGCGGCGTACCATGGGCGTGCTGGTGGTCTGTGCGCTTGGTGGCGTAATGCCGGCCATTACCGCGCCGGCGTTGCCAGCATATGCCGCTACGTCTGGGCTTCCGGTGCTGATGGTGTTTGGCGATTCATTGGTGGCTGGCCATGGTTTGCCACATGGGCAGGCGTTTCCAGATATTTTGGGTGAAAAACTTGCCGCCGATGACATTCTTGTTCAGATGGTCAATGCTGGGGTGTCCGGCGATACAACGGCGGCAGGTCTGGCGCGTTTGGACTGGTCACTAGCAGAGGTCCCCGATGCCGCCATAATTGTGCTTGGCGGGAATGATTTGTTGCGCGGCTTAGACCCACAGGCAAGCGACGCCAATCTTGACGCTATTATCAGCAAATTGCAGGCCCGCGGTGTGAAGGTATTGCTTGCCGGCATGCAGGCGCCGCGCAATCTTGGGGCTGATTATGCGGTCGCGTTCGATGGGATTTATCCGCGGCTGGCGGCGCGGCATGATGTTTTGCTCTATCCATTTTTTCTTGAAGGGGTGGCCCTTGAGGTTGATTTAAACCAAGCCGATGGCATGCACCCGAACCGCGACGGTGTTGAAATCATCGCACAACAGATTCTGCCAAAGGTGAAACAGCTGTTGGCACAGCTTGCCCGCTAGGACATGAATCCCCAGAGAAATGCTAGCCACGGGTTGAAAAAACTTTGCATCCACCGGCTGGCTGTCCTAAAACATGGAGCAAAGGTGGCGATGTCATTAGCCGCGTGCTCCATAGTGCTGCCACAAAGTGATGCTAGCGCAGTGTTGACGCGGTCAAATAGAGCGTCGATGTTTGCCAAAATTTTGCCTAAAAACCAAGGAGACGTTACGTTACGATGTTGAAAACCATCAAAATAGTGGGTCTTGCAGTGACTATGATTACAGCGGCGCTTGGCGCCATGCCAGCGTTTGCCGATCCCAAGCAAATGTTAATTGACAAAGATTGGGGCGCCTATCGCTATGACGATGATGGTGGGCGTATATGTTTTGTGAGCAGCGTTCCCAGCCAAAGCAAAGGCGATTATGACCCGAACAATCGCGGTGAAACCCGGGTGTTTGTGTCGCATGGCCCTGACAAGGCCGAACGAAATGTTGTACAAATCGTCGCTGGCTATCGCTATAAAGCACAATCTGATGTGACCATGACGATTGATGGCAAAAAATTTACCTTATTCACTATGGAGGATCGCGCTTTTGCGAGCAGTGAAGAAGATGATTTGCGGATGATTTCAGCGATGAAGCGCGGATCGAAAATGACCATTGTTGGCACTTCAAGCCGCGGCACCAAAACCACTGACAGCTATTCGCTGGCCGGGTTTACCAAAACCAAATCTGTAATTGATAAGACGTGCAAGTGACTGATGGTGCTGTAAATCCGCCGCTAGCTGATTCCCGGACCAATTTGCTTGGTCTGTCACAAACAGCGTTGGAAGCCGAATTTGCCGCGATCAATTTGCCAAAATTTCGGGCCCGGCAAGTATGGCGCTGGGTGTGGCGGCATGGGCTGACCAGTTTTGATGATATGACGGACCTTGGCAAGCCGGTGCGCGAACAGCTTGCTGGCTTGTTCAAAGCGGATCGACCATCAGTGTCGCGCCGCCTGCAATCGGTCGACGGCACCATAAAATGGTTGTTGCGCTTTGCCGATGGCAATGAGGCAGAGAGCGTCTATATCCCGGACAAGGACCGTGGCACATTGTGTATTTCATCACAGGTTGGTTGCACCTTGACCTGCAGCTTTTGTCATACCGGAACGCAAAAGCTTGTGCGTAATCTGACCGTTGATGAAATTTGTGGACAGGTGTTGCTGGCCATGGACGAGCTCGGTGATTGGCCGGCCGGCAACCCAAACCGGCGCCTTACCAACATTGTGTTAATGGGTATGGGCGAGCCGCTGTTTAATTACGAAAATGTTGCCGAGGCCATTCGGATTATTATGGGTGGTGAAGGCGTGGCCTTGTCCAAACGCCGCATTACCCTGTCTACATCTGGGGTGGTGCCGGAAATTAAACGCTGCGGCGAAGAGCTTGGCGTCAATCTGGCCATTTCGCTGCATGCGGTGCGAGATGCGTTGCGTGACGAACTGGTGCCGATTAATCGCAAATATCCGCTTGCCGAGTTGATCGAGGCCTGCCGCACCTATCCGGGGCTGTCTAATGCGCGGCGCATCACGTGGGAATATGTGATGTTGGATGGTATCAATGACAGTGACGAGGATTGCCGTGCGTTGTTGGCGTTGATCAAGGGAATCCCGTCAAAATTGAATTTGATTCCATTTAATCCGTGGCCCGGCAGCCCGTATGTCTGCTCGTCTGATGAGCGCATCGCCGCCTTTGCCAACCGGGTGTTAAAGGCAGGCTATGCGTCACCGGTAAGGACACCGCGGGGCCGTGATATTCTGGCTGCGTGTGGCCAGCTAAAGTCGGCATCTGAACGTGACCGCCGGCAAAAAACCGGGGTGGCAGGCGGCCGCGTGACTGCAGCGTGAAGATCGGCGGTATTAAAGCGTCAAAATCGCCGCATTAGTCTTGAATAATTTGCCAGTGCTGCTTACATTCAAAACACATTCAATGCCATTTTGGGGGTTACAAAATGCAGAATAACCGTTTTATGAATACCGCAGCTGCCTCGGCGTCACAGGTTGATGTCGGACTGCGCACCTACATGCTTGGTGTTTACAATCACATGACCACAGCCTTGTTGCTTACCGGCTTTTTTGCTTTCGCAATGAAATGGGCCGTTTTGAACGTTGATGGTGTGGGTCAGGTGGTTTATGGCTCGCCACTGAAATGGGTGGTGATGCTGGCGCCTCTGGGTATGGTGTTTTGGCTTTCAGCCCGCATGAACGCCATGTCAGCGACCAAAGCGCGTAACATGTTTTATGTTTATGGGGCCTTGATGGGCGTATCGTTGGCATCGGTCCTGTTTGTGTATACTGGGGCAAGTGTGGCCCGCGCATTTTTCATCACTGCTGGCGCCTTTGCTGGTCTGAGCCTCTATGGCTACACCACCAAGCGCAGTTTGTCGGCGATGGGCTCGTTCATGGTGATCGGCCTGTTTGGTCTGATTATCGCGTCAATTGTGAACATTTTCATGGCGTCAACACAGCTTGAATTTGTGATCTCAGTTGCCGGTGTGTTGATCTTTGCCGGACTGACTGCGTGGGATACACAGCGCATTAAGTCGATGTACATGGCAGGTGACAGCGCCGATGTTGCCGCGAAAAAGTCAATCTTTGGTGCGCTGACACTGTATCTTGATTTCATCAATATGTTCCTGTTCATCTTGCGGATGTTTGGTAACCGCGAATAGGCGTAATGACGCGGAGATCATAGTGAAAACGCCCGTGGCCTGTGGTGCTTCGGGCGTTTTTTTTGGGTTTTGGCATAGTGATGCCGCTACAGATTAGCTGGCCCGGCAAAAATGATGGCCCGGCAAAAATGATGGCAAGGGTATGATGGGAACTTTATCAGCAACATTGGCAATAATCGGTGCTGACCGTCCGGCGGTGGCGGCGGCGGTGGCGGCACTTGCTACGGTCGCGGTAGACTTATCTGCAACAATAAGGCGCCCGGATACGGCGGCGCGGCTGGGCGCCGTACAGGGCAGCTCCAATGCAGATGGTGATAATCAAAAAGCGCTTGATGTGTTGGCTGACGAGATGATTGCCACCGCACTTGGCAAAGTCGGCGAGGTATATGCCTATTTATCAGAAGAACGTGACGAGGCGATTGCGCTAAATGCAGATGGTGATGTGATTGTCGCCAGTGACCCGCTTGATGGCTCATCTAATATCGATACGAATGTATCCATCGGCACGATTTTTTCGATTTTACCGGCGGCCGGCGGTAGTTTGCAGCCGGGCCGCAACCAATTGGCAAGCGGCATCTTTGTTTATGGCCCGCAAACCACCTTATTGGTGACATTTGGCGATGGCGTTTTGGCGTTTCAGTTGGGCGATGACGAGGTTTTTTATGATATGGGCTGGCAGGTCAAAATACCGGCTGATAGCAGCGAATTTGCCATCAACGCGTCGAACAGCCGGTATTGGATGCCCGCGGTTGCCGGTTATATTGGCGATTGTCTTGCTGGCAGCGAGGGCCCGCGGCAGCGCAATTTCAATATGCGCTGGGTAGGTTCGCTGGTTGCCGATGGGTGGCGGATTTTCCGGCGTGGCGGTATTTTTCTATATCCGGCTGATGCCCGCAAAGGGTATGAAAACGGCCGCCTGCGACTGGTTTATGAGGCCAACCCAATGGCGATGCTGGTTAGCCAGGCTGGCGGCACAGCAACCGATGGGCGCCGTGATATTCTGGATATTGATCCTAGCGCGCTGCACCAGCGTGTGCCGCTTGTTTTTGGCTCGGCTAATGAAGTTGACGCATTTATGACTTATGGGTCATAACTGGTTGCTATAACACATATTTAAGAACAGGGTAGATTGATGCTGATTTCACTTCGCCAACTTCTCGATGACGCTGCCGAGCATGGCTACGGCGTTCCGGCTTTTAACATCAATAATATGGAGCAAGGGCTAGCCATCTTAAAGGCGGCCGACCGTGTCGACGCGCCGGTTATCATTCAAGCCAGCCGCGGCGCCCGTAATTATGCTGGCGATGTGATGCTGCAGGCCATGGTCAAAGCGTTGGCCGAGATGTATCCGCATATTCCGGTATGTATGCATCAAGATCATGGCAATAATGAAGCAACCTGCATGACGGCGATTCAATATGGCTTCACCTCGGTGATGATGGACGGGTCGCTTGAAGCCGATGCCAAAACCCCGGCCTCTTATGAATACAATCTGGATATCACCAAACGCGTTACCGAAATGGCGCATCATGCCGGGGTATCTGTTGAAGGTGAATTGGGTGTGTTAGGGTCATTGGAAACCGGTGAAGGTGAACAGGAAGACGGCCATGGTGCAACCGGCAAATTGTCTGAAGACCAACTGTTAACAGACCCTGACCAAGCGGTAGATTTTGTAAAGCAGACCAAGGTAGACGCGTTGGCGATCGCCATGGGCACCAGCCACGGGGCGTATAAATTTACCCGTAAGCCAGATGGTGAAATGCTGGCCATGAATGTGGTCGAAGAAATTAACCGGCGGTTGCCAAATATTCATTTGGTGATGCACGGGTCATCTAGCGTGCCGCAGGAATTGCAGGATATTTTCAACGCGCATGGTGGTGAAATGCCGCAGACATGGGGCGTGCCGCTTGAAGAAATTGAGCGCGGTATCAAAAACGGTGTGCGTAAAGTAAATATTGATACCGATTGCCGCCTTGCCATGTTGGGTGTTATCCGCAAAATTGCGAATGAAAATAAATCTGAATTCGACCCCCGCAAATTCCTAAAGCCGGCAATGGACGCTATGGAGAGCTTGTGCGCTGACCGTTTTGAGCGTTTTGGCACCGCCGGCAATGCGGCGCGAATCAAGCCGTTGTCGTTAGGGGCGATGGCCGGCCGCTATGCCAGCGGTTCGCTAGACCCGTCAATTAGTTAACCCGCATTCGTTTTTCAGCCTCAAGAATTGCGGCTAGTCCGGATTGGTAGTCCGGATACAGTAAATCAACGCCAAGTTCTGGTTTGATGACGCGTGACCCAACGCGGCGGCGCGACACATAAAAACTACGCGCCATAGGTGACAAATTTGCGTCTTCAAGCTGTTGCGGCGGCGGCGGTGTTACGCCAAGAAGTGCAGCGGCATGGCGCACCACATCGCCTTGTGGCGCCGGTTTGTCATCGGCCAGATTGATGATGCGATTGTGGCGCGGGGCGGCCATTGCGGCCATGATAATACGGCAGATATCATCGCGATGGATACGGTTGAAAACCTGTCCATCGCGTTCGATGATGCGCGCGGTGCCGTCGCGCAGACTGTCAAAGGGGCTGCGCCCCGGCCCATAAATACCGGCGGCGCGAAAAATTTCGGCACCATGATGATCCTGCCAGCGGCGTTCGGCGATAACGCGGGCTTTGCCGCGGGCGGTTGCTGGCGCGGGCGGGGTATCCTCATAACAAATTCCATCGGGCTTGTCGGGATAGACCGACGTTGCCGACACATAGCCAACCCAGCCCGGAAATCCTGCAAGATCATCGCCATGCAGGTCCAGCACCGGGTCGCTGCCGGATATCGCGGTTATGGTTGATAGGATGCTGCTGACACCGGCAAAGGCGCGGTGCGGGTCATCGATCTTTTGCTGATCACTAAACGCTATAACATCCCAGCCAGCGGCAATTTCTGCGGCAAAGCTCTCGGGTTGGCGCGTGGTGCCGCGGATCTGCCATCCGGCCGCTGCTAGCCTGTGGCCGAGTGCGCGTCCCACATAACCAAGGCCAAAGATAAATATCACTGGTGCTGGCATCGGCTATTGAACCTGTGGCATGGGGCCAGCCGCAAGGCCGGCATCAATGCGCCGACCTTGCCAATCAAGCCGCCAATCCAAATGCGCACCGGTTGACCGGCCGCTTGACCCAACCGTGCCAAGCGTGGCGCCGCGCGCTAGCCTATCACCGGCATGGACCGTAACGCTATCCATATGCAGAAAACTGGAATTCAACCCCAGCCCATGATTGACGATCACCGTCCAGCCGGAAAAATATAAATCCTTTACCAAGGTCACTGTGCCGCTTGCTGGGGCGCGGATGGGGGTGCCTTTTGGCGCGGCGATGTCGATGCCATAATGGGGTTGCCGCGGCGCCCCGTTCAAAATGCGCTGGCTGCCAAAAACCCCCGATATGCGGCCAATGACCGGCCAATCAAAACCTTGCCAAAAATCCCCGGCTGGCGCTGTTTGTTGGCGGGCGGCGGCAACCGCCGCTTGATCAGCCTTGATGCGTTTTAATACCGCTTCTGGCGGCGTCACCATGCTGTCTTTTAGCCCGTCGATACGCTGTATATCATAGCTTCGTTGTTGTGGTGTCACGGTGGTATGGGCGACTTGTCCGTCTGGCTGTATGATTTGAATATCCACAGCAGTGTCTGAATCGCGATGAAACCCGATTACAAACAAACCATCGCTGGCAACCGGCACCGGCAGCGCATCTAGCATCACCTTATTGTCAGCCGCGGTGCGGGCAATGATAAGTCCGCCCTCAATGGCGGTGCCGGCCAAAATAGCGGCGCCATTTATGCGGGGGTTTGCGCTGGCGGGCAGGTCGCTGGCAAGGCTGGCTATGGCGATGACCAGAAAGCCCATAATGCGGATGATGCTGTTGCGCGTTGTCATGGGCTTACGGTAACATGATGTTGTGTAAATGCCACTTGAAAACACTAGCTGTAGAGTGTTATGCCGAACAGGCCGATGCCTTTGTCATTGGCACTTTTGGTCCGTATTGAAAAGAGTTCATCATATGTCTGATATCGCTGGCACTAACCGCAAAACTGTAACCCATGAACATGTTGTCATCATTGGCGCTGGTGCGGCCGGGTTGACCGCAGGTATTTACACGGCACGCGCGAATTTGGCGCCGGTGATTATTGCCGGGTTGCAACCTGGTGGGCAGATGACAATCACCACGGATGTTGAAAACTACCCGGGGTTTGCCGAGGTGATACAAGGCCCATGGTTGATGACAGAAATGCAAACGCAAGCCGAAAGCGTCGGGGCGCGCATGGTGTATGATCTTGTAACCGGGCTCGATTCATCATCACATCCGTTTCGTCTGACACTTGATTCAGGCGCCGAAATGACAGCTGATGCGGTGATTTTGGCTACCGGCGCACAGGCTCGCTGGCTTGGGCTAGAGACCGAAGCACAATTTAACGGGCGCGGGGTGTCTGCTTGTGCAACATGCGATGGGTTCTTTTACAAAGGCCGTGATGTTGCGGTCATTGGCGGCGGTAACACCGCCGTTGAAGAAGCGTTGTATCTTGCCAATATCTGTAACAGCGTAACCTTGGTGCATCGCCGCGATAGCTTGCGGGCTGAACAAATCATGCAAGATAGGTTGCTGAAAAAAGACAATATTTCTGTTGAATGGGACCGTGAAGTGGCCGAAGTGCTTGGTGATGATAGCGGCGTCACTGGCCTGCGACTGGCCTCGACCACCGGCGCAAAAGACAAAATCATTGCGGTGCATGGGATGTTTGTGGCTATCGGGCATGACCCGGCGACGGCGGCTTTTGCGGCGGCTGTCAGGCTTGATGACGAAGGCTATATTGTGGCCACCCCCGGCACAACACACACTTCAGTAAGCGGTATTTTTGCCGCCGGTGATTGCGTTGACAAAATTTATCGGCAGGCGGTGACAGCCGCCGGCATGGGCTGTATGGCCGCGCTTGATACTGAAAGATGGCTTGGCGAGCGTGCGGGGTAAGGGCCGATTAATTTCACGCGGCGGCAACAGCTGGCTGCGGTTCGCGAATCGCCCAATTGATGATAAAGGCAAATAGCCCAGCGCCGGCGTTCAGCCACCACATCACCTCATAATTGCCAAACCAATCATACCAAATGCCGCCAAACCACGCCCCAACAAATGATCCGATCTGGTGTGACAAAAACACAATGCCATAGAGCATGCTTAGGTAACGTGGCCCAAAAAACACCACGATCAGGCCGCTGGTTAGCGGAATTGTGCCCAGCCATAATAACCCCATACAGGCGCCAAAAATGAGTGCTGTCATAGGTGTTGGCGGTATAAGAATAAAACCGGTAATGACGATTCCGCGCAATAAATATACCGTCGCCAAAGACTTCTTTTTAGACACCACGCCGCCGAGCCACCCACAAATAAAAGCGCCGATAATATTAAATAAACCGATTAAGGCGAGGGTCCAGCTGGCGATATCTGGGGCGAGGCCGGCATCATGCAAATAGGCTGGCAAGTGTGTGGTGATAAACACCAACTGCAGGCCGCATACAAAAAACCCGACCGTTAGCAAAATATAATCACGGCTTGTTGCCGCTTGTTTTAGCGCCGCCCCGGTGCTCAGCATGGGCCCTTCAATCGGCCGCGCCCCGCCTGATGTGCGCAAACCCATCGACACCGCGACCATTGATGCCATGATCACGGACAACATCACCAAAGCAAATTGCCAGCCGCCGGAACTCATCAAGATTTGGGTCACCGGCACCAGCGCAAACTGGCCAAAAGACCCAAAGCTAGTGACAAGGCCCATCGCCAGCGACCGTTTTTCAGGCGGCGCCGCGCGGGCCACCGCGCCAATGGCAATCGAGATGCCGGCGCTGCCTAGCCCGAGGCCAATCAATACCTGGCCAATAAATACACCGGCCTCGGTCACATATGATGCCATCAAAAATAGCCCGCTGGCATAAAGTAATGTGCCTAACGCGGCGACACGCCATGGGCCGAATCGGTCGGCGGCAGCGCCAAAAAATGGTGCCGATAGCCCCCATATTAAATTTTGTATGGCAATCGCCAAAGAAAACAGCTGAAAGCCGGCGCCAAGCTCAACCGAAATAGGTTGCAGAAACAGGCCGAACACCTGACGTATGCCAAGCGTCACCGACACTAATGCCGCGCCGGCAAACATAATCAAAAGCCAACGATGCTGGCGCGGTGTCGATGTCATGGTGTCGAGTATCCTGTTAAGACCAGATGCATACCGTACATGTTAGGGTCGTCCGCATGCACAGTAACAGCGTCAACCCTAGACGGCGATCAGCGTCAAAACAAGCTATTCATTTAATAGACGGACAGCCTGCACCTGCGGGCCTTTGCCAGTGTCATCTACTTTGATAAGCAGTTTCTGGCCTTGAATTAGCGAATGAAACCCACAGTCATTAAGCACCCGCGAATGCACAAAAATATCTTCTGCCATGTTTTCGGCTGTGACAAACCCATAGCCGCGAATGTCATTGAAAAATTTGACAGTGGCGCGCAATTCACCGTCCTCTGGCTCGGATGCTGCAGGCGGTGCCGGGTTGATCGGGCGATCAACGCGCAATAAATCTTGGATGACTTCTCCATGTTCATTCACCGTCAGTGACACCGTGACTTTATCGCCGGTAAGTAAGCGCACAAGCCCAAACCGGTCCAAGGTTGATCTATGCAAAAAGACCTCAGTGTCGGCAATTTTTACGAAACCATATCCTTTACGCTCGTTATACCAAACGAGTTCACCCTCTTTCACATCAATAGTAGCCACAATCACCTTCCTTAAAGAATCGTTAACACTTTGTTTTGGTGTTAAATTAAAGATCAATGAGGATTCTTATGATTAATCTTTTACGACAATATGAAAACCAGCCGTTTATCGCTTATCTACAGATTTTGCGATCAAGATTCCGTGATAAGAGGCTAACAAGCTGGTGGCTTTTGTCTTATCCTAAAGGGTGGTGGCGCACTGGCCTTTATAAGGGGCTATTTAGCGCCGCCTTATTTTCGGCAATTGTTGCGTCAATTGCGGTGCGCCAGTCAGCAAGCGTGGTGGCGGCGGCGGTTTCTGGGAAAATCAATCCGCGGGTGCTGTTGACCAGCCCGCCTTCCCAACCGTATGCGCCGCGCAGCAAGCCGCTGGTGGCGTTTTCAGCACCAGCCCCTTGCGCGCCAAAGCCCGGCACTAGAAACGGCGCATGTGGCAACAGGCTGCGCAAGGCTTTGGCCTCATCAGGCCAGGTCGCACCGGCGACAATGCCAAGCGATGATATGCCATGCGCGCCAGCTCGTGCGGCAGCCAATGGCGCCAGCTTTTTGGCAAGGTGTGTATACAGTGGGGCATCACCGACAATCTGATCTTGAAGATCGCCAGCCCCCGGGTTGCTGGTGCGGTTCAAAATGAAAAGCCCGCTTCCGGTTGCATCAGCGCGCGCCACAAATGGCTCTAGCGTATCAATGCCAAGCCACGGGTTTATGGTCAGCGCGTCACTTGGGAATGGCGCATCATGGCCAATCCAAGCGGCGGCATAGGCTGTTGAGGTGCTGCCAATATCGCCGCGTTTGGCATCCATAACGACAAGCAGGCCAGCATCTATGGCGGCGCGGCCAAGCTGTTGCAAAAGCCGCATGCCGTCCGGCCCTTGCTGTTCAAAAAATGCGGCTTGTGGCTTGATGGCGGCAACTGTGCCAATGGCGCGCTCTAAACAGGCCATCACAAAATCACCAATTGCGCTGATTGCCGGCGGGCTGCCGGGCTCGGCGGCGGCGTTGCCAAACACTGCCGGTATCATGCCAACATGTGGGTCAATGCCCATACATAAAGGCGTGCCGGTTTGCTGGTTTGCCTCGGTAAGCCGGTCGCCAAAATGCCCGCTCATATCAGCCTCATTTGTTATTGTGGTGGGCGGTGCTAGCGCAGGCCCAACGCCTCACGATAAGTGTCAAGAAGAGCATCTTGCTCACTCAGCAAATCCCGGTCCATGGCCCGCAGCCGGATCACTTGCCGCATGATTTTCGGTTCAAATCCGGTGGCTTTGGCTTCGCCATAAACGTCTTTGATGTCAGCCATCAAGGCACGCTTTTCTTCTTCCAACCGTTCAATGCGCTCGATAAATTGGGTGAGTTGTTCGGCGCCAGCGCCTGTTCCTGGAATAACACTCATGATGCTGCCCTATGATTGATGTGCATGCGTTTTGGCGTAGAGGGCCTTTTGCGCATCGGTGGCTTCGGTCTGATATTGCGCCTTCCATTCGGCATAGTCCATGCCATAGACGATGGTACGGGCGTCTGCGTCAGTCATGTCATGGCCGCCATCAATCGCCGCTTCACGGTACCAGCGCGACATACAATTGCGGCAGAAGCCAGCCAAATTCATCATATCAATATTTTGCACATCGGTGCGATTTTGCAGATGCGCCACCAGCCGGCGAAAGGCGGCGGCTTCAAGTTCTGTTGTTGTGGTCTTGTCCATAGGTGCGGGGTGCTCCGTCGCATGTTGTTCATATCATTTTCGGATCGGTTCCCAGCTTAGCGCAACGGCAGCTTGCGGCGCAACCGAAATGGCGCCGGATTTGGCGCTGACAGGAAAATATTTGGCAACAGAAAAATAAAAGCGTATTTTTAAAAACTTTGCTATGGCTAAATTTTTTGGAATTCTTTAAACTACACCCCTCAGATCACCAGATGACGAGAGGGATTAGCTGTTTATGACTAGCC
>Ga0181607_10000963_pt1 | contig 25467 bp, 18 predicted proteins | sample 041ome_9_FD_132420 | JGI IMG/M metagenome (GOLD analysis project Ga0181607, IMG submission 132420) | Coastal salt marsh microbial communities from the Groves Creek Marsh, Skidaway Island, Georgia - 041413US metaG (megahit assembly) | ecosystem: Environmental > Aquatic > Marine > Intertidal zone...
CAGATTAAAAACGAAATCGCGCGAGGCCTAAGTAGTAGGGTTTAACCACGTCCACGTCGTCGCGCGTCGTGCGTCGCGCGTGGGTGTCGACCGACATGGCACCGGATATCGCGCCGGCGCTTAAGACGAACACACCCCCCGAGTACATACTACGTACATACATGGGTTGACCTGACGGGCGAATACATAACGACCGACCCCGACCTTGTGTGTATGTGTTTTATTCATCCATGTGTGTTTTATCCACAACGACGTGACGCGGATAGCGTTCGATGGGGACGGTGTACGCGGTGCACTGCACACGCGCGCGGGGGGTTTAGGGGGGCATGCAGAGTCGGACCAACGGCGTGTGTGTCCGCACACACGGGGTGCGGCATTGGGCGACGCGCGCGTGCATGCACGGTGCGTCGGTGAGGGACGCCGTCGTCGTCGTCGTCGGGAGTACGAATTCGTCGCGTTGTCGTCGTGCGTCGTCGTGCGTGACGCGGGTGGTGCGCGCGCAAAAAAGGCGGCGACGTGGAGAGGACAGGATTGTGCTCCAGCGCGCGAGGGCGTCGGCGGCGGCGTTGGCGCGTGTCGGCGCGTCGACGGCGACGTCCGCGACGTTAGTGAAGGGCGTGGGGTTGAGGCTGTCGTCGTTGTGCGTGCGCATGCGACGAGGCGCGGACGCGGTGGGGTGTTCGGGGAGCGGAGAGAAGCGCGCGAGGGTGGCGGCGGCGCGCGCGGCGGCGGCGGCGCGCGCGGGGGCGGGAATGCGATTCGTGGCGGCGCGCGCGGGGGCGAGCGATGATGCGGTGGAGAAGAAGATGACGATTGTGGATGTGAAATGTACCGCGAGTGAGCAAGCGGTGTTTGATACGTTGTTAGAGGTTGTGGAGCACTTCAAGTTGAATGTCACGTTGCGCGTCGCGGGCGGTTGGGTGCGGGACAAACTCATCGGACGAGAGAGCGACGATATAGACATTGCGCTAGACACCATGCTCGGGAAGGAATTTGCGGATAAGGTGAACGAGTACTTGACCTCACAAGGCGTTGAAACTAAGGGCATAGGTGTGATTCAGAGTAATCCTGAGCAAAGCAAACACTTGGAGACGGCGACGATGCGCGTGCGAGACGTGTGGCTGGATTTGGTGAATTTGCGCTCGGAGAGCTACGCGGAGGACAGCCGTATTCCGGAGATGGAATTTGGTACCGCCAAGGATGACGCTTTTCGACGTGATTTGACCATCAACGCGCTGTTTTATAACATTAATGAGCGCAAAGTTGAAGACTTCACCGAGAGCGGCGTGAAAGACTTGGAGCGCGGAGTGGTGCGTACGCCTTTGCCGCCGCGCACGACTTTTCTCGATGATCCGTTGCGTATTTTACGCGCCATTCGTTTTGCTGCACGATTCGGTTTCGCCGTGCAGGACGACATCAAACACGCCGCGAGCGATGTAGAGGTTCAAGAGGCGTTGCGTCACAAAGTTAGCCGTGAACGTTTCGGCAAGGAGGTTTTGGGCATGATGAAAGGGCGCTCACCCGCGGACGCCGTGTCGCTCATGACAGCGTTTAAAATTACGCCAATAGTTTTATTTGTGCCCACACAATCTGTCGTGGATGCCATTACCGAGAATGCCGATCGACTTTCGACGTACTTGATGCGTTGCGCCGAGCGCGCCGTCGACGACATCCCGTCAAGCTCGACGTGGTTGGACGACGAAAATAAGGTGTGGCTATACCTCGCCGCATGGCTGGCTCCTTATCGTGCACTCGAGTCCGAAGGTAAGAAAGGCAAGAAAGTTCCCGCGGTCGGGGATATGATTAGCAATGCCTTAAAGTTGAGATCAAAAGATGCGGAAACCGCGGCGCACGTGCACGAGTCCATGAAAATCGCCAAGGATGTGTTGTTGGCGAACGCTGATGGATTTTCCCGCCTTGATGCGGGCTTAGCGCTGCGTAAGATGGGTCCAACATGGCGTTTAGCGTGCTTACTCCAAAGCCTAGTTGACCAAGTTCCAGGTATGAACGACGAACGCATCCCAGAGTGGGGTGCCGCGTACGCCATGGACCCGACATCCGTCGACGCCGACGTCGCTCGTCGCGTCGAAGGCGGCATCGAGGCGGCGGTGCGTACGTTTGAAACCATAGAACGTCGCGTCACGGAGCAAGCATTGAATGAATGTTGGGATTTGAAGCCACCAGTCACGGGACAAGACGTCATGGCCGCGCTGAACATCACCAAAGGCGGACCTCAGCTCAAAGCGTGGATTGATAAATCGATCGAATGGGTGCTCGAAAACCCATGCATGACGACGGAGGAGTGCGTGCAGAGAATCAAGGCGGAGAGTTGAGCGCACGCGTTGATATATAGTTCGCAGTGCGTCTACGCTTTATATCATGTAGTAACAAAACCAGCGACGTGGTGGAGTAAATGACTGTACACCTATAGTGATTACAACAAACAACAATTTCTTTCGGCTATGACGTAGTACATTTTCGTTTTTTACAACACGATGTCGTGTTCACCACCAAGGCTCGTCGAACGCGACGGCGCGCACGACGACGTGAGCCTCGGCGGGAACGACTGGTTTGCCGGGCGGTTTGCACATCACAAACACCCGACCTGAGGCGCGACTAAACTTTTCGCGTAACAAAGAAAGTGCTTTGACACTAATCAATGCTGATGCTAAACCTACGGCAGCAGCGGGTGCGGACACAGATGTGACGTACCCGACGCTTTCACCTGAAATTTCTGCAAGCGCGACGTCGTCTCGTCGCCTCGCGCCAGATTTTTTTCCAGTCCACGCCGCGTTTTGAGCAGCTGTGGGAACATATAACTCAGAACCCAACGATGGCTGTCCTGACCACGGACATCGGAGCGTGACACGCACCATTGCATGTTGAGTAGCGAGTGACTCGGCTTTAGACAACGCGTCTTGTGTCCGAATGACTCGCCCGACGGTGATACTTCTACCGCATGCTTCTAACTCACGCAGACCCTGAGGTACTTTTCCGATTGGTGTCTTCGCCATGAGTGCTTTGATTTCATCAAACAGTTCTTGCCTTTGCGCAACGCCGGCAGGGGTATCGAGATAATCATCAGGAAACACGGGCTTGCCAAATCGTTGCGCGCACCACGACCACTCCTTCAAACCCGCCGCTCTCGCACCAACGTTCGACATACCCAGTAACAGCGGTATTGCCCACGACTTTGGAACGATGACGGTGTATCCCTCAGACGCGTTTACGCCCCGGTTGATTAAGAGGCCGGAATAATTTTTCAATCCAATAGCTTTGGCTGGTTCCCACGGACGCTCCAACATTGCGTTGCGTGACGCGCGGCAGCTCACGTTGAACTCAGCTTGCGTTGGAGCTGTCTCGCTCGGTTCATCGTCGATGTGTTCAGGTGCTTGGTCAATATTGAGCGTCGCTGCACGTGGATCGTGCGACACAAAGTGACGAACACCGCGGACGACATGTCTCTCACTCAAGAAATCAAGCCTCGGTACGAGCTTTTGCACAACCTCGAACGATTTGTGACCAATAATCTCAAGACGTGCAAATGCGTCGCTTGTTTCAACGGTGACTGCAGATCCACCACGTTTGACTTTACGAGCCACCTGTCGCGCTACAGCAGCGCGAATCGCTTGCAAAGCTTTTTCACTCGCGGCGGGATGCACCCATACGTGCGCCTCTGAGTCGTTTGAATCTTTCGCGCGTGGCATGTAATACGCCATCACAGGCGCGATCGTACGCTTGTTTTTGAACGTCTCGATGTGCATCGCGCATGCACGATGCGCTGCACGGAACATCTTGTTATTCAAGCACTTCTTCTCCACGGCGAGTTCAACCAATGCCCGGCGCACCACAGCGCCGTCGCCTTTTAAGACTATACACGAATAATACGAAGAATCATGCACCAATGCGCTTTGAGCGATTGATTTAATAATAAATCGCCACCCTCGTCCGCGACCAGGACGAATGCTCGGTAGAATCCATCCCCATTTACTATGTTTGCGCGTTGTAAATCTGCAGTTGAAAAAACGTATGCTTGCGTTAGTCAATGCACGAACGCACTACATCGCGCCCGTCTCACTGTGTGTTGCCTCAGTCGATGTACCAAACGGTATCTATTTACGCTTGTCTCCAACGGCCGCCGAAACGTCCTCGGATTGGCTGGGTGCGTGATTTCGTCTTCACCGGCAACAGCTCATTCTCTTAGCGCTCTCACGCGACAAAACATAACCACACTCACCTCTTCGCATGCCAAGTATGCGTGCGTAACACCTTAAATGTAACACCATCAAGCACGCGCTTCGTTTCCGCGTTCAATCGCCCGCGTCGCCTGAGCGCCTCTCGACACAACCGGAATCCGCCGCCGTCGCCGCCGCCGTCGCCTCGCCTCCGCTTCAAGTTAGGTCGTCTTCGCGACAAGTACGGGGCATGAGACGTCGCTCGCCGTCGCAAATGCCTCGGTAGCGTACTCACACCCAATACTTTCCCATTCCCTCGTCCTTCAATCGCCGTCGTCGTCGCATAAAGCTCAGCCGCGCGCGCGCTCGCAAAATCCCACACTTTTATGAATCGCGCCGCGCCATCCTCGCGCGACGTCCAATCGCCCCGCGTCGTCGCCAAGACGACGTCAACATTTGACGTCGACTTGTGTGGCGTCGACATCGCGCGCACGCGATCGCCGCACTCGCCCGCGAGGCGCGCAATGCGGCTCGTGCACCGAGCCGTCGCCTGAGGTTCTAGGTCTCGATCATCACCACATCAGTCGCGTTCGACGCCACACGGCGACGCGCACGGCACGACCGACGCGAACGACGCGCGCAAGAACACGCCAACGAATCGTATCCATCGATTGAGTCCGTCGCACGACGACGTTCGGGGGTATACGTAGGACATCTGTGCTCGTTTGCGCTGCGCAGGAGCGCGCCATCATCGACATCGGTGCCACCGACGGCGGACTTTGTGTCGACGTAATCGCGCGCTATGAGCGAGGTGGAGGCTAACGCCGCGGCTGCGGCGGTGGCGAATGTTGAAATTGATCCGGTGAAGGCGGCGAAGAAGGCGGCCAAGGCGGCGGAGAAGGAAGCGAAGAAGGCCAAGGCTGAAGCCAAAGCCGCGGCTAGGGCGGCGGAGGAAGCAGCCAAGGCGACGCAAGGCGACCAAGGGAAAAAGGCAAAGAAGAAGGCTGCGAGTGGACCAGCTGAGGAGGATATTAAGGCTTTGGAAAGTGCTTTGGCGACGAAGAGCGGTGATAAAAAGGATTTGGTGAATACACCCATGGCAAAGTCTTATAACCCGGTGGCGGTTGAAGCGGGCTGGTACGACTGGTGGGAGAAGGAAGGTATGTTTACTCCGAAAATGGGCACTGATAAGCCAAAATTCGTCATTGTGATTCCTCCTCCGAACGTTACTGGGGCGTTGCACATTGGACACGCGCTGACGAACGCTATTCAAGACACCATTGTGCGTTGGCGTCGCATGAGTGGATACGAAGCACTTTGGGTGCCAGGGACGGACCACGCGGGTATCGCCACGCAAACTGTGGTTGAGAAGAAATTGCAACGCGAAGAAGGTATTACTCGACATGATTTGGGGCGTGAGAAGTTTCTTGAGCGTGTCTTTGAGTGGAAAGAAGTGTATGGTGGTAAAATTACAAACCAACTTCGCCGCATCGGTTCGTCCATGGACTGGACGCGTGAGGCGTTTACGATGGATGAAAAATTGAGCAAGGCTGTCAAAGAGGCGTTCGTGCGCATGTTCAACGAGGGTCTGATTTATCGTGATAACCGTTTGGTGAACTGGAGCTGCCAGTTGAAGACGGCCATCAGTGACATCGAGGTTGACCACATTGACCTTGAAGGTCCGACGATGTTGTCCGTTCCGGGACACTTGAAAAAGGTTGAATTTGGCGTCATCACCTCATTTGCGTATCCTTTCGAAGATGGCTCTGGCGAAGTCGTCGTAGCAACCACTCGTATTGAGACTATGCTTGGCGACACCGCAGTGGCGGTGCACCCCGAAGATGAAAGGTACAAGCACCTCCACGGCAAGTTTGTCATTCACCCTTTCAACGGCAGACGCATCCCTATTATCACGGACGCCGAACTCGTTGACATGGAGTTTGGTACTGGTTGCGTGAAGATCACCCCAGCGCACGATCCGAATGATTTTACGACTGGTAAACGCCACAATCTCGAGTTCATCAACGTCTTCACTGAAGATGGTTTGGTGAACGAACAAGGCGGCGAGCAGTTCACTGGCATGAAGCGCTTTGAATGCCGCGTTGCGATTAGCGAAGCACTTGACAAGCTCGGATTGTTCCGCGGCAAGGCGAGCAACCCGATGCGATTGGGTTTATGCAGCCGCAGCAAGGATGTGATCGAGCCTATGCTTAAGCCCCAATGGTGGGTCAACTGCCAAGATATGGCCAAAGAAGCGTGCGATGCTGCCCGCGATGGACGCCTCGAAATTCTTCCACAATTTATGGAGCCTACCTGGTTCCGTTGGTTGGAGAACATTCGCGATTGGTGTATCTCCAGACAACTCTGGTGGGGTCACCGCATTCCGGCGTTCTACGTTCGATTCACCGGCGAAGGTGATGATGAAAGCGGTATGCCGGGTGGGAGCTCTGAAAAGATGGACCGCTGGGTCATCGGCCGCGATGCCGATGAGGCGCAAGCTGCGGCTCAAGCCAAGTTCCCTGGTAAAAACTTTGTCTTGGAACAAGATGAGGATGTCCTTGATACTTGGTTCTCGTCCGGTTTGTTCCCATTCTCCGTGTTTGGCTGGCCCGATGAGACGCCTGACTTGGCCGAATTCTACCCGACGTCTCTCCTCGAAACCGGTCACGATATCTTATTCTTTTGGGTTGCTCGCATGGTGATGATGGGTATGAAACTCACTGGCAAGGTTCCGTTTAAGCAAGTCTACCTTCACGCCATGGTTCGGGATGCTCATGGTCGGAAGATGTCCAAGTCTCTTGGTAACGTCATCGATCCTCTCCACGTTATTGAAGGCATCGACCTCACCAAACTTCACGAAACGCTCATTGGTGGTAACCTCGAAGAAAAGGAAATCAAGAAGGCGCAGCAAGCGCAAAAGACTGATTTTCCTGAAGGAATTCCTGAGTGTGGTACCGATGCGATGCGTTTTGCTCTCGTTGCTTACACGGCTCAAGGTCGCGACATCAACCTCGACGTTCTCCGTGTCGTTGCATACCGACACTGGTGCAATAAGTTATGGAACGCTACTAAATTTGCGATGATGAATTTGGGCGATGACTACGTGCCGCCAACAGATATCAACAATTCGTTTGATTTACAAAGTATTCCGCATGCTTCTAAGTGGATTCTTAGCCGCTTGAACAATGTGTGCGAGACAACGAACGTCGCTATGGAAGCGTATGACTTCTGCACGGCCACGAGCGCGGTTTATGCGTTCTGGCAGTACGATCTTTGCGATAATTTCATTGAAATTATCAAGCCAGTCATGTCTGGTAACGATGAAGTCGCAAAGAAGCAAACGAAGGATGCGCTTTGGATTTGCCTTGACGCTGGCTTGAGACTGCTCCATCCGTTCATGCCCTTCGTTACGGAAGAACTCTGGCAAAGACTCCCGCGTCAGACCACAGCCGACTCTCCGTGTAGTATTATGATTGCTGAGTATCCAATCGCCGTTGATTCATGGAAGGACGAACTTGTTGAGGCGCAGATGCAAATCAACATTGACGCCATCAAGGCGCTTCGCTCCATGAAAGCTGACTACAATGTCGCTAAGATGAAGCCGGAAGCGTTCTATTCTTCGAAGTCAGACGAGTGTACTGAAGCTATGAGCGTGAACAAGGAAGGGTTGATGGTTTTGGCTGGTCTTAGCGATATCAAACAGCTTGCTGATGGCGAATCTGCACCGGCTGGATGTGCTGTGAACGTTGTAAGCGAGGCACTTACAGTTTACATTCTCCTCAAGGGCGTTGTGGACGCGGCAACGGAGATTGCAAAACTTGATAAGAAACTTGAGCAACTTGAACAGCAGTATGAGATGCTCAAATCAAAGATGGAAGATTCTGGCTACGAAGAAAAGGTTCCCGAAAAGGTTCGCATCCTTGACGCAGAAAAGCTCAGCAAGCAAGCGGAAGAGATAGACTCCATCAAGAAAGCTCGCGCGGACTTTGCATCGTTGCTGTAACTCACCACTAAGCACATCTTTAGAATACAGTATTGTGAATTCAATATAAATACAACACTAAAACAGCGTATCTACAGTCTTCCCAAGGTCTCCTCACGAGATTGAGGCGACGAAACGCTCTTTTGTGAGTTTAGAGAACGCCTTCGTGGACGCAATGGGATATCGAAACTATCCATACCAGTGGACGATAGCTTCGGATTTATGAAAACTTTGGTGCCGCTGGTGACTTTTTGTGTGGGACTTGTACCTATGCCAGTTGGGGACTCACTATTCGCCACACCAAATGATGTCGCCATCGATGAATTGGCTCGCTTGATGTCTTCAAGCTTTTTGCGCAACTCCTCTCTCTCGCGTGCTTTCTGCAGATGCTCTATCCTATCTTCTTCCGCTTTTGAGTCGCGTGCCAGTTTTTCTCGCTGCATCTTTTGCAACTCTTGCGTACGGCGTGCGGCTTCTTCTCGCATGCGCGCCTCAGCTTCACTCGCCTCTTTCTTTGCACGTTGTACAAACTCAGCCGTCGCCGCAGCTTCCTTCTGCTGCTGTGCCGTCTGGGCGGCTTGTTGACCAGCGCGATATGCGTCATATCCGGAACGCGCTGATTGATTCGACGACGTTGGTGTAGTTGGCGTACCACCTCGCGACCAGCTACGTGTCACCGACGGTTGGTCCCGAGTAAAAGACTTCATAGGTTTCCCCATGTTTTCCCAAACCTTTCGACAAGCTTGTAAAAGTTTGAATGTCTCCTCGCATCGTGCGAGGTCATTTAAATTACCTCCACGTGCTGCCGAACGGTCTGGATGGAACTTTAGAAGTGCCTTTTTGTACGACGTTTCAATATTTTTCCCGTCTTCGTGCGTCTTGAGACGCAATAATAATCCAGCCAAGTCCCCAAACTCGGCGATATTATATAACCCTTCAGCCTTAAGCTCTTGCTGAGCAGTGATGCGTAAGTTGTTTAAATCATCCGCTTCCTTCGCCTTAACTTCGCTTTCTTTTCTGAAAGCCTCAGTGGCGTTGTTCATGCGGCGCACCTTTTTCAGCGCCGCCTTTTTCTTGCGCGCAATTTCAGCTTGCTTTTCCAACTCAACGCGTCTTTTTTCCCATTCAATTTTATCCGCCTCTGCACGTGCGCGAGCAATTTCATCTTCAGTTTCTTTCCCTTCAATCTCGGCTTCAAGGACTTGATCAGCGACGAATTGAAGCTTGTCTTTCGTGTCTGCGGAATCGCTCTCTTCATCTTCCGCCGCTGAAGAGTCAGATTCATCAACTGTCGACGGTTCGTGCGGCTCCGTCGACTTGACGTCTACCGGGATCGATTGTTTCGTCTGTTGGCGCTCTTCCAAACTCTCAAAAGTCGCAGGTGCGACGAATGTTGTCGTCTCTCTGGCGACGCCAACCGCCTCGCTCTCCGCCTGATCCTCCTCAAACGCGTCTTCCATCATTTCATCCACCTGAACGAACGAACTCTCCGCTTCGTTATCATCCATAAACGTCCTACCACTATTCGTCTCAATCTCCATCGCCTCTACCGCGGCGCTCGCCGTCCTTGTCGTCGTCGAGCTCGCCGTCGGTTTCGCCTTCGCGACGACGGGCGCGCGCTCGCTCCTCCCCAACGCCTCCGTCGTTTTCTCCGACCACGCGTGCGTCAAGAGCGTATACTGCCGCCCAAGCACCGCACCGAGAATAAACCAAAACCCACACGCGAGTTTAAACATCATCGCATTCATCCACGTCTCGCTCAGCGCCAAAACTTGCGACATGATGTCACACCTCGCTCTGGTGTTACACTATAATCCAAACACCCAACGACCAGCGCACGCGCGCGACGGGCACGACTCGAATCGCGCCACGCGATTCGAACGATGCGTGTGTGAGCCTTGCGCGCGGTGCGATCGAGCGCGGATTCTCGCCGGGGCGACTGTGGCGATACGGCGCCAGGAGTTCCGGTCGTTGGCCGATGGTCTCCCGGTTCTAGTGGCGTCAAATTCTTTATCAGGGTCGTAATTGGTCAATGAGTCCCGGGATCAGAAAATGTATCACACGTGAACATTTTTCAAGTCAACCCGATCTCACACGCGCGACGATCTGACGCCCCGCACACCCTCGCTCGCGTCGCGCATCGCACGCGCACGAGCACAGACACGCGCACGTCCGCGTCTTTCGCGCATTCGTCGCTCGCGCGATGGGGAACGGTCAGTCGCTCGATGGCGCCGACGGTGCGAACGGCGGACGCGGGGGCAAGAAGCAGGAGAAGAAAAAGTACGTGCCCCCGGTGCCGCCCATGCGCGTGGGGAAGAAGAAGAAAAAGACTGGCATCGAGGGTTCGAATAGGTTACCCAACGTCGCCCCGGCGAGTAAGTGTAAGCTGCGCATGCTGAAACTCGAACGGGTGAAGGATTATTTGTTGATGGAGGAGGAATTCGTAGGGAACCAAGAGCGGTTGAAGCCGAGAGAAGAACGCGATGAGGACGAGCAGAGTAAGATTGATGAGATGCGAGGGGCGCCGATGAATGTTGGGAGTTTAGAAGAGATCATTGATGATTCGCATGGGATCGTGTCGTCGAGTATTGGACCGGAATATTACGTGAACATCATGTCGTTTGTGGACAAGAGTCAACTCGAACCAGGGTGCGCGGTGCTATTACACCATAAGAATAGCGCCGTGGTTGGGACTTTAGCCGATGATGTTGATCCAATGGTGAGCGTGATGAAGGTGGATAAGGCGCCGTTGGAGTCCTACGCCGATGTCGGGGGATTGGAAGATCAAATTCAGGAGATTAAAGAGGCGGTAGAACTGCCGCTGACGCACCCCGAGTTGTATGAAGACATTGGCATCAAGCCACCCAAGGGGGTGATTTTGTACGGTGCGCCTGGAACGGGTAAGACGCTTCTCGCGAAGGCGGTGGCGAACTCCACGAGCGCCACATTTTTACGCATCGTCGGTTCAGAGTTGATCCAAAAGTACTTGGGCGACGGTCCAAAATTGGTGCGCGAGTTGTTCCGCGTCGCCGATGAGATGAGCCCTTCTATTGTTTTCATGGATGAAATCGACGCTGTCGGAACAAAACGTTACGATTCTCAATCCGGTGGTGAACGAGAAATTCAGCGTACGATGTTAGAGTTGCTAAACCAGATGGATGGCTTTGATTCTCGTGGAGATGTCAAGGTTATCATGGCGACGAATAGAATCGAATCCCTTGACCCTGCGCTCTTGCGTCCAGGGCGCATAGACCGTAAGATTGAGTTCCCCTTGCCTGATGTCAAGACGAAGCGTCACATTTTCAACATTCACACTGGACGTATGAATTTAGCGCAAGACGTGAACATGGAGGAGTTTGTTTTATCCAAGGATGAGCTCTCCGGGGCTGATATCAAAGCACTGTGCACCGAAGCCGGTCTACTCGCCCTTCGCGAACGTCGTATGCAAATCACCCACGCAGACTTTTCCAAGGCTAAAGAAAAGGTGCTTTACAAGAAGAAGGAAGGTACTCCGGAAGGGATGTACATGTGAGTCTATCTACACCCTTAGTTTGTCTCGCATAGATGACTTTTTTAATGACACATGTTCTGTACTAGAAACACACGCGCTCGTTCAACTTTGCAACGCTTCACTTGTCACCATGCCAAGTGCCGATGAACTCAGCCGGTCGCTCGCCGCGATCGGCTCCGAACGCCGTGAGGTACGTGTTTCGTCCATGCACGCGCGATTTATCGAAAATGACGGCGAACGCTACGTGTAATCCGTCGCGTCGTTCGTACTAACCAATTCGTTCGATCTTCAGGCGAACGAGCGTTTGAAACGCCTCGTGGAATCACGCGCGGGGAGAATCTCAAATCATGCAAGCGCGCGGGTGAACAAAACGCCTAGAGTAAATCACGCCGCGTCCGCGACCGTGGCGGATGAAAAACGGAGCGAGGACGGTATGACGGAGCCGACGGAGCCGAGACCGACAGCGCGGGACGATGACGCGAGTAAAAGCCGCCATCGACGGATGTTTGCCGGATTACTCGGGACCTTAAAGCAGAGCAAAACAAAGAATGACAACGAGAAAGATGTCATGGCGAAAAGAAAATCCATAGAAGAGGCAGTAGTAGGGAAGAATGAAGAAATTAGTCGAGAGTTGAGAGAGGCGCAGTTCAAGGCGTTTGTTGAAAAGAGAGACGTGGATGAAAAGATCAAGTTTGACTTGGATATGAAGTACAAGGAGACTGAAAAGGCTTTCATTGAAGTGCAGTATGAAGAATGGAAGAATTTGATAAGTGCTGGGGGCATTCTGACCACGACTGAACCAATGCTGGTGTACACGCTCAACACGCACACGCCTGAGACGCAAGCCAAGGCACAGACGTCTGCGGCGCGCTTGGAGCACTGGAAGACGCAACAGCTCGAAAGAATTGAAAACGCAATCAACACTATCATCCGAAGACGTGAAGAGACTGCTGCACGGCGAGAGAAAGCGCGTACACAAGGAGAAGAAAATGGCGAGGATGTCGACGTTGAGCTTGAAGACCATGAAGAATTAACGCTGGAAGGCCTCGAAGACGAAGACACGACGATGATTGGCGGCGAAGAATGATAACTAGCAATCTATAGTATAATATTTAATGCTTCAAAATACGCAGAAAATCACGACTGTATGGCGGCAAACTATCACGCGGGCGTTTCTTGTCCCAATCGAGCACAAACTCTGTGTGGCCCTCCTTCAAATATAATAAAAGCCTCGAGGGCACAGCAGCATCTTGAAGCTTCCAATGAAAGTCTGCACTTTCATACCACGGCACGGTGACATCAGCGCAGCCTGCCATGAGAATTGTCGGAGGAAAGTGAAATGTCTCGGTGGACGTCGCTGCATCGCCCTTCGCCCTTCTAGAGAAACCAGCCATTTGGGCAATTTTATCTCCTTCTAAATCAATCGGACCGGGTGGTGATGACACTATTGTTGATGTGCGTTTGGGCATAAGACGCGCCGGACTGCACACGTCAAAGTTTTCAGGGCCGTTCATTGCCCGACCCATAGTAGACACGATGGCAACGCCGCGCGAATCTTCGTAGCTATAATGATACCCCACGTCGTATACCCCAGCCAAACCAACAAACTTACTTGGCATACGAACATCATCGTGCCACTTGCGCGTATTCGTGCGCGATTGCACATTCTTTACACCGCTTCGCTGTAACAATGCTCGAGCACATAGCTGAGCGCCAGCGGAGTGTCCAACGAGCGAAATTCTTTGCGCGTCCCCGCCGTAGTCGCCAATATTATCCATCGTGAACGAGATGCATCTGCTAACTTCATCCCACATTTGCACTGCATCTGCCGTGGGATACAATGAATAGGTCGCCACGCACGCAACTATGCCTTCGTGCGCTAAGTGTTCCGCAAGTGGCGAAAACTGCCACTTCTCTCCCGCTGCCCACACTCCTCCGTGTATAAATAACGCAACGGGTGCATCGCGTGCGTTTGCCGGGACGTATATATCCATCACACAACGTTCGCCGACGTCGTAGCGCACGTCACGAGACATGGAGACACTTTTGTGGACCTCGTCGTCGCGCGCCGGCGCTACTGGTCGTCTCGGGAGCTTTTTGTGCGTCTTTAACGCCCGCGCACCGTACGGAATCTTCGTAATTAATCCAGTGACTTCATCAACAATCAACTTTACAAGCTGAGTGCACTTTTTAACCTTTTCTTTCGGCGTGCGGCATAGCGAGAGGTCCTGTAGATGGATAAAGCGCGAGGCGTCAGCTCCACGGCTTCGAGCGTGCTCGAGGACGAGACAACGATCCGGCGAACGAAGAACGTACGTATGGTATAGCTTTAAACGCTTCGGTGAACGACATAGCACGCACGCGTGAGGTTGATGAGTCAATAGAAAATTTGCATGTGTGACAATGAGGTCCTAAAGTTCTATTCAGAAGCAGCCTTTTCAGCCTTCTTGGCCAAACGTTCCGCCGTCTTGCGCTTTTCGCGCTCGAGGAACTCCGCTTGGAGCTCCTTAGCGGCGGCAAGCTTGGATAACAAACCCTTGTACATGGCCAAATCGCTGTTCACCTTCTTGAGATCAACGCCGCCCGCCCCAGCGAGGGATTCCAACGCCTTCGGGTCCGTCGCCTTGGCGAGTTCCAACATGCGGAACATCCCGATGGCGATGTACTTGGTGTACAACAATTTATCCGCCGCAGCTTGCGTCGCCATGGTCGCAAACAATGGGTTCGCCTTCAAACCATCAACGCCTTCGGCACTCGCCGCGAAAGCCCCGAGCTTCTCCGCATCCGCGCGCGTCTTTGCCGCGTCCTCGCCGAGCGCCGACAAAAATGCTTCAAAAATCTTAGCCTTCTGCGCCTCATCCGGGAATCCCTCAAAGAGCTGATCGAACACCGACACAAACCCAAGCGAAGACAACTCGTTGTATTCATACTTGCGGTTATACTTTGTAAAGTGCGCTTGCACCAAAAGCTCGCTGACGATGGTCGACCACACGCTCGGGATCGGGTACGGGTACTTTTCCAAAAACTTCGCCTTGGTGTCGCTCACCGTGACCTCTGCGCGCACGAGAACACATAGCACGTAAAGCCCTCAACCGTCAGTCACGCGAAACCAAACGCACGCGCGAACGTCGCGCACACAATCGCCTCAACGCCCGCACTAATCGCACACACCCCGTGCCCTATCCTTCGCTTTTCCCGAGCCTCGCACTGATTTCACTCACCGTAAATAGAACTCGCGCGAACGACGACCGTCTTGCGCGTCATCGCGCGCGTCGTCGTCGTCGTCGTCGTTTTCGTCGACGTCGGGCGAAGGGCAGCGACGCGGGTGGCGGTGAAGCTCGACATGGTAGCCATGGTGTGACGTCGTCGGCCGAGGGCGCGGTGGGGGTGACGTCACGTGGTGTGAGTGTTCGGACATGTGGCGTTTGTGTGTATGGGTATACAGTATAGTGTGCGTGGTTCACATGGAACTCGCGGACGACGCGGGACGGTTGACGGGTGACGGACGACGGACGACGGACGATGGATGACGGCGTGGGTTTCGATTGCACCGTGTCTACTGTGCTACCTAGGTTTTTGTGGGTTCTTTCGTCAATCGGGGACGCGATTGAGCGCGGGCGACGCCGAGCGGCGCGGGCGGTTTCAGGCGCGGGACGCAAAGCGGCGCGCGGGACGGTTGGATTTCCCGGCGAGCCGTTCGATGAGGGCTTGAGCTTGGGTGATTTGGACCTCGTGTTCGCGCGTGAGGGTGGTGATGTGCGCGGTGGCGGTGGCGGCGGCGGCGCGAGCGCTCGCGGCGTCGCGCTGTTCATCGACGAGGAGACGCTCGACGCGCGCGAGGCGAGCGGCGGTGCCTTCGGCGTGGCGTCGAATGAGTTTGCATTGACGCTCACGGCGGTCGACATCGGAAAGCTTTGCGGCTATGGCGTCGCGCTCGAGGGTGACGGCGCGTAGCGCGCGTCGGAGATGGATGACGTCGTCGTTTGCGTCGCTCGATGTCGACGGCTGACGACGCGTCAGAGCGGCTGCTTCGTCATCCTTCAATGTCATCATCGCCACTAATGCGCGGTGTAAATCTTCTTGTAATGCGGTGTTCTGACGTCCTAGACGCTCTATCTCGGCGTCGTAGGAGGCAAAAACACCGAGCCAACGCTCGGGGACGTCGCTTCGCAACTGTCTGCAACGCGTTCTCGCCGCGCTCGTCTCCAGACGCGCATCTTCTATCGCTAATTCCATCTCTGTCTCACGCGCAAGAAGCGCTGCTTCGGCAGCATGCGCGCGTGACTCTGCGAGCGCTCGAGCGCGCTGCTCGTCGCGTAGGAACCTACTGAGCGTTTCTCTATCTTCTAGCCCGCTTGCATACGGTGACGACGAAGGTGTTTCTTTCATGGCTTCTTCGCGTCTCACATTCGCCGTTCGTGCGCCACGCTCCATGGACTTGTACATGTTCTGTAGCTCGTCATCCTCAGACGTCATCTCGCGCGTACTCGCTTGTGTCGATCGGCGCTGGACGGCAATGTCCTGCATGAGCTCGCTTAAACTCTTCTCTCGAGCGACCACTTTTGCTGGCGCTTTATCGTCATGCGAGGCCATTAAAGACGCATAGAGCGCGTCAAATTCGCTTAAAGTCTCTGACTTAATCTTCATACGTGCGTGACATGAGGTTGACGGCAAAGACGCGCGTGGCACTGTCGTCTTTGCAACGCGGCGCGCGCTCGAGCATTCAAACGCTCGAGCGTCGATTTTTGAAGAAACTAGAAACTAAATCATTACATATTATCCGCTACTAAATACTCTTGACCCGTATCTACCGACATGTGCTGAAATACCACGCACTATCGCCGCTCGCGTCGCTCAAATCTTTGAGTACGTCGCCATCCAAATACAAAAGTGCAAGTACGCGACGAGCATGCCCAAAATTGCGCCCACGACAACTTGTATAGGAGTGTGACCTAAAGTATCGCGCAACGGTCGACTATCCGTCAACGGGTGATCCCGCGGTAACTCCACAATGAGTTGGTTCAACACCTCTGCTTGACGACCGGCGTGTAAACGCACGCCAGTCGCGTCATACATCACCTACGCGAGACGCTCGACGTTAGTCGCGAGTTCCAGAACGCGCGCGCGCGCGCGCACACACAAAACAAATACCAAATCAACCCCCAGCACGCGCACCGCACAGCAAAAGCAAACGCAGACGATGCCAAACCCACACCGCGCGCGCTTTCATACCCCACGCATCGACGCATCGCGAGCGAACGCGCGAACCGCGAGATTACGCCAGCTCGCGCTCCACCCCCGCGCGCGCGCACGTACCACGAGCGAAAACACTAAACATAACGCAAATATACTCGATTGCATGCCTTCCTTCAACCCAATCGACGTACACAACCCCACAACGAGCGCCGTATGCGAGCTCGGCATCCCGCCGCTGCCCACCAAGCGCGTGTAATCAACCTTCCCCGTGGCGTGGTAGTGCGTGAACACCTTGGCGGTCTGCGCGATGGAGAACGACAGCAAGGCGGCGATGAGCGCCGGGCTGCTCACCACGGCGGGAATGTGCGAGATCGAGCTCGCCATCGCGCGCGTCCGCACACCTCGAGCGCGGCGCGCGCAGCCTTGAGTGGCGCAGCCGCGTCGCGTCCGCGCGCGCGCCCGAGCCGACGACCGCGCCGCGGTGGATAGCGCGTGTGGGCGCGATCGTGCACCGCACATGGACGTCGGGGCGCTGGACTATGCGCGTGGGCGCGCGTGAGGGATGCGTGCGCGCGCGTGATGGGGGAAAGTGATCCGCGCTATGGGGACAAGGGTTTAGGTATAGATACATTGGTGGCGTGTGGTCGTGCGCGTGCGTTACGGCGAGCGTTTTCGTTGTCGTTGTCGTGCGTGCGCGTGCGTGTCTCGCTCGCGTCGTCGGCGGCGGCAGAGCGCGTCGTCGACGGTGCGCGACGGCGGTCGTGCGACAGGTGCGAGGGTTGTTTTTTATCAGTGGTGTGCGTGCGTGCGTGCGCGCGCGCTCGAGCGGTTTTGGACGACTGTGTGGCGTGGCGAGTTGATTGACTCGCGTCGGGATGGTTGTCGCGGAGAGCGATGCGTTGCCGATGGCGACGACGACGGCAAAGGTGAAATTGAATGCACGAGGTGATGCGAAAATAGCGGAGGTATTGGAATCGTTTCACGCCCAGACGGGGTTTCGAGTTGAAGACGTGGACGCGAGCGTGTTGGCGCACGCCGTGGCGCGCGCGAAGAAGATTGGGAACGAACATTTCGCGGCGAAAGCGTATGATGAAGCGATTAAAGCGTATACAACGGCTATCGCGGGATGTGATACGGATAAGAGCTTATATTCGAATCGCTCGGCGGCGGAGCTTGCGATGGGGTATTATGACGACGCGTTGCGCGACGCGGCAAAGTGCGTGCAACTCGACAAGACGTGGGCGAAAGGATACTATCGTCTCGGATGCGCGCTCATGGCGGTGTTTGAAAGTGGTAAGGCGATTTTAGCATTTCAAGAAGGCTTAAGACTCTCGCCTGACAGCGCTGACATGAAAGAGAGACTTGAGGTTGCCCGCGAGCGTCACGAAGATGAACGCGAACGCTTGCTCGCCGAAACAAAAGCCACTCGGAGAGACTTTGCACTCAAACTTCGTGATGCTCGAGCGCAGGATCGTCGAACGGAGATGGAAAATCAGTGGAAGCAAACGCTTGGCGGACCGGAGTGGGATATGGAAGATTATGAATGGCGACCAACGTTTATTCCACAAATGTGTACGCGCAAACTTGACAGCGCTCGATTTGAAATGGATCCAGCGAGATTGAATATGATCACTTACGCGCAAGCGATAGCCGAGCTCGCGACGCCGAAGAAAGCGCTAAAAGTTCTCGAAGACACCGTACGCGTTGCGGCATACAGAGACGCCATTGAACTCACTGTCGGTGATTTTGAGAGCGAGGAGCTGCAGTCAGCGCTCGTGCTTAGCGCGGGCGGCGGCGTGTTACCTATGATTACCGCTCGAGCCGGAGCGAAGCGCGTGATATCTATCGAGCGCAACAGATTTTTGTACCGCATGAGTAAGCAAATCTTAAAATCAAACGCTGGGAAATTCGAAAAAGGTGCGATTCAGATGTTAGATCAAAAGCTCGAGACGTGCTCGCTCGCAGAACCAATCGCCGCGCCAGATGATTCAAACAAGCAGCCACAAGTCGTACCTGAAGCCTCACAGCTCGTCGTGACTGATTTATTTGATCATGCCACGTTGGGTTTGGGCTTGCTACGTGCTATTGATCACGTGGGAAAGCATAAACTTGCGACACCGAATGCGCGTGTGATACCGTCTCGCGTCCGCGTCATGGCGCAACTCATTGAACTTCGTTTGGATCAAGTAAATGGATTTGATTTGTCTGCTCTCAACGCTTATCGCTGGCATCCTCAAGCGGCAAAACAAGACTTATATTCCGAGCCACACAGTGTGCTTTCTGATCCGTTTGAGGTGAGTGATTTGAATATTCAAGACCGCTTGGCCGCCGCTTTGCGAGGCGACGGAGAAGGACGCTCTAAAAATGGCACCATGGAACAGGATGATTACTTACACGTGAAATCAATCAAGGATGGTTTATGGAATGCTATTGCGTTTTGGTTTGAATGCGAGCTCTGCGATGGGGTTGAGTTGAAGAGTTACGACGTTGATGGAGACAAGAGCGCCGCTGCGAGCTCATGGGGCGCCGCCGTGCACTACTTGGATGAAATTCCCATCAAGCTGGGCGACGACGTCGAGGTTCGAGTGCGTCGCGACGCTGACCGCTTTTACTTTGACTCTACACCGCCTGCAACGCGACCACGACATGCGAGCATTCCGAGCTGGCATTACGACATGTTGAATGACTCGTCTCGTAACGCGGCGTATGAGAAAGCCATCAAGCGCGCAATTGTCAAGCGTAAAGATATGAATCTGAAAAACGAAGTCTTAGACGTTGGTGCGGGAAGTGGATTACTTTCTATGTTCGCTATGCGTGCTGGTGCAGATAGCGTGTACGCTGCCGAGATGAGCAATCATATGTGCGACGCAGGTGAAGAAACCGTGTGCATGAACGGATACGGGACAAAAATTATGTTTCTCAACCGCGATGCTCGACGACTGTTTACGAAAGAGTCAGAAGGACTCATCAAACATGGGCTGAAACCCGATGGTAATTATCCGGAAATGGAACGAAAGGCTGATATCTTGGTCTATGAAGTCTTCGACAGTGGTTTAATTGGCGAAGGCGCGTTGCACATTGTCGGCATGGCGAAGCATCGTTTGCTCTGCCCCGACGCGACGATGATTCCATGCGCAGCGAGCGTGTACGCACAGCCAATTCAGATTCGAATCGATGATGTTTCCGATTTTGATTGCGCGCAAGCCAATCGTTGGCGATGGCGGAATGATTACGAGGGTATCAATCTCGAGCTTTGCCCGGACAAGTGGAAGCCGCTCGCGCCGTTCAAGGAAGTCTTTGACTTTGACTTTCACAAATACACGGAAAATCTTTCGCCGGCGAACGTCGAACTTGACTTTGATATCGATACTGACGGCGTGTTCAATGCCGTTGTATTTTGGTTCAAGCTTCAATTGGACGACGAAACCGAGCTCACAACGTCACCATATGTTGGCGCACGCAAAGGCAAGACGTGGCAACAGGCGGTGCAATATGTCGAAGAGCTCAAGGTCCGCGCTGGAGATACCATGCCCCTCGTTGCGTCGCATGATTCATACGGGATCAAATTCGAAGTAAACGACATGAAGTTAAAAAATAGAGTCGCGTTGAGAACCGGCGTACCAGCATGGGATCCATCCTGGCACGTTGCGCACGAAGCGATGAGCGACGTCTCAGGCGACATCACAAAAGCTGTCGTGCAAAACCCGATTATGTACCGCACCGCCGCCGAAACCGCAGTCGCGCTCGGGAGTCGACCTCAAGACTTCAGTCTCGCCGCGGATGAAGGCGCAGACTACTGCCTACGATTTATGTCTTAGGAACGAATATAAATTGCAAAACTAAAAGCGCTAAATTTTCGTCGCCAAGGAACTGGTTTAGCTAAAATATAAAACTACGCATCGCTCGCGCAGTACGCTGGGCCAAAAGAATTGTCTACGCGACGACCATGTTGTTCGCCGCGGCGAAGCGCGCCTTCTCCGCCGACGCAGCGTCCGCGCTCATCTTTGCGAGCTTGGCCTCCTTCCACTTCGGAATGTACAACGGCTTCGGTCCCTTCGGCGCGCGCTTGTCCTTAGCCGCCGGCTCCGCACCATTTTCCTTCAACCACTGCTTACGCTCCGGATCCGCATCCTTGTAAGACAAGGACATCAAATCCAAACCCGCACGCTTCGCCATTTCCTCTAAACCAAGCTTGTTCAACGTCTTCAACGCGTTGGTGGAGATGCGAAGGCGCACGTAGCGCTTTTGTTCGGGCCAGTAAATGTACTTGTACTGCGCATCGTAAAAAGTCAGAACCAATAGTCAGTCGCAAATTCATCATCGTGGTGACTCGTGATCACGCGTATACGCTTTAACGCGCGCGCTATCTCGTACAAAACATCTCGTTCGGCGCGCCGCAAAGCCGCGCCGGCGTTGAGGGTCTAGGGTTGCCCATCCACCCCTTTCCGCCGGATACTCGTCGATAGCACGCACCTGCAAGTTCACTTGCTGCAAGGTCTTGTTACGAATGTGCGAGAAAGAAACAGTGCGACCGTTGTTCGCCTTCTTGCCCGTTAACATACACTTACGGCCGCTCATGCCGTGCAAGTCTGCGCGCGAAAATCGTCGTCGTCAGTCACCCGTGCCATCACCCCATCGCGCCCTGGCGCGCGCGCGCCCACGCGCCCGCGCCTCACCACACCTCACGACCCGCGAACGACAAAGACATATAAATACCCATCATCCATCCCTCGCATCGCACGCGTCATCCCTCGCATCGCACGCCGTCCACGCGCGCGCACATCGCGCCTCAGATAACCCGCATCGTCGCATCATCGCCACACACGTACTTTCAATGACGAGCGCCTTGGACGCCGCGCGCCCCGTCGTCGGTTGCGCCGCCGTGGTCATCTTACGGAACTTGGCGGTTAAATCGTTCGCGGCGAACGCGTTGAGCTTGCCCACGTTCATCGCGGCGTGCGTGCTGGCGAACATCGTTGGCGTGCGCAGGCGGGTGTGACGACGGCGAGCGCGCGACGGGGGCGCTAGGGCTTTTCGTCGTGGTTCGGACGCGCGGCGTGTTATGTGTGCGCGTTGAGTGGCGTGCATATGTGCGTATTGTATCGGGTTATTAGTCTATATCTCACTATTTGCATTTTTTAGGTGACTCGCTACGGTGTTGCGCGAGTAGGTACAAATGTCAAAACCAGCGGCACAGTTGACTTTCAAATGCGCGCACACATCGACGTCGCGCGCGCGCGCGTCGCCAACGCCGGACGCGGTCGAAAGTACATGTAATACCACGCACGTGGACGTTTCAAACGCGCCGAATGGTGCGCGTGCGTCGTCGATATGGTTTGAAATGTCTGTTTTGGCACATTGTACATATCAATCTATAGACGCGTCGCCGTCGCGATGTACGCCGCAGGATGACGCAGAAACATTTACGATACTTGTATCTACATCTTCTTCAGTGCATGTGCTATGTTTCGCGCCCGCGCGAGTGAACTCTGCATCGAGTGCTCGAATGCTGATTCATGGCGCCTCATGCGCGCGCGTGCGACGTCGACATCGCGACCGTTCGCGCGTCAACGCCGCATGCGAACGGTCACGCGAAATCATGTACACCATCTACGCGCGTATCACCGCCATCGGCGCCGAACTCGCGGCGCCGCGTCGACATTCCCCAAAATCGCCACGATGGGCTCCCGAAACGCTTCGGCGCACGTTATCACGCCCGCGCGCCCGCGCGCGCGTCGCGCGCGAAACGCTCGTACTGCGCGCACGCGCAACGCCATGCACGCGCGAAAACGCGCGAAAACATAAATCCAAAACGGCCCGAATGTGTATCACACTTTTTAAAACGGCCAGGCATATGTCCCCCCCCCGAGTCCCTCGAAAACGCCTCGCGCCCTGGTCACGATCGGTGCTCGAGAAAAGTTCCGCAACTCACGAACGCGGGCGCGACGGTGTGGGCGAGGCATCGGCGTCGAATCACCAATCGCCCGGGGCGCCAGACGACGACGACGGACGACTGACGACGGACGACCGAGGACGACCGAGGACGACCGAGGACGATGGATGCGTCGCGCGATGGGATTCAGAAACTCATGACCGCGGAGAAGGAGGCGCAGGCCATCGTGAGCGCGGCGCGGGAAGGTGCGTGGGCGATGGCGACGCGGATGTGGCGTGGGTGCTCGCGCGCGCGTGGGGACTGACGAGTGTGTGTTCGATGCGTTTCTCTGGCAGAGAAAACGGCGCGATTGCGACAGGCTGTTGAAGAGGCAAAGGGCGAGATTGCGGTGTACCGTGCGATGCGTGAAGAGACGTATTCAAAGATGCTTAGAGAGGTGCGCGCGCGCGCGACGCGGAGGATCTCGCGCCGCTCGGGGCGTCGGCGAACTCGAGTGACTGACTGGGTGGACGGGTTTTACACGTAAACAGCAAACCGGTAGTAAAGTAGAAGCCGAGTCGCAGTTGAAAGCTGAGTTTGACGCCGAGATGGCGAAACTTAAGAGTCAAATTGATTCGAGCAAGGGGAAAATCATCGGCGACTTGGTCGCGAGCGTCACGCGCGCTTGAAACGTGTAAACCAACCACATAGGATCTCTTAGACTATCATAGCGCGTTGTAATTCATGCCAAGAGATCACACAGAGAGTTTTGCAAAGAAGCGGTTTTATGTTGTTACATTTATATGTTGAATCTAAAAGTCATGATGGTGTATAGTACGACGTAGTCAAACAGCGAGCTGCTGTGGCAGCGTTGAAAAAAACACAGCGGAAGCGATAGCGAGCGGGTTAGCTATTTCGATAGCTTTCAAGAGTTCAAGCGGAATAATCGGTATATAGAGATTAGTCCTTGCCATTGGCAGAGGTAATATCGTGAATACTCGATCGCCTCTTGTTATCTTTCTTATTCATGCTGTTCAGCCGAATGAAGTATTTTTGGGCGTGCGAAGCCACTTGCGTCGGGGTGCGCGAGACGACAAAGTTTCTGCTGATGCTTCGCCAGTCACCCTTGCCAAATTTGGCCAAACCAAGAAGGAATAAACGATGTTCTTCTTCGGTCCATGGAACGCCCTTGCGGCGTTCTTGATCACCGCCACTTTTGGCAGCGGGAGCAGCCTTGGACTTCTTCGCCGGTGGAGCGGGCGGAGAGACGTCGCGCGGCGCCGCGGGCGGCGGCATCGCGGGCATCGTCACCGACTTTTTCGTCGGTGAAAAGTTAAAAGTGATTTCGGCTGTGACGCGATCATCATCATCATTGTATTCAGGTAGCGGCACGAGTCCTGCTTCAATATTTCGCACGTCCTCCTCCAATTTAGAGAAGTGACACTTGATATCGTGCACGCTTTTTTGTGGAATCTGTTCTTGGAGTTGAACCCAATAATCATCCCCCATGATTGGCCAAGATCCATCATAAGACGCCAACGACGTCTCGAAAAACTTGTCCTCATCAAAAGACCAGCTCACCTGATCATTCCCCATGATTCCCAGGTGCGTATAAGAAACCGCCCGGCGACCGCCAAAGTCCCCGGCGTATCCGAAATCCAACGTCGACCCCATCGGCATCGGTGGTGGTCGGTAGTAAAATATGTGTGTGCTTTAGAAAATTCCAATAGGAACCGTGTATACCGTGCGTGTATGCGCGCGCGGAAAAAGAAGAATCGTCAAAGATATACGTTCGTCAAAGCGCGTCAATCTCCTTCTCTTCAAAATATCCCCTCTCAAGTCTCCACGGTGGTGGTATATCCCTGGGGATGTGTCGTTTCACTAGTGTACCGACAATGGACCGATCACCTAATTTTGTGCGCACACACACACACATATTAATAAAATCACGCACACGGTTAGTTTCTACACCACACTATGAAGATCTCCCACCCACACGCACCAACGGCGCACTACCATCGATTCCGCGGTGCACGACTCGCGACGGACGTTCCCCGCGCGAAGTTCCCCTCGCCGTGTGCGTCGTCGTCGTCGTGCGTCGTGCGTCGTCGTCGTCCGAACGCACGCACGACACGACACGCGCGAGAACATTCCCACGCATACGCACGTCCCGCGCGACCGCGCGTCGCGTCGTCGCCCGCACCACCCGCACCCGCGCGCGCGCCACACCGAAGGGCACGCGCACCCATCGGCATCGCATCGTCCCATCGGCATCGTCCTCGTCGTCCTCGTCGTCCTCGTCGTCGTCGTCGTCGTCGCGACTCCACCTACCTCTCGTAATACGATCGCGTATATACTACGCCAACCAAAACACGCACGCACGTCGTCACACGCACGTCGTCGTCGTCGTCGTCGTCGTCGCGACTCGCCAAACCGCACGGGACCACGCTCACGTCGGGCGCGTGTGCAACGAAATCGCTCGCTCGCTCGCGCGGGTCTGGCGAGTCGCGCGCGCGCGACCCTCGAACGCGCTCGCGCGCCCTCGGACTTTGCGACCGGTGCGATGCGATCTGGTTTTCCCATATAGGACATCACGCGAGACCTACCTGTGTGTGCGACGCGACGCGACGCGACGCGACGCAGGACGTGCGCCGGATGTCCGATCGCTTTGGGGTTTGTATTGTATTAGGTCCACCACGCCTTCGGCTGTTCGGGTGGGGTTTTCCCGCGC
>Ga0181607_10000968_pt1 | contig 25372 bp, 25 predicted proteins | sample 041ome_9_FD_132420 | JGI IMG/M metagenome (GOLD analysis project Ga0181607, IMG submission 132420) | Coastal salt marsh microbial communities from the Groves Creek Marsh, Skidaway Island, Georgia - 041413US metaG (megahit assembly) | ecosystem: Environmental > Aquatic > Marine > Intertidal zone...
ATCAACCGTCACAGTCGACCCACACAAAGGTGATCGTTTCTTGGCGCTGGATTGTGGCGCGTCTAAACGATCGGTGTGCGGAATATCCGCGGCAAGACCCAAAATGCGGGCCGAATACAGATTTATCAGATCGCTTTCATCGGACATGGGTTTTCCTTTTCAAACTTAACCCTTAAATAGGGGATAAAAGCGCAAAGAAAAAGGTTAAAGAATGAAAACGTTTGATCCTGCGTCCCTGGTCTATAATGCGGACGGACTAATCCCTGCGATTGCACAGGATGTTGATACGAAAGACGTTCTGATGATGGCATGGATGAATGTTGATGCGGTTCAACGCACACTTGATACGCGACGGGTTACATATTGGTCGCGATCGCGGCAATCTTTTTGGATCAAGGGCGAAACATCTGGCCATACACAAGAGTTGATCGATTTTAGGTATGATTGTGATCGCGATTGTCTTTTGTTGCTTATTCGTCAAGTGGGACCCGCGTGCCATACCAATCGGCGCAGCTGTTTCTATACCTCTGTCGATTCAGGGGTGACACACGAATTGATGGCGCCTGAACAATAAAAACCCCGCACAAGGCGGGGTGTTTCTGGGCTTTTCACGTTTAACCGTTTGCTTCTCGGATTTTGTTTGCGGCCTCTTTGTCATAAACGACGCCGCTGTCATCAAACAATTGGTCCAATTCGCCTGAAAGCGTCATTTCTGTGATTATGTCGCATCCACCGACAAATTCACCTTTGACATATAGCTGTGGAATAGTGGGCCAATCGGAATAATCTTTGATGCCTTGACGAATGTCTTCGTCTGCAAGCACGTTCACATCGGTGTAGGTCACACCCATGTAATTCAAAACACCCGCAACGCGGCTAGAAAATCCGCATTGTGGCATTTCTTTTGTGCCTTTCATATACAAGACAACATCATTAGATTTTACAACTGTTTCAATGCGTTGATGTGCGTCGCTCATGTGCTTTATCCTATCACTCTGGGGCGCGGGTCGACAGGGCAAGCGCGTGCAGCTCGCCATGTGATCCGTCCATTTTTCCTTTTAACGCGGCATAGACTGCCCGTTGTTGTTGCACTCGGTTTTTGCCGCGAAAGCTATCGTCAACCACTTCGGCTGCGAAATGATTACCATCGCCGGCCGTGTCAATGACGTTAATTTGCGCGTTCGGAAACTCTGCGCGAATGAGGTCTTCGATTTCTTTGGGTGTCATTGCCATTCTCTTGGTCTCCTTTGTCTTACATTTAAGGGCGAGAGCATGGAAACAGCAAGGGCAGATTTGAAAATAAATGTCGGTAGATTTGAAAATATTCGGACATGCTAATTGAAATTTGTTCGATGCCGTAATTGCTTCAAAATTTTGCCGTGAATCTGGGGTAATCACCGATTAGGTAAGAGGACATTCACGATGCTATCAAAACTGCTTATGCATAAAAAACAGACCGCGCCGGTGATCGTGTCGCGGTCAAACGCGCAAAAATTCGACACAACACCAACAGTCAAAAGTCGGACACTTGCATGTCTTTTGGGTAAGAAGAAGTCTGCTCAAAATACTGGTTTTATTGATAAATATGTATTTGCACTGCATGAGGCAATGAAGGACAAAAATCGTATATCTGCCTATTGTCTTGCAGATATTCAGGCCTGTGCCGAATTGGATCTGGGCGTCAAGGTGTCCATGTCTGACATTGAAACGATTATCAGCACCCACCAACATATGGCCCACAAAGCAGAATTGTATTTTGAAAACCTGAATCATTCTCAGGCGTTGTCATTGCTAGATGCTGCCGAAGATGCCAAAGAATTTGCCGGAGCAATGGTAAAGGAACGGGCGCAATTTATTGCTCAGCTCGAGTTTATATTTCAGCAAAATTATGGGGCGCTTCGCGTCTAATCGACGCTGGCACGCCCCATTGTTAATTATCCAAATGTGGCACCGAATGTCTCACGATAGATCGCGCTGAGGTCGGAAAGCGCGGCGCTGGATTTGCCAAAATTGACGTCCGAGCCACCAAATTTTCCGACTGTTTCGATGCTGACGCCGGCGTTTGCCGCGGCAATCATTAATGCTTCGGCTTGATCAAAGCTGCACGCCACCAAATAACGCGCTTGATCTTCGGCATAAAGTGTTGCCATGTCGTCATTGTCCAAATGAACGCCGATGCCCGCTGCTTCGGCCATTTCAAACGCGGCGACAGCCAAACCGCCGTCGGATAGATCGCTACAGGCTTGGATCATGTCGCGGTTTGTACGGATGAATTCACCATTGCGTTTTTCAGCTGCCAAATCAACTGTGGGCGCATCACCGTCTTCGCGGTTGAAAACTTCTGCCAATAGTGCGGATTGCCCCAAGTGACCGTGTGTTTCGCCGATCAACACGGCGATGTCACCGGCGCGGGCTTGGCCAATGATTGGCGACAGACCAGCGGCAATCAAACCAACTGCACCGATGGTCGGGGTGGGTAAAATTGCCTTGCCATCGGTCTCGTTGTACAAGCTGACGTTGCCTGAAACGATAGGCATATCCAAGGCCTTGACCGCTTCGCCAATGCCTTTGATCGCGCCTACAAACTGCCCCATGATTTCGGGCTTTTCTGGGTTGCCAAAGTTCATGTTATCGGTGGTCGCCAAAGGCAAAGCACCGACGGATGTCAGGTTGCGATAGGCTTCTGCAACCGCTTGTTTGCCGCCTTCTACTGGGTTGGCCTTGACGTAGCGCGGTGTCACATCAGATGTAAACGCCAACATTTTATCGGTCCCGTGGACGCGAATAATGCCAGCCCCCAATCCGGGACGGTGCACCGTATCAGCCATAACTTGGCTATCATATTGCTGATAGACCCAATGTTTTGAGGTATAGTTTACCGATCCGATCAGCGCCTTTAGCGCATCCATTACATCAATGCTTGGGATATTTTCCATTGCCGCTGGGGCAGGGGTTTCCACCCAAGGACGGTCATATTCTGGCGCAGTGCCTGACAGGGCTTTCAACGGCAGATCCGCTTTGCATTCACCGTTTAACATGATCAGGAAACGATCCTGTGGGATGGTTTCGCCCACGATGGCAAAGTCTAGATCCCATTTGTCAAACACGGCCTTTGCCTCGTCCTCTTTTTCAGGGCGCAGAACCATCAACATACGTTCTTGGGATTCTGACAACATCATTTCATAGGCTGTCATGTTCTCTTCGCGGGTCGGCACCTTTTCCAGATCCAACCGAATGCCCAAATTACCCTTGTCGCCCATTTCCACCGCCGAACAGGTCAGGCCAGCGGCCCCCATGTCTTGGATCGAAATCACCGCACCTGTCTGCATCAGCTCAAGCGTCGCCTCCATCAGGCGTTTTTCGGTGAACGGGTCGCCAACCTGAACGGTTGGGCGTTTTTCCTCGATCGTTTCGTCAAATTCGGCGGATGCCATTGTTGCGCCACCGACACCGTCACGGCCGGTTTTTGCACCCAAATACACCACAGGCATGCCAACACCAGACGCGGCGGAATAGAAAATCTTATCCGCATCCGCCAGACCAGCCGCAAAGGCATTGACCAGACAGTTGCCGTTGTAGGCCGGATGGAACCGCACTTCGCCGCCCACAGTTGGCACACCGAAACAGTTGCCGTATCCGCCAACCCCTTCGACAACGCCATGAACCAATTGCCGTGTTTTGTGATGAGCCTTGTCGCCGAATGACAACGAATTCATTGCCGCAATGGGGCGTGCGCCCATGGTAAACACGTCACGCAAAATACCGCCCACACCCGTGGCCGCGCCTTGGTAAGGTTCGATGTAAGATGGGTGGTTGTGGCTTTCCATTTTGAAAACAACGGCTTGACCGTCGCCGACGTCAACGACGCCTGCGTTTTCGCCTGGGCCGCAGATCACTTGTGGACCTTCGGTCGGCAGGGTGCGTAGCCATTTTTTTGAAGATTTGTATGAACAATGTTCGTTCCACATCGCCGAAAAAATACCCAGTTCGGTAAATGTCGGTTCACGCCCAATGATTTCCAAAATGCGTTCGTATTCGTCTGGTTTTAACCCATGCGCGGCAATCAGGTCGGGTGTGATTTGTGGTTCGGTCATTCTAAGCCCCTCAGAAATGTTGCCGCTCTCTTAAGGGAAAGGGGGCGAAAGGGCAATATGACATGGGGGCAAACTCTGTTGTTTTTCGGCCTGATTGGTTGAATTTTTGAATGGGGCTTGGGGCAAGGTGAAATAATCCGGTGTGATGTCGCTTTTAGACTGTGTTTTTTTCATTTGTGTGACAATATTCGTCCATGACACAGCAAAAGATCACTGTAGATAATCCTTTCCGCGGTACCGAGAGTTTTCCGATGCCAGCGGACATTCCTGTTCCGTCAATTCGTGCCGATTTGGCGCAAGGCCTGTTGTCGCGGTGTCCTGCGTATTTCCAGACGCCTTTGGTCGATCACATTGATCCCACCTCTGGTGCGCGTTTGTTTTTCAAAGACGAGCGTGATCGTATGGGGTTAGGCAGTTTCAAAGCTTTGGGGGCGGCCTATGTCATCGCGCACACCGCACAACATCAAGATGTGTCGCAAACAACCTTTGTCACCGCCAGTGCGGGAAATCACGGGTTATCCGTCGCCGCAGGGGCCAAAGTGTTTGGTGCCCGCGCCGTGGTATATCTATCAAACACGGTGCCAGCGGGCTTTGCAAAACGCTTGAACGATCTTGGCGCTCAGGTTGTGCGCGAGGGTGATGATTATGCGGCGTCAATGCAAGCGGCCCAAGATGCCGCTGCTGCGCAGGGTTGGACGCTTTTATCGGACAGTTCATGGCCCGGTTACACCGAATTGCCGCATCTTTTAATGGAAGGGTATCAGGTTTTGGCCGCCGAAACGGTTGAGCAAATGCCACAACCGCCAACGCATATTTTTTTGCAAGCGGGCGTCGGGGGATTGGCCGCTGCAGCCGCGTCATACTTTAGACACGCTTGGGGCGATGCCCCCAGTATCATCGTTGTTGAACCTGATGTAGCACCTGCATTGCACCATGCGATTGTTGCAGGCGAATTTGTATCAACCCAAGGGCCTGTGTCGTCGATGGGGCGGTTAGATTGTAAAGAGGCATCATTGATTGCCCTGAAAGGTCTTGCACGGGATGCAGATCATTTTGTGTTAATGTCCGATACTGCGGTCGAAGAGCAGTTGCCGACCTTGGCAGGTTGGGGTTTGGCCACCTCTGCATCAGGGGGCGCGGGATGTGCGGCCGCTTTGGCGGGTTTGCGCCCGCTTGGTCCAACCGATCGGGTTTTGTGCATCATTAGCGAAGGGGAATAACAATGCGCGGTTTCGATCGGTCGGAATTCATCGCCCGCGTGGCAAAGGCGCAATCTCTGATGGGGGCAAACGGTATTGATGCCTTGTTGCTGACAACCGAACAGAATCTACGTTACTTTACTGGATATTTGACACGTTTTTGGGAAAGCCCAAGCCGTCCTTGGTTTTTAATTGTTCCGCAATCAGGTGATCCTGTTGCGGTTATTCCATCGATTGGTGCAGCCTTGATGGCAAAAACCTGGATTGCCGATATCCGGACATGGTCCGCGCCTGATTTGGTTGATGACGGTGTTAGCTTGTTGGCGCAAACCCTCAGCGAAGTTTTGGGGCAAGGCGCGCGCATTGGTGTGCCTAGCGGTCACGAAACCCATTTGCGGATGCCACTTACAGATTTCGCGCGCTTGCAGGGGTTGCTGCCACAGATGACTTTTGGCCCCGATGCCAATATCGTACATCAGTTGCGATTGGTGAAATCTGCCGCAGAGGTGGCAAAGATCGAAACCGCCTGCGCCATCGCGGGGCGGGCGTTCCAGCGGGTGCCTGAAATCGCGGTTGCCGGTGTTCCGTTAGAACGTGTCTTTCGGGATTTTCAACGCTTGTGCCTAGAGGAAGGTGCAGATTGGGTTCCTTATCTTGCCGGGGGGACAGGTCTGTTGGGCTATGACGATGTGATTTCACCGGCAACTGATGCGCCGTTGCAATCCGGGGCCGTTTTGATGTTGGACACGGGGCTCGTTTGGGACGGCTATTTTTGCGATTATGATCGGAACTATGCGATTGGTGCGCCGTCTACTGGGTTAAAATCAAATTGGTCGCGTTTGTTGGATGCAACAGAAGCAGGCAAAGAGGCCGCGAAAGTTGGCAATACCGCCCGTGATGTGTTTCGTGCCATGGACGCCATTTGCACCGGTGGACAGGGTGGGGGCGACGCAGGTCGTTTGGGACACGGATTAGGCATGAACCTGACAGAATGGCCATCGTTTATCAATGGCGATGAAACTGAACTGGTGGATGGAATGGTGATCACTCTTGAACCTGGGATCACCATGCCAGATGGATCGGTTTTGGTACATGAGGATGATTTTGTCATTACGGCACATGGCCCACGTCAATTGTCGCCGGCCGCGCCACGCGAATTATGGGTGATATGATGACTGCCTTTCCCTATACATTGGGCCCAAGTGCAGGGCGTAAGGCGCGCCTTGGCTTGGTCGTTTTGCAGACGGATGAGACATTAGAATATGAAATGCGACAACTGATCCCTGATCATGAAGTTGCGATTTTCACCACCCGCGTTGCCTCTGCGCCCGATGTGAGCACCGAAAGCTTGGCCCAGATGGAACGCGACTTGCCACAAGCTGTGTCGCTTTTTCCGCCCGTGAAGTTTGATGTTGTGGCCTATGGTTGCACGTCGGGCAGTTCGGTCATTGGCACCGCCCGCGTGGCAGAATTGGTGCATGCGGGTTGCACAACAGCAGCCGTCACCAACCCTGTGACAGCGCTTTTGGCAGCGACCGCGGCATTAGAAATCTCTTCACTTGCATTTCTAAGCCCCTATGTCGCGCCCGTGTCAGCACATTTGCGCAGCACATTGACCGGGGCAGGGGTTGATACCTCTTCGTTTGGCAGCTTTGACGAAGCGGTCGAAACAAAAGTTGCACGCATCGATCAACAGTCGTTGATTGATGCCGCGGTCGCGTTATTTGAACGTAACCCAAAAGATGCAATTTTTATGTCCTGCACAAATCTTCAAACGCTTTCCATCATTCAAGAGATCGAGGAACGTTGCGGTGTTCCTGTTTTGTCATCAAACCTGTGTTTGATTTGGCACATGTTGATCAGCGCTGGTTTATCCCCGAAAAGCCATGAAACCACGCGCCTGTTGAAAAAAACGGCCGTGTATACCTGAATATTGAGGTTTATTCAGGGAAAGCCGCTTGCCAAGCGTAAAAATATCCAGTAATGCGCTCGCACTGAAATCTGCAGACGGGATTCGGGCCTATGGGGGAGACATCCCTATATCGTCCACCGGTTGGGTAAATCCTTCACGCCCCCGTCAAGGCATAAACCGGAAAAGGAAATTAAAATGGCTCTTCCTGAGTTCACTTTGCGCCAATTGCTAGAAGCAGGCGTACACTTTGGTCACCAAACACAACGTTGGAACCCACGCATGGCACCATATATCTATGGCGCGCGCAACGGCATCCATATCATGGACCTGACACAAACCGTTCCTATGCTGGATCAAGCGCTGAACGTGATCCGTGAAACCGTTGCAAAAGGCGGTCGTATCTTGTTTGTTGGGACAAAGCGCCAAGCCGCAGGCCCAGTTGCAGAAGCAGCTGAAAAATGCGCACAGTATTACATGAACCACCGTTGGTTGGGTGGTACATTGACCAACTGGCAAACTGTTTCTCAGTCGATCTCACGCATGAAAGAAAGCGGCGAGAAATTGGCAACAGGCGCGGATGGTTTGACCAAAAAAGAACGTCTTGGCCTAGAGCGCGAGTTTTCAAAGTTGCAAGCATCTTTGGGCGGTATCGCGGAAATGGGCGGAACACCTGATTTGTTGTTCGTCATCGACGTGAAAAAAGAGCAATTGGCAATCGCAGAAGCCAACAAATTGGGCATTCCAGTTGTTGCCGTGGTTGACACCAACTGTTCACCTGATGGCGTCGATTACATCATCCCGGGCAACGACGACGCGGCACGCGCGATCGCTTTGTACTGTGACCTCGTCAGCCGCTCGGCGCTGGACGGCATGTCTGCACAAATGGGTGCAGCTGGCGTTGACATCGGTGCCATGGAAGAGCTGCCCGAAGAGGCTGCAGCAGACGCAAACGCGGACGCATAAGACATAAACCATTCTTAAAGTTGCGGGGTTGAATGGCCCCGCAAAACTTTTTCTCGAACTCTCAAAGGATCTTACTATGGCGATTACAGCTGCAATGGTAAAAGAACTGCGCGAAACAACCGGCGCAGGCATGATGGACGCGAAAAAAGCGTTGACTGAAACTGACGGCGATTTTGAAGCGGCCATCGACTGGCTGCGCACCAAAGGTTTGGCAAAAGCGGCCAAGAAATCTGACCGCATCGCGGCCGAAGGTCTGGTTGCTGTTGCCGTAAATGGCGGAACAGGTGTGGCGTTGGAAGTCAACTCAGAAACCGACTTCGTTGCGAAAAACGCAGATTTCCAAGCAATGGTTGCATCTTTCGCGACAGCAGCTTTGACTGTTGACAGCGTCGAAGCATTGGCGGGCGCAACGGTTGACGGCAAAACAGTCAAAGATATCTTAACCGACAAAATCGCAACAATCGGCGAAAACATGAACCTACGCCGCATCGCGAAAATCGAAGGCGACGAAGTAGCAACATATGTACACAACGCAGCCGCAGGCGGCATGGGCCAAATCGGTGTTTTGGTCGCGCTAAAAGGTTCAAACCCAGAGTTTGGTCGCCAAGTTGCAATGCACATCGCCGCGGCAAACCCAGCCGCGTTGAACGAAGCGGCATTGGACGCGGAATTTGTGGCACGCGAGCGTGGCATTTTGGTGGATCAAGCTCGCGAATCTGGCAAGCCAGAAGCCGTGATCGAAAAAATGATCGAAGGCCGTATGAAAAAATTCTTGGCCGAAGTCACTTTGTTGGGCCAAAACTTTGTCATCAACCCTGATCTGACTGTTGAACAAGCAGCCAAAGAAGCAGGCGTTGAAGTCGTCGGTTATGTACGTATGGCAGTTGGCGAAGGCATCGAGAAAAAAGAAGAAGATTTCGCAGCAGAAGTTGCAAAAGCTGTCCAAGGCTAATTTATCTTTTTTCGATTAAAAAAAGGAGACGCACTTTCGGTGCGTCGCCTTTCGCATTTCGGCGCCTGCTAAGTTTGGGGATGAGGCCAGGCGCAAAAATAACGTCGTAAGTGATCGGGTGGCAGAGCCAAGAAATGCACATGGATTTACCACCCCATGTCCCAATGGCTTAGCCACTACTCACGGAACACGTAAAGATTGCATGTTTCTAGCCTTGGTGGAAAGTAAGGAAAAACATACTTATTCCAACAATTAGATATATCACTCAAGCTTAAAGATTTGATTTTGATAAGCCATGCGCAAAACGGCCTGGGCTGTCGTTTCAACGCCTAAAACCTCGCGCGCAAGGCGCAGGTGTTTTTCAACGGTGGCTTTGGACACATCCATAATGATTGCAATATCTTGGGTGGTTTTTCCGTCACTGACCCATTGCAGGACTTCGTGTTGGCGCTTTGTCAGGCGCCGTGCAGAAAACGTTGCGTGGGGCAGGGTCATCACCCTTATGTGCGCAACTTGATTAATTAATAAAACTTCTTTGTCATGTTTTTCCCACAGCTTATCCACCTCTTCTTTAGTTCTATTTGGGCCAACGCTTAACGATACCGCTGCGCGGCTATGTTGTGCGTGTGTCTTGAAACTGATGGTATACCCAGCATTTATGCCAAACGAACGATTGAATGCAATCACGCGTTTTTCAGCCTCACGTAAATCATTTTTCGCAGCGATTTCAACTACATAAGACCAGATTTTGGGTCAAACATGGTCTAAGGCCCAACGCAACATAGGCGCATCCAAAAATAACTTTGTCTCGACAAAGCCTTGAACATAATCCTCACAAAAGTTTGTTAAAATAAAAAAATCTTTCGGATCACCTGATACAAGGACAGACGCAAACCGTGTCAGGCCGTACATGATCCTCGTAAAACCATACTCGTGCATTGAAGACCGCCAAACAAGCTAAGCTCGCCGATGGTGTCCGCTTCCACAAGCGCTTGTAACACATCCTGAGCCTTTGGTTTCATCGGCTACCCATTATAAACTGCAAACTCATTAGGTTTTGGTACCGTAAAACGCTAGCAATAATAAAACACATGGGCAAGATCATCAATATTTAACATAATTTCTGTTATACGAATTATGGAATGCTATGGATGACACTGGCCCCTAATTCATAATATGCTGATTTTGCCTGCGTGTGAACCTCGGAATAGTCTGTATCAATCGGCACCGAGATATCCAGTGTGTTCCCCGTCGCCAAATAATCTGCAATATCTATACCCAGAGCCGTTCCCGGTGCTATGCCGCGACCAGAAAATCCGAAAACCTGAACAGTGTTTTTGGTGATCACGACTTTGGGTATCTTGGTGGTCGTCATCGCAATTTTTCCTGACCAAAATGGTCCAAGCGCGATGTTTGAAAGTTGTGGAAAAATCCGATCAAAAGAACGCCTGGTCCAAGATTTATGGATCCCGCCATGCGGCGCGTCAGTGTTTCCCATCGCGCCATAAACCAAACGGTTATCGCGTGTCATGCGAAATGACGACATGATCATGGCGGTGTCCCAACATCCTTCTTTTTGGTTCAGAATGGACTGCGCAATCTTGTCAGGGATTCTATCGCTAACGGTTTGAAAATAATAAACACACGACGTTTTTGGTGTGGTTTGAACATTATGGCTGGGTCCATAGGCATTTGTTGCGTACACGATTTTTTGTGCGCAGATCGTTCCCGACGGTGTTGTTACTGTCCAGCTATCACCATTCGGTTCGGTGCCTTTCAATACAGTCTTCTCATAAATTTGAACACCGTGTGAATGTGCGGCACGCGCCAAGCCGCGGACATAGTCAAATGGCTGAATGACCCCTGCCCGATAATCTAACAAAGCCCCGTGATAACAATCGCTTCCAACGCGTTTTGCAACTTCTGCTGCGTCGATGATCTTGGTGTCAACGCCGCGCGCTTTCCATTGCGTATTTCGCCGCTCTAGATCTTTCAGGCCGCTTTTGGAATGGGCAAGATGTAATGTACCGTTTCGGTGCGCATCGCATTGAATATTATATGTTTTAATTAAATCAAATACATCATCGGGGGCGCGTGACAGCCGGTCTATCAAACGGTTTCCTGCGTCGATCCCGAGGGTTGATATTACATCCTCTGGCGGCAACCATAAACCTGCATTGACAAGGCCGACATTGCGGCCAGACCCGCCAAAGCCCACGTGTTTTGCGTCGATGACCGCGACTTTTGCGCCTGATTTTGCAGCGTGAAGTGCGGTGCTTAATCCAGTAAACCCTGCGCCTATGACAGCAATATCAACGTTTATGTCACCAGCAAGAGGGCCATATTGGCCCTCTTCTACGGCGTTAACGTGCCAATGGTTTTGCGACATTTACCACCTTGTTAAAAAAACGCCTGTAACCCTGTTTGCGCGCGACCCAAGATCAAAGCGTGCACGTCATGTGCGCCCTCGTATGTATTAACCGTTTCAAGATTTGCCATATGTCTAAACACTTGGAAATCCTCAGAAATACCATTACCACCGTGCATATCGCGCGACAAGCGTGCAATGTCCAACGCTTTGCCGCAATTGTTCCGTTTGATCATCGAAATCATTTCTGGCGCTGCGCGTGCTTCGTCCATTAAACGACCAACGCGTAACGCCGCTTGAAGACCCAGGGTGATCTCTGTTTGCATGTCGGCCAATTTCTTTTGGAACAGCTGTGTTTGCGCAAGGGGACGGTTGAATTGATGACGATCCAAACCATATTGGCGCGCCGCATGCCAGCAGAATTCAGCAGAACCCATCACACCCCAGCTGATACCGTAACGCGCACGGTTCAAGCAACCAAAAGGACCCTTTAGACCTTGCACATTTGGTAATAATGCATCTTCGCCAACTTCGACACCATCCATCACCACCTCGCCGGTGGTCGAGGCCCGCAGTGATAATTTCCCACCGATTTTTGGCGCAGAGAGACCCTTCATCCCTTTTTCCAAGATGAAGCCGCGGATTTTTCCGCCATGTTCTTCTGATTTTGACCAAATCACAAACACATCGGCAAAGGGTGCATTTGATATCCACATTTTTGATCCGGTCAATTTATAACCGGTCGCAGTTTTTTCAGCGCGCGTTTTCATGCCAGCAGGGTCTGATCCCGCATCAGGTTCGGTCAGACCAAAGCAGCCAATAAATTCACCGCTTGCCAATTTGGGCAGGTATTTTTTGCGTTGTTCTTCGCTGCCATAGGCATAGATGGGGTACATGACTAGGCTGGATTGTACAGACATCATAGACCGGAACCCACTGTCAACGCGTTCAATTTCGCGTGCAATGACGCCATAGGTGACATAGCCTGCCCCTAGCCCACCATATTCCTCGGGAACCGTTACCCCCAGTAAACCCATTTCGCCCATTTCGCGAAAGATTGCCGGGTCTGTCACTTCATCGCGGAAAGCCCCGATGGCGCGTGGCTGCAGCTTTTCTTGGGCATAAGCGCGTGCGCTTTGCGCGAACATTCGTTCGTCTTCGGTTAATTGATCCTCAAGGAAAAAGGGATCTGACCAATCAAATTGTCCAAGATCTGGGGCGTCTTTGGCTTTCAACATGGGTGCGTCTTTCATCGTGTGATCCCTTAAAGGTTATGATTTTTATTTGATATATTACAGAAAATTCGTCATATATATAGCTTTCTTTGTATAAGTTTATGAGTATTATGAATATATGATGAAACGTTACAATCCTCAATTTCCATCACTGGCATCTTTGCGCGCCATCGAGGCGTTGGACCGATTGGGAACTGCTTCTGCGGTGGCTCAAGAATTGGGCATGACCCAGTCTGCCGTTAGCCGTCAGATCCAACAATTTGAACAGCAATACGGAACGGCGTTGGTAAGGCACGAAAAACAAAGGTTATATTTGACACCAAAAGCGCGTGAATTTGCACATTCTATTCGTCACGCCTTGGATCATATCCATCAGTCAACATTGATGTTTCAAATGGAACAACCCACTGCGGGATCGTTGACATTGGGAATATTGCCCGCATTTGGGATGCGTTGGTTGATGCCGCGTTTGGCCGATTTTTCCGAACGCCATCCAGATGTCACAATCAACATGTTGACCCGACTTGTGCCGTTTGATTTTGCCGCAGATTCCGTAGACGCCGCATTGCATTACGGGCGGCCGTCGTGGCCTGGAACCCAAGCGCTGTTATTACAACACGAAAAGTTGGTTGTGGTTTGCCACCCTGATTTGGCAAATGGTCAAACCCTCGATCTAGAGGCGTTGGCACAGATGCCATTGCTGCATATCGCATCGCGGCCGGATGCTTGGCAAAACTGGTTTAAGAGGCAAGGTTGGGACAGTCCGATAAAAACGCGCGGAATTGTCTATGATCAGTTTTCGACCATTGCACATGCCTGCGCACAAGGGTTGGGCATTGCTTTGATGCCTGAATTTACCGTTGAACACGATATCGCTGCCGAGCGTTTGATACAGCCCTATATCGGCGATGGACGGACCGATGAAGCCTATTACCTTGTTTGGCCCGAAGGCCGCCCTATGTCAGGTCCCCTGCAGGTGTTTCATGATTGGATAGAAACGGCCCGCAATCGTTGAATTTGTTTTACATATGATCTGGAAACAGAGTTTTTCCTAAAGTGCGCTAATACTTGCGTGAATTTTCCTTATAGTTGCATTGGGGGGATTTTCACACATCCCATGTTTTCAAATTAAGGACGGTTTGTCGTGCAGATGGCGCGCCTTCGTGGTATTTTCATTACCCCTTACGCATCAAGCGATCATTTTGCGGTGCCCAGTGCCGGCTATATGTGTATGTCTTTTAACGAATTCCAAACAACCCTGCCCGTGCTGCGCGAGGTAAAAGATGTGTCGTGTTGGCTATTTTGTCCAACCTATGATGCATTTGATGTGCTTAGATTGCTAAAGCAGAATAAATATGAAAACGCGCTAACCTGCTATTTTCATGCGCTGGCGCGTCTTGAAATGATCCAAATGGAATTAACGCAGGGATTTCCAAATATTGAAATTACCCTGCTGCAAACAGATACTGCCGATACCGCTGTTTTGAACCATCTTTCATCGATAATGCGCAACGGCCCAGTTTAGGTTCGATTTTCAAACTCTTTATTCAATGTTCGTACGACATCCACCACGTCGGGTTGCTGGGTCAAGCGCAGGCGCTCTGCGCTGATGATGGTTTTTAGGCGATCTTCAGTCGCCTCTAGGTCATCGTTTACCAATACATAATCGTACTCAGGCCAATGGCTGATTTCATCGCGTGATTTGGCCATGCGATTATCAATGACCTCTTTGCTGTCTTGGCCGCGCGAGATCAGCCGTCGTTCTAGTTCTGGGATCGACGGTGGCAGGATGAAAATAGACAGCACGTGTTTACCAAGGGCTGAATTGCGAACCTGTTGTCCGCCTTGCCAATCAACGTCGAACAACACATCCTTCCCACCATTGATCGCGCTTTCAACAGGGCCTTTCGGGCTACCGTAAAAATTACCGAACACTTCTGCATGTTCCAACATTTCGCCGCGATCAACCATTTGAATGAACTCTTCGCGTGTATGAAAGTAATATTCGCGACCATGCTCTTCGCCCAGGCGTGGGGCACGTGTTGTGGCCGAGATCGAAAAACGCATGCCGGTATCCCATGCCAACAGCCGTTTGGCCAAAGTTGATTTTCCAGCCCCTGACGGAGAAGATAAAATAATCAAAAGACCACGGCGCGCCATTGTTTTATTCGACATTTTGTACCTGTTCCCGAATTTGATCGATAATGGTTTTTAGCTCTAAACTCACTTGGGTCAATTGATTATGTTGTGCTTTTGAACACAGGGTATTTGCTTCGCGATTGAATTCTTGGGTTAAAAAATCAAAGCGCCGCCCAATGGCCCCACCATCGGCCAAGAGGTCACGCGCAGCCTTGATATGTCCATTCAATCGATCAATTTCTTCTTGCACATCTTGTTTGATCAACAAAGTTGCGATTTCTTGGGCAACGCGATCTTGATCAATTTCCACGCTTTGCGAAAGCAGTCTTTTCAAGCTTTCGTTAAATGTCGTTTCAATTTTGCTTTGGCGTTCGGGCAGCAAGGCAGTTGCTTGCGTGACCCGTATTTCTATGTCGGTGATGGCCCGATGTAAGACGTCGGCAAGTGCGCGGCCTTCGTCCTGTCGACTTTGGATAAACATTGCCAAAGCCGCGTCGCAGGCCGCCTCGATCGCCGGCTTTAGCGCGTCGCTTGTGTCTTGTGCCACGTCTTGAACGTCCAATATGCCATGCAGCGCCAAGATGTCTGTCGCGGTAGAGGGTGCAAGGTTTACGTGATGATCCATCGCACTTTGTTCAATTTCGCCCAAAGCGGATAACACCACACCCAACATGTCTTTGTTCAAGGCTAATTGTGGTTCTGCCTCGGCGCGGGTCGATAATCGTATTGTGACATTAATAGATCCTCGCTTTACCTGCGCTGCCACACGGGAACGGATCGATTGTTCCAGGCCATCAATTCCATCAGGGACGCGAATTTTAAGGTCTAGCCCACGATTGTTAACCCCCCGCATCTCAACGCTGATTGTATGAGAGGGCGAGTCATGTGTCGCTGTCGCGAAACCAGTCATGGATTGGATCATGGTGCTTTCCCTTTTGTGTGGCTTACCTGTACGCCATCAAGAAAAGCCAGACAAGTCTTGTTGGCGTTAACCAATTTTTAATAATTTTAACGCTGTGGTTAAAAATAAATGTATTTAGAAATTATTAAGTTTTTGGATCTGTAAAATACGGTGGCGAGTACATGAATAATATTGTGTCCTTTCAGGCCTTTCACATTGCTAAGAATTTTCCTGCAATCAGTGGTGTGATCGAATATTGGACCAAGCTTGGGCAACTGGGTGATATTGCCCGTCGCAGTGACATTGATCCGCGCCTCTTGGGGGAAAGCCTGCCCTATATTTTTTATTGGATCGGGTCGCTGATGATCGCGCCAGCTTTCGCATTTGTGGCACCTATATCACCACTCTGTTCGGCGAGGATGCCAAAGGTAGGCCTCTTGATGACCTGTTTTCGTATCAAGCCAGACCACATCTTAATATTGCGTTACAGCGGTTATGGACCACATCATTTCCACTGGTTTTTAATATCGTCGCAGATGGCATTGGGACGGATCAAAATCTATCGGGCAAACTCGCAATTTTGCCACTAAGGGATGCATTTGGCGGAAAGACAAAGGCAATTGGGGTAATTCAAGCAAGTGGTCGCATTAAATACCCGCCCTATCCTTTTAATATTAAAAACAATCTCAGCTATCAAATTCTGAAATAGCATCAGATGCCTATCGCCGTTTGTCCAGCTTGCCTAAGGGGCGCCTGTCCTTATGGTCATGATTTTGACGTCCTAAACGTGACCTATTGAATGGCGAATGACCTTTAGGACTTCGGTTTTTGGGACATCGCCGGTAACAAAAGCCGCGCCAATTCCCTTGGTCAAAATGAATCTCAGCTGACCGTCGATGACCTTTTTGTCTTGACCCATTAGGTCAACCAAGCTCTCTGGGCTGCAGATGTCGCCTTTGATATCTGTGATGTCAACTTTCATGCCCATTTCACGCAAATGCGCGCGGACGCGGCTGGGGTCTTCTTGGGAACACAGGCCCAAGCGCGCTGACAATTCAAACGCCAAGGCACAGCCGATTGCCACACCTTCGCCGTGATACAATCGGTCACTGTATCCTGTCGCAGACTCAAGCGCATGGCAAAAAGTATGGCCTAGATTTAACAGCGCGCGTTCCCCCTGCTCTGTCTCATCGCGCACAACGATGTCAGCTTTCATTTGACAAGAAATACGCACGGCTTCGATTCTTGTGGTGACGTCACCGGATGCGAGCGCCGGACCATTGGTTTCAAGCCATTCAAAGAAAGGGGCATTTCCCAAAAGACCATATTTCACCACTTCGCCATAGCCGGCCAAAAAATCACGTGGGGTAAGCGTCGATAACGCGTCAATATCGGCCAAAACAAGGGACGGCTGATGAAACGCTCCAATGAGATTTTTTCCCTGCGGAGCATTAATGCCCGTTTTGCCGCCAACAGAACTGTCGACCTGTGCCAAAAGAGATGTTGGCACTTGAATAAACCGAACCCCGCGACGCAACACGGCCGCTGCAAAGCCAACCAGGTCGCCGATTACGCCGCCGCCTAGGGCGATGACAATATCACGGCGTTCAATTTTTTGGGACAGTAACCATTCAACGGTTTGCGTGAATGGACCCCATTGTTTTGTCGTCTCACCTGCAGGCAATATCAATGCATCATGTGCAATCCCTGCGCCGTCAAGGGATCCTTGTAGCGATTGCAGATGACATGCAGCAACGTTTTCATCCGTTACAATCGCAACCTTGGATCGTGTCAAAAAAGGTGCGATATGCTTGGCCGCGTCAGGGATAATGCCTTGGCCAATTTTGATATCATACGCGCGATCACCCAGTGGAACATGTACTGTTTCAACCATTTGTGTCCTCAATTATGTCAGGACGCGCAGACAGCGCATCAATTACGCGTGATGCCATATCTTCGATCGATATATCTGGAAGAGAGTCGACGGTAATATCAGCCAGTCTATACACAGGAATGCGCGCGTTATAAATGTTCGTCAGGGTTTCAAGCGGATTTGCCGTTTTAAGCAAGGGTCGTGTATCCTTGTGCTTAACACGCGACCACAACACATCTATGTCCGCGTTCAACCAAACTGAAACGCCCTTGGTTGACATTGCTAACCGATTGCGTTCCGCCAAAAACGCGCCTCCTCCTGTTGATAGAATACAGGGATCGGCCTCTAGCAGTCGATTGATGACCTGAGCTTCTTTTTCACGAAAGAAAGGTTCGCCATCGCGTTCAAAAATTTCAGGAATGGTCATGTTCGCTGCACGTTCGATTTCAGCGTCTGAATCTAAAAATGGCACACCCAACTGTGCGGCGACAGCTTTGCCCACCGCAGTTTTTCCTGCACCCATCATTCCAACCATGGCAACGGTTTTTTTTAGTGTTCGTGTCATAGCGCTCTTATTGGCGATCTGCTGCCAAATTTCAATTCTTTGCATGAATGACGTGATCTTATCGAAAAGACCATATATAAAGTGAAGAGAGCATAAAAAATAAAAGGCAAAACAATGGGCAGACTAATAAAGTGGCTTTTTATCTTGATCGTCTTTGGCTTTGTGGCCTTGGTTGGCTACGCCTATCTTGGTCCGTTTTTTGGTGCGGATTTTTCGCCAAATCAAACCCCCACAACGCAGATTATCCAGTTGAATGAAAGTTAAACTCTCTACGATTTTCTTATGTATTTCAACGGCTTTGTCGGCTGAGCAAATGCCATTGTCCGCCATAGACTGGCTGGCGCAAACCCGCCCTAGTCCGACCGTGCCGCAAACCAACACCCAAGAGACAGGTGCGCGCTCCTCGACAGGGGCCAGCGTTCCTGAGATTTCTGTATCGCCGCTTGAGACAATTAATGTCGACTCGGTCGGTCTGTTGCCGCCGTCGACAACTGGTTTGCCTGTATCGATTTGGCGTAATTCACGCGGGCGCGATGTCATACAACTGATGCGCGCCATGCCAAACAGTCGAACCCCCGCGACCCAATCTGTTTTCTATAGCTTACTTTTGGCCGAGGCTGACGCGCCCCAAGTCGATAATGACGGCGGTTCATTTCTTGCAGCACGCATTGAGACATTGATTAAATTGGGTGCTGTGAACCCTGCTCTTGCGCTTTTGGAACGTGCGTCACCATTGCCGGCGCCCTTGGTTCCCACCTTTTTCGACGTATCTTTATATGATTCATCGATTCCCCCCAGCTGTGATCAGGTCCTCTCAATGGGAGCTACCTACCCTGATGATGCGACGCGGATATATTGCGTGGCGCGTAAAGGCGATTGGTTAACGTCAACTTTGATTCTACAAACAGCAGAAGCGCTTGGCACCCTGAGCGACCGCGAGGCGTCGTTGCTGCACGCATTTTTGGAAACCGCTGATCAGGATGATTTGTTCGCATCCCTTCCCCCCCCCAGTCGCGTAAGCCCGTTGGAGTTTCGATTGTACGAAGCAATAGGTGCACCGCTGTCCGCCAATTTATTGCCGCGTGCATTTTCAAATAGTGATCTCAATGGTGATAACGGGTGGAAATTACAACTGGCTGCGGCAGAACGTTTGTCAGAAACCGGCGCAATTGGTGAAAACCAACTGCTTGGGATTTACACGTTGCATGAACCATCTGCGTCAGGTGGGATCTGGGATCGTGTTGCGGCGTTTCAGAAATTGGATCGTGCGCTTGAAATCGGTGATCCAGACGAGGTCGCGCAAGCACTGGACCTAGCATGGTCAGTTTTTGCCGAAACCCCGCTAAAATATAGTTTTGCCAATATTTTTGCAGAACGTCTGTTGGATATTCCGTTTGCTGGGTCAGATCGTATCTATGCCGCGCGCGTGGCAATATTGTCTGGATATTTTGAACGCGCGGCGCAAAATTTGGATGGGCAAGACAGTTTCTTGCGCGCAATTGCGGAAGGATCATTTAGCGAAGTTATCCCACAATCCGACACCGAACGCGCAATATTTGATGCCTTTCGTGCGCCGCGTATTCCAACCGCAATTGATGCTTTGGTAACACAAGGCAAGCTTGGTGAAGTTATCTTGAATGCGCTTATCCAATTTGAAAAAGGCGCACAGGGTGATCCGCAGGATTTGTTAGAGGCTTTGTCCACAATGCGGCTTGTTGGATTGGAAAATACGGCGCGACGCGCAGCAATCGCAGTCTATTTAGCACAGGACAGCAGATGACCCCAATGTTTCAAATACAGGCGTTTTTACAGGCGAAATCTGCCGAAGAAGGTGCTGCCAAAAATACCATTGATGCCTATGCACGTGATTTGGTTGATTTTCAGGAGTACCTAGCAGAACATAGTAGCGATTTTTTGTCTGCGCAGATGGAGGTAATTGAGCGTTATATCGTCATGCTTGATGATGGTGGTTTATCTCGGGCAACGCGCGCGAGACGTCTGTCAGCTATTAAACAGTTCTATCGATTTTGCGTCGAAGAAGGATGGCGTGTTGACAACCCCGCCATCCAGATTTCTGGTCCCAGCCGTAAAAAATCGTTACCCAAAACCCTAAGCGTCGAACAAGTTGAAGCCTTACTCTCGACATCGGTCAGTTCGGCTAAAACCCATGAAGATCGACTGCGTCAAAACTGTTTGATGCAATTATTATATGCCACCGGCATGCGCGTAAGTGAATTGATGAGCCTGCCGTTATCAGTGGCACGTGGGCATCCGCAATTTTTGTTGATCCGTGGCAAAGGTGGCAAAGAACGCATTGTGCCTTTGTCACCACCTGCGCAGGACGCCTTAAAGGATTGGCTTGCGTTTCGTGATCAGGAAAATGATGCACTGAAATCTGATGGTCTTGCTGTATCGCCCTACCTGTTCCCATCACGTGGCAAGCTAGGTCATTTGACACGGCATTGGTTTTATCAAAAAATCAAAGACTGGGCGATTTTATCGGGAATATCGCCGGACCTGGTCACCCCACACACGATACGACATGCTTTTGCAACACATTTGTTGGCAAACGGGGCAGATCTGAGGGTGATCCAAACGCTGCTGGGGCATGCAGATGTCTCGACAACTGAAATCTATACCCATGTTCTTGAGGATCGTTTGCGGGATTTGGTGTTAGACCATCATCCTTTGGCCCGCCGTAGCTGAGGCGGCAAAACATCTTCTGATGGCCAATAGCCTGTAAACAATGATGTTTCATACCCATAAGTTTGTCCCGCGCTCTGCATGCGGTTCTGGGCACGTATAAAATCATAGCTTAGGCGATGAAATTCTATTTTTCCGTTCTTCAAGACCCCGTATTGTGTACGGGGGTCGCCATCATGTGGTGGCATGCCAATGACGCCCGCATTAATCCAATGAATGCCAGAAATCTCGCGGTCAAATGCGATACCACTATGACCACAGATCACCGCATCAATCGGGCCTATGTGATGTGTTATGGCTGCGATCTCTTCCTCAAATACGTCCTGTGGTGTGACGGAAAAAATGAAACGTGAAATGTGTGTTGCTCCGCCATGTACAACGACGTATCTTTTGCCCGCATGGCGAAATATGATCCAATCCGCCATGTCATCCATCCACGCTTTGTCCGCATCCAGTATCCGCATTCTGGCGTAATCATACCACTTGACCGACAATAGATCACATGTGCTGCCATCTTCGAAGCCGCATCCACAATCAGGGGCGTCCAATGCAAGTTGTGCCTCGCAGTTTCCTTTGATGAAATATGCTCCGCTCTTGCGCAATTCGAACAGGGTTTCACAAGGTGTGGCACAGTAGGCAACAGCATCGCCGGTGTGAATAAGGGTTTTGATGTTTTGTTCAGATGCAATCGATAGCACGGAACGCGTCGCATCGACGTTGGAATAGGCACCGCCAAAAATCAAAATGCTGTCTTCTAATGCGCCTAAATCATGGATGAACACTGCGCGACCCCTTGAATAGTTGGGCGATTGCCCCCATAAATCTGATAGAAACACTAACAGAAACCGTAGGGCATGGAAGACATATCACCAATTCTTGATCAAGCGTTTTGGATTACATCAGGAGCCATATTGGCTCTGCTTGTTTTTTCTGCGTTCTTTTCTGGTTCTGAGACGGCTCTTACAGCTGCGTCGCGTGGAAAATTGCGCACGCAAGCCGACAAAGGGTCTCGTGGTGCGCAGCGCGCTTTGGCCATTACCGAAGACAACGAACGATTGATCGGATCTGTGTTGCTGGGCAACAACTTGGTCAATATTTTGGCTACTTCTTTGACAACTGCACTTTTCACGCGTCTGTTCGGTGAAAGTGGTGTTGCGCTTGCCACGCTTGTTATGACGGTATTGGTTTTAATTTTTGCTGAGGTTTTGCCCAAAACATACGCCATCACCAACGCAGAAACGGCCGCAGCGCGTGTTGCGGGACCTATTTCGTTAATCATTACGATTTTCGCACCCATCGTAAGCCTTGTGCGGTGGTTGGTGCGCGGAGTGTTACGGGTATTTGGTATTCAGACCGATCCCGATAGCCACATTCTTGCAGTGCGCGAAGAAATTGCAGGCGCAATCACCTTGGGCCATTCGGAAGGAATTGTCGAAAAAGAAGACCGAGACCGCATTTTAGGCGCGCTTGACCTCTCTGACAGAACCGTCGAGGAAATCATGTTGCATCGCTCTTCAATCGAGATGATCAACGCAGATGATGATCCAAGTGCGATTTTGAATCAATGTCTGGAAAGTTCGCACACCCGTTTGCCGGTATTTAAAGATAACCAAGAAAATATTATTGGCGTTATCCATGCCAAAGATTTGGCACGTACCATGTACAGAATGGTAAGCGCGCAGGGTGCGTCACTTGACGACTTAAACTCTTTTAACATCAAAGATGTTGCGATGAAGCCGTATTTTGTCCCGGATACGACGTCGCTTGATGAACAAATGCGGCAATTTTTACGCCGTAGAACGCATTTTGCCCTAGTTGTTGATGAATATGGCAGCCTTGAGGGATTAATTACCCTTGAAGACATTTTGGAAGAGATTGTGGGCGAAATTTCAGACGAATTTGATCCTCATGCTGAACAACTGATCCAATCCTCTGGTGATGGACATTTTGAGCTGGATGGTGCGATGACTATTCGCGACATCAATCGTGCGACGGATTGGTCTTTGCCTGATGACGAAGCAAACACAATCGCGGGCCTTGTTATTTACGAGGCGCAAATGATTCCCACCGTTGGCCAAGTCTTTAGTTTCCACGGGTTCCGGTTTGAAGTTATCGGACGTGAGGCCAATCGCATAACAAAGCTGCGTGTAAAACCCCTGTAATGTTTTTTATCGAATTGCTTTGCAATCCGACATTTTAGGGGCTTTGCCCCCCACCGCCAACAGGCGGTTTCCCCCCAGGATATTTGGGGGACAGAAAATGACAAACTCTGTGTACATTTTCTGTCTAAAAATATCCAAGTCCTTACATTTGCTAAGGGCACTGGCGTCGCAATTAGGAGCGCAATTTGATGCCATCAGGGTCAAAAGGAGCCGCGTCGAGGATCGTTGCTTGGTGTGGCGTGCCAAGGATCATTACCTCGACACTATCGCCTGCGCCGGCATTTTTTACAAATCCGATCGCAAGTGACATGTTAACGCTGTATCCATATGCGCCTGACGAGACCCGTCCAATACCAACGCCATTTTTAAAAATCGGCTCGCCGCCAGTTGCATCCGCATTTGACGCGTTTACCGCATCTTCGTTTATATGGAGAAGGACCATTTTTTCCCGCATCGGCAAGGCCAAGACGTTTTCGCAGGCCGCTTTGTTCAAAAAGTTCTTTTCTAATTTGCACAAGCGCTCGAGGCCAACCTCTTGCGGCCAGTATTCGGGGCTGTATTCGCGGCCCCAGCTGCCATAGCCTTTTTCGACACGCAAGCTCATTAATGCACGGCTGCCGACGGGGCCGCCGTTTAGGGTGCGCGCGGCGGTGATGAGCGCGGTATAGACAACCATTTGATCCGTTTGGTTGCAATAGATTTCCCACCCTAAATCGCCTGTGAACGAGACCCGCAACGCTATGCAATCTATGCCAGCAATGGTGATAGGACCAGAACGCATAAATTTCCAAGCGTCATTTGAAAGATCTGCGTTTGACAGACTTTGTAGCAGCTCGCGCGATTTCGGCCCTGCAACGTTAAAACCACATGTGTTAATTGTGCAGCTTTCAAATGTTGTACCCTCGGGAAGTGGCACCATTTGATAGAACCGTTGTTGATAGCGTTCGGCCATCCCCGAGCTGACCATCCAATATTCATCATCAGCTAATTTAGTCACCGTTGCATCGCCCGCGATTCCACCGCGCACGCCGATGAGCGGCGTGAGGCAAGAGCGCCCAACCTCGGTCGGCATTTTATTGGCAAAGACAGCATCAAGCCACTGCTGTGCGCCCGCGCCTTTGATCTTGTATTTCGCAAAGTTCGATATATCGATCACGCCCACGTGGTCGCGCAACATCCGTGCCTCGCGTCCGACGGAATGCCACCAACCTTGACGGGTAAAGCCAGCCGTATCAGGGGTGTCCGCGTCGAAATAAAGCGGATGTTCCCAGCCGAAGTTCAGGCCAAAGAACGCGCCCATGTCGCGTTGCATGTCATATATGAGTCGCGTGCGTGCTGGGCGGCCGGCGGCGCGTTCCTCATTGGGGAAGTGGATTTTGAACCGATGCGCATATTGGTCACACACGCGGGCCTTGGTAAATGCCGCATCGGCCCAATCGCCAAAACGTGCCATGTCCCATGCAAACATATCGTATTTCGTTTCGCCCTCGATGATCCACTGCGCGGCCAGCAATCCCATACCGCCCGATTGGCTGAACCCTGGAATGATGCCGTTACAACAGAAATAATTGCGCAACTCGGGCACAGGGCCGAATAATACGTTGCTGTCGGGTGACCAGATCATCGGGCCGTTGATCACGCGTTTGATGCCAGCGGTGCCCACCAACGGCACGCGGTCTATGGCGCGCATCATGTTTTCCTCGTTCCGTTCCAGATCATCATCAAAGAGTTCGTGGCCAAAATCGTGGGGCGTGCCATCTTCGGCCCAGAGTTTCAGGTTTTTCTCATACGCGCCGACCAGTAACCCTTTGCCTTCTTGGCGCAGGTAATATTCGCCATCACGATCCGCGACGGACGGCAACCGTCGATCCAATGCGTCGATTTCCGCGATGGTTTCGGTGACGAAATATTGGTGTTCGGTCGGTTGAAGTGGCAATTCGATCCCCGCCATACGGGCAACTTCGCGGCCCCATAGGCCCGCGGCATTCACCACCCATTGCGTGTGAATATCGCCCTTGGGCGTGCGCACGATCCAGGATCCATCCGGTTGCTGTTCGGTGCCGGTCACGGGGGTAAAGCGATAGATTTCAGCCCCCCGTTGACGCGCGCCCATGGCATAAGCGTTTGTTACGCCCGACGGGTCCACGTTGCCGCCGTCGGGTTCATACATAATCGTGCGAATGCCGTCAAAATTCACAAACGGATGCAACGCTTCGGCCTCGGTCCGTGAAATTTCGGCGAAATTCATGCCATAAAGTTTTGCTTTGGCCGCTTGGAGTTTTAGCTGATGTTCACGCGCCTCGGTC
>Ga0181607_10000971_pt1 | contig 25355 bp, 36 predicted proteins | sample 041ome_9_FD_132420 | JGI IMG/M metagenome (GOLD analysis project Ga0181607, IMG submission 132420) | Coastal salt marsh microbial communities from the Groves Creek Marsh, Skidaway Island, Georgia - 041413US metaG (megahit assembly) | ecosystem: Environmental > Aquatic > Marine > Intertidal zone...
AAGGTCTACCACTATCTTTGATAGGATACACGGATGTTTACGTGTTGAGGCAGGTTGATCGCTGTCAAGGGAATTATTAGGGAACTAGGACAGGCTTCGGCTCCTCCTTGTGTATAGCCACAAATCCCGTTTTATTAATGCTCCCATGGTGGAATGGTAGACGCGAGACACTTAAAATGTCTTTCCTTCGGGAGTCCCGGTTCGAGTCCGGGTGGGAGTACCAAATTAGAAAAGTAAGCTATATGTCCGATACATGGGTAATCAGTGATACACACTTTAACGATGAGCCTCTTCTAGGATTTTTTGATGCCTCTGGTTCGTTAATAAGGTCTTTTGATTCAGTGAAGCAGATGAACGAAGCAATGTTGGACAACTGGGCCGATACTGTCAAAGTCGACGACATTGTATACCATTTAGGGGATGTAGTGTGCGGCGAAGATCAATCTGAATGGCTAGCTGCTAACTTTGCTAAGTTACCCGGAAAGAAACGTCTAGTCATTGGCAATCGGGACAACCCTAAAACTCTTTTACCATATTTTGATCATATTATGATGTGGGAAGTAAACCTTCCTGGGTTATTACTATCACACACTTCGCAGCACCCTGATACAATATCCCAAAAGAGTAGATTCAGCAAACAGTATATACTTAATGTGCACGGGCATATTCACAGTAATCCAAGCCCAGAAGGGCCATACAGATGTGTGTGCGTAGAACACACTGACTATACACCAATTAACCTCGACGAATTAATGAAACATTTAGACTAGTTTATATTTTTTCATTTTAGCAAGCAGACAAGTGCGGCCTATGTTTAACAACTGGGCCGCTTTTGTGCGATTACCGTTGTGTGCTTGCAGTGCAGTTTCAATACAATTTAGTTCAAGAGTTTCCAACTGTTCGTTGAGATTTTCTGCATACACATGTTGTATTTCCTTCTCAGTCCACATCTCATCAAATGTGTTAAAAAATACGTCTTGCTCGGTCATAATGATATTTATTTTATTATATAGGTGTAAAAATATTTACACCAGGCATAATAAATAGTTTAGTAACTCAGTTAACGATTTTAAATGGTCCTATAAATACATATAAGAGGATGACCATGAAAAATTTATACACTGTTTTATTACTGTTAATTGCAGGGTCAGCAAATGCTGATCTTGTCTGGGGGTTTAAATCTCCAGCGTTTCATTTTGGAAACGGATATTCTACGCATGTATTAAGTGTAGAACAGTTACAACATAATCGCAGTGAAGACTTGCGAAAGAAGGCAGAGGCAGAGGCATCACGTTTAGAGCGCGAGCTTGAAAATACAACACTAAACAAGTTTCTTAGAAACGTGGAATCAAGAATCTACGCTAACCTAAGTAAGCAAATGGTAGACGCTATGTTTGCTAATTGCGGAGACTCATGTGCAAATACAGGCACAGCAGATATTGAAGGAGCAAATATAACCTGGGTTAAAGACGTGGCAACAGGAACCATCACATTGACAATTGTCGACGACGATGGCACAACTACAGAAATTAGCATACCCGGCGGCGGGGAGTTTAACTTCTAATGAAACTGATAAAAACGTGTTTAATAATTGGATTTAGTTTACTGATATTACAAGGTTGCGCAACTAACAAAAGCCTTCAAATTCTAGAAGATAGCAAAACGTCTCCTACAGTACAAGTTAGTCCGATTGAAGATAGGCTAGCGGCGGTCCCCGCAATAGATGGACCAAAGATTACAATCGCTGTTTATGGTTTCAGAGATGCAACAGGACAGCGTAAGCCAGCGGATAATATCGCCAACTTGTCGAGCGCAGTAACCCAAGGATCAGAAGTATGGGTTATTAAAGCACTCCAAGATGTAGGTAATGGCGTTTGGTTTGAAGTAGTAGAGCGTGTGGGCATGGATAATTTGATTAAAGAACGTCAACTTATCCGAAGTACAAGGGAAGTGTACGAAAAAGAACTCCCAAACGGCCCTACACCATTGAAGCCAATGTTGTTTGCAGGGCTTATACTTGAAGGGGGAATTGTTGGGTATGACAGCAACACGGCAGTAGGCGGCGCAGGAGCAAGATACTTAGGTATCGGTGTGCAAACAGAATACAGAGTAGACACTGTAACTGTTGTAATGCGTTTAGTTAGCGTTAGTACTGGTAAAGTATTAATGAGCATAGCAACTGAGAAGACTATTGCAAGTTATAGATCGGGTGCAGATATTTTTAAGTTTTTTGACTTGGGAACAAAACTTGTAGAAGCCGAAACTGGTTATAGTGTCAATGAGCCAGTTAACTATGCAGTAAGAGCAGCAATAGAGCAAGGTGTGATTGAAATGGTTTTCGAGGGTAAGAAGCGCAATATGTGGAAATTTAAAAAATAAAAATAAAGGCGTAAAGCCTTAGGAGCAAACAGAACATGAAAAAACTTTTATATGTATTATCTTTGTTGTTTATATCCAGTACCTCACTGGCAAATGATATTTACATTACCCAAGTTGGGGATAACTTAGATCTAGACTTGGTACAAGATGGCACTGACAACGAAATTGGCCAACAGGCGACCAATTTTACAATCAACGGCGACGATATGACGTTTAGTATTACCCAAACAGGTAACACTAACACCATTGATGCTATAATCAACGGAGCAAATTACACAGGTACTTGGGACTTTTTTGGAGACTCAAATGATGTAACACTAAATTGTGCTAGTTTAGGAACAGCAGGTGCAGGTAACTGTGAAACTGTAAAACTAGACATTGATGGTGACGGTGATGATAACACATATACATTTAATATTGGTGAATCAGCAGACGCAAGCGGCGGCATTATTACTTTTGATATGGATGGTGATAACAATATCACTAACTTGACAGTAAACGGTGTTGACAGTAGAATTTCGATAGTCGCAGACAATTCATCGTCATTGGCAACTACAAGTGCTGCTAGCGACGAAGGCAATGAAATTACTATCAATACCAGCGGCGGCGCAAGCTTGGATGGGCATACTGTTAATTTGAATATCACCGGAGGTGGCAGCACGTACAATATCACACAAAGTGGTGTGGACGGTAGCACAATTGATGCAACATTTAACGGCGACAGTCAAGACGTAGATATAACGCAAAGCGATTAATATGAAAATATTCGCTTTTGCAATTATCAGCTTCTTAGTTACAGTCTCGCAAACGAGTGCTAGTATTGGCACAGTGACTGAACTTAATGGGTCTGGCGAAATTGTGCGTGAGAGCAATGTAGTCGGCGGCGAAAAAGGCACCCTGTTGGAATCAATGGATACTGCTAGAACCAAACGTGGTAAAATGCGTTTAGATTTTATTGACGATACCAGAGTAGATGTTATTGACAATAGTATACTAGTAATTGACGACTTTGTATACGACCCTAACACAGGCAAAGGCAGTTTGGACATGCGAGCTGCCTTAGGAACTGTTCGTTATGCCAGTGGGCAAATTGCTAAAAACTCAAGACAAAACGTAAGAGTGCGCACACCAAGTGCAACTATCTCTGTGCGTGGTACAGACTTTATTATGGTTGTAGATGAAATTGGTGGCTCAATGGTTACCCTATTGCCTAGCTGTGATAGTGCAGGCTATTGTGTAACAGGCGAAATCAAAGTAGAAACAGACGAAGGCTTTGTTGTAATGAATCAAGCATTTCAAGCAACACAAGTTTCACACAGTGGGAAACTACCGAGCCAGCCGGTAATTATTAGTGTAGATGAAGAACAAATCAACAACTTGTTAATACTACGCAAACGAACAGTTATTGCAGAAGAAGAAGATCAAATACGCAAACGTACACGAAAAATGTTTGAGTTTCTTGACATCGATGCACTAGAGTTTGATGAACTCGACGAAGATGCGTTAGTAGAAAGCATTAAAGATATTTGGATAACAGATTTAGATCATAATGTGGACTATTACTTAGGTGAACTACTAGTCGACATGATAGATCAATTAAATTTAGCTCTTGCAGCATTGTTTAGAGACGAACTTAAAACACAAAACTCGCAGTTTTTTGAACAACAGCTCGGCGGATACGACGAAACAACACGAATCTCGCTACAAATAGGAAATGATGATTGGGTTGTACAAAGAACCAGTGTAGATGTAAATAATTATTTGAGATTGACGTTATCCCAAGAATATGGTTATCGTATTAATATTCAACAAGGTGACGAAGTGGTATATGATTACCTATTAGGTGCTGGTAACAACACTATAGATATAAATCAGAGGCAATAATGAAACTAACAGGAACACATTTAGGAATTTTAGTAATAGCATTATACTTTGGTGCGCAGACCTGTTATGCAAATGATATAACAATAACACAGATTGGTGACGACTTTGATCTCACTATCGTGCAAAAAGGCGGCAACAATGTTGTAAAGGAAGCCTTTTGGAATACACAGTTTTATGGTGATGATCAAACCGTTGTAATGGATCAACAGCACAGTGATGGCACAAGCAACAATGTTATCGAAATAGGCGCTGTGGATGGCGACAATAATAATTTAGAAATACGTCAAGGTAGTGACAACCTAGGTGGTAATGGAGTAAGAAGTGATGCAACAGAATACTCAGGACACTTTGTACACGCCGGAGTAGTTGGCGACAACAACAATCTACGCATTGGTCAACGCAATCCAGACAACAGCCCACACAGTGCATATGCAGTTATCTACTATGTAGATGATGTTGATGTTGAAATAACACAAGGTAGTAGCGGAAGTAAAGATGCAGAAGTTTGGGTATACACTGACGATAGTAATGTAAGTGTACTACAACACGGCACAGGAGAACACACAGCATACATTAGTGTCTCCGGATCATATGAAAGTAATATATCGTTAGAACAAAATAGTTCAACAGCACAAAGTTACAGTTTAACACAAGGTTGTTTCACAGTCGGTGGATGTAACGTCTCGGTCACCCAATATTAACACTATTAAATAAATGCTAAAAACGTGTTAAGGCACAATAGTGTTAAATACCACTATGATTAAATGGGTCCTAAATAAATACTTTAGTAAGCATATCAACCAATTAGTTGATCAGCAACTTAGAAATACAGCAAGTAAAAAGTATGACGGAAGTGCAACCCAAGACATCAAATACCGAATTGAACAACTTCGACAAGAAATTGGAAATTCATCGCCATCGCGGGTTCAACAACAAACAAAAAATAAAGTACAATCCAGTGGTACAGCACAATCCAGGCGTACCGAACCCAGAGTACAAATCTCGTCCAATCAAACCAGCGTAGAAGAACAACAGCGCAATGCAGAGCTAGATGCAATGCGAGCAAAACTAATGGGAAAGAAAACATGAACAACAAATTCAATATAGGTGTTGTTGTGGCAATACATTAGGCGCAGTAATAGGATACGAGTTTAAGTGTAATATTATTACATAATATTAAACAATAAATAATGGCGTGACGAGGGCAAATAACGTCTAAGAACAAAAACAAGAATAAGTTTAACTTATCATAAGGGGCAAAAAAAATGAAAAAATTATTAGCGAGTGCCGTAATGGCACTTTCTCTATCCACTGCGGCGATGGCCGACGATGTATTGATTGTTGGTGAATACGGTGACGCAGGGGATAACATCAAAGCAGAACTAGAAGCGGCAGGACACACTGCTACAAAGGTAAGCAGTCTGCCAGCAGACATCAGCAACATAGATCAAGTATGGGATCTACGAATCAACAGTGCCATCAGCACAGCAGATCAATCAGCATACGACACATTCCTACAGAATTCAGGATACTTGTATCTAGCAGGTGAGAACACTTCGTTTGCAACAAGAAACAACAGTATTAGTGCATTTACTAGCACATTAGGTGGCGGTGCAGTTAGTGTAGGCGGCCGTCCTAGCAATGCTCAAAACGGCAACAACAGTTACTTTAGTTCAGATACTACAGTTGATTTTATTGCCGCAGCAACCATTACTAACACAGGCGGTACAGGTAGAGTTCTTGCTTCAGACAGCAGTGGCAATCCAACTGCTATGATTTGGATTGGTAATGCGGGCGACTTCAGTAATGTGTATAACGGTACAGTAGTTGTTATCGCAGACATCAACTGGACACAAACAAATTACTATGACGCCAACAACCAAGTGTTCCTAGAGGAACTTATTGACGGTGTTGTAGCAGGAACAGTAAGTGGTACTATTGACGAGTCGGGCACAGGAACAGGTGTTGGCGGAAGTGGTACTCCTACAGTAACTGGTACCGCTGCGGGTGATCCTATCGTAACAACTACAACTTCAGATGGTGGCACAGTTACAACTATTGTGACCAACAATGATGTGAGTGAAACTGCTACAGAACAAACTGTGGTTGAAACTACAACCACAACTGTCACAACAGCAACCAACACAGAAACTTGTACAACACCTACAACTGTCACAACCTATAGTGACGGCTCAACAACTACAGCAAATGGTACTGAAAGTTGTGCTACAACTACAAGTTATAGTTCAGCAAGTTCAAGTGTAGATCAAACCTTTACAGGACGTATTGACCAAACAGCAACCGCACAAGATGTCACAAACGCAAACATTAGAAGTTTAGAGTTTGACGGGCTAAACGGTGTTGCTAGTAGTCACAAGTATGCTAACGGTATGGAAGGGTCTACTAAAGGCTTCACACTTGGCGGCAAGAAAGACTTAGAAAACGGTTTAACCATTGGCGGTGGATTGGCACAGTTTAGCACAGACCTAGATGACAGTGACAACAACACAGCAGGAGCAAGCACAACTGTTCTAGCAGGTAGCATTGGTAAAGGTGCTGTAGAGTTTGGTGTGCGTCACGGTATGACTGACTACACAGCAACAAGAAACATTGGACCTTATGCAAACGCAATGGCTACAAATGGTACTGACACAAGTGCCAGCATCATGTTTAGACCAGAAACTGGAAACAAGTTACAACCGGTACTAGGTTATACTAGAGGCAAGCGTACAATGGATGCTTATACTGAAACAGGTGACAGTTTAACTGCTCGCAGTATAGCAGAGTCTAGCGAAATGTATGGCTATGGTACAATAGGTGCAACTGTAGAACTTGGGCTTGTTGATATAACTGGTGTACGTCATTCAGATGGTGTAAATCAAGCAAGCATTGGTATTGGCAATGAAACTGAAAAGTTTGAATGGAATGTTGGAGTTAATAGAACTATGACAGACCTAGGAAATACTACCTCAGTTTCCGCAGGCATTAACATCAAGTTCTAGTAAATAACTTTGTAGAGGCATAGTTAGCCATCATTGTTTTAGCGTTACCCTCGCTTTGGATGATTTAACTATGCCTCTCGTCACGATAAATACAGCATGAAACGTTTACTGTCGCCGTGGTGGGCTATAATCACCCTAGCATTACTTGTATACACATTCATTGAACCTCCTAAATTCTTAGAGAGTGTAAAATTAAATTATTTTGATCAGCTTATCATCAATCAAGAACCTGTCGAGAATAATATATGGGTAGCAGAGATTGACGTAGCAGCATTAGACTTATACGGACAGTATCCGTTCCCAAGAAACATTTATTCAGACATTATCAAAGACTTGTACAACAGAGGCGCAGGCTTGGTTGTATGGAATGTAATGATGCCTGAAGTAGACAGACTTGGCGGCGATGCAGAACTAGCAGAAACTATGATGGCATTGCCAGTTATACTCGCTAGTCGTCCTAGTGACAAAACTGTAAACGAACCAATTAATCCAGGCGCAGCAATTATCCAACCTCAGTACTTAGATCGTATCTTGCCATATGGGGGTATTATTGCTAATATACCAGAACTTGAAAACAATTCAGTGGGTGCAGGTATTGTAAGCACTGAACCAGAGATAGATGGGGTGGTGAGAAGAATGCCTACTATCGCTGTCGTAGACGGTACACTATATCCAAGTCTTGCACTAGAAACACTACGTGTGATTGCAGGTGATCCTAACTTTCAAATCAAGCTAAATCAGTTTGGCGTCGAAAAGATGCGTATTCCGCAGTTTGGTGAAATACCTACAGACTCAGAAGGGCGTGTATGGATTGATTGGAGTCAACGTAATAAACGTACAAGTGTAGCAGACTTGCCAGAGGACTTTGAAGGTGCTGTGGTTATTGTAGATGTAACAGCCGCAGGTATTGCTAACCCTGTGCCAACAGCAATGGGCGCACAGTACGCAGGCACTACACAAGCTGCACTACTAGGCACAATGTTTAATGGTACAAACATACAGCGTCCAGACTGGGCACCAACAGCAGAGCTTGTAGCACTAGCAGTAGGTGGACTATTGCTTATTCTATTAAGTCGCTGGATGTGGGCAGGGCTTGCTACTACCGTTGTAATGATAGGCGGAGTTGTACCTTACAGTATGTTTGCCTATGCAGAAGAAAAAGTTTTATTAGATGTAACAGCACCGGTTATTGTATTCGTGATTATTGCACTACAGGTATATGGTATTAAGTTTATACGCGAGTTCTTAGAGAAACAAGCAATCAAGAAACAGTTCGCTGGTTATGCGTCACCTACAGTTGTTAAACTGCTACAGGAAAATCCAGACCTAATCAAAAAAGGCACTAAGCGAGAAGTAAGTATTGTGTTCTCAGACTTGCGTGGCTTTACTCCACTAGGAGAAAGTTTTGGTGATGATGTAGGCGGCCTAACTAAAATAATGAATGGCTACATGGATGCTATTACAGAACCTGTACTAGCTGCTGATGGAATGATTATCAAATATATAGGCGATGCAAGTATGCACATACACAATGCACCTATAGATGACGCTAACCATGCTAAGAACGCTGTACAATGCGGCTTAGATATGTTACGTGCAGTGGAGAAGTTTAATGAAGAAGTTGTTATACCTGATGGCCGTCCTCCTGTTGGTATGGGCGCTGGCATCAACACAGGGCTGGGGTACCTTGGTGAGATGGGAAGTACTAAACGTCATTCATATGATGTCCTTGGAGACGCTGTAAGTACAGCGGCAAGAGTAGAAAGCAAGTGTAAAGAATATGGATGCCTATTACTTGTAGGCGAAGCAACCTATGAACAAACCAAAAATGATTTCTTTTATCTCAAAGTAGATGACTTGCAAGTCAAAGGCAAAAGTGTAGGCTTAGGAATTTACACAGTGTTAGATAATGTTAGACCTGCTTGGAAAACTGCCAAAAAACATCACAATCAAATGCACGAGTTATATCGTATGCAAATGTTCGAAGAAGCAGCGGCGCAGTGTAAACTTATTCGCCGCAATTTTGATGGGCGCATGGAAGGATATTACGATATGTGGATTGAACGCTGCAAGTATATGAAAACACAAGACCTGCCAGATGACTGGAATGGCGTTTTTGTAGCACAGACAAAGTAACACAGTTTAGATTTTAACTTAAAAAGTCTTCTTGTGGTGTTGATATTGTATCAGGATATTTTAACAAAAAATACGTATCTCTTTTATCATCATCACTAACAGCATATATATCACAGCGACAATATAAATCTCCGGGTAGATGCGTACTATTTGAATGTATTAAACTCCACTTCCAATTGTTTAATTCTATAGTGTCGTAAAGTTTGTCACCTAGTCTACGGCGTATCCAATATTTTTCCATGTGCGTAAATGAATGAGTCCATTTAAATTCGCATTGTCCTAGATAGTATCTCATGTATAGTTATTTGCCAGTGCTGTTGAATGTTTCGCTACGACTTTGGTACTTAACAACTGCTTCGTCTAAGAACGCTTGTTGCTCTGGATTAAGACTAGCTCTGTGCTCAAGAACCATGCTAAGTTTACTGTTCAAGCGAATCATGTCGTTATCCAGCATTCTAATTCTATCAACTAATGCAATCAAATCTCCCATAGCTGCACTTATTACAGGTTTAACTTTTGTGGTTGCCCACACCCATATGTAATAGATAAAATAGCCTAAGCCAACTGCGGCAACAATTGGAAAACCATACTGGTTGACCCAGTCAGCAAAATTACCCATAATTTCTCTCCTCAGTCTTTACGTGCATCATCTTTGCCTTCGTTAGCGGCAATTCTGTCTACATTGGGTCTCACTCCTAATGCATAACTCATTAGCGCATCGAGCTTAACAAGGTCGTTGTTCATTGTTTGCACACGATTGTCTAGCTGTTTAATGATGTTTGCTAGTGTTTGTACACTACCAGTAACTCCGTCGAGAATGAATTTAATTGTAAGGAAAACCAAGTATCCAGATGCGCCCGCCGCTGCAATCGGAAAGCCCACATCTTGTATTAATTTAAACATGCTATCCATTGTGTGTCCCCTTACGGTAGTATTTAGTAGGTTAATAAACTAAATATAATTATAGGAGAATACTAATGGAAGAATACAATGACACTGTTGTTGCTACAGAAGACAGCACAACACGCAAAGTCAGATTAGATTTAGAAGTAGATACAAGTGTAAGGGATATGGGTCCTAATCCATATGCCAAACTTATTCATTTAGCAAAAGCAGTTGATGCTTGGAGAATTTTCCCACGTTTGTTCTTAACTGTTTATATTATTCTATTATACAAATGTGTTATTTGGTACATGAACCTAGCAGATCCAAGTATGGAACAATCCGGTTTAATTAGTATTGTCGTTGGCGCAGGCGCTGCATGGTTTGGGTTGTACACTGGCACTAGCAAAAAGTAATGCTCAGTGGCATAAAAAAACTGTTTTTTAAGGATAAAATCTGGCAACCCAAGGTAATAGATTATTACTGCTGGCCCGAATATCCCAGAGTAGAAAACTTTTATTTTGTTAATATTCCTAAAAATGTTAGCACCACAGTCCTTCATTGGGCACAGAAAATTAAAACACAAGAACAAAGTTATCGTATACAAGATCCTTTTAAGTTTACAATACTTCGTGACCCATATGGTAGATTAAAGAGTGCGTTTGCATACGGATTAGGGCAACGTTTTTATTATGAACACACAGTTGATAGTATAGGTGCATTATTATTGGAACAAAATCCAGTCAAACGACACGAAAGCTTGTTAACTCATTTTGTACCACAACACGTGTTTATTAAAAGGGCACCAGTTAAAGTTGATCATTATTATCATACTGGGCAGATGCGAGAACTACACCAGCATCTTAGTACAATCAGTAGAGTTGAGTTGCCTTGGTTACACGAAAATCGCACCAAGTACACAGATGAGTTCACCGAACAGTACAACGCTTGGTTTACTAAAAATCAAACTTGGATTGACGATTTTCTTGCCAAAGACATTAAATTATACAACGAAGTTGTCAATCGTGCCGCCGCTGCGTAAATGCTTTATTAATTTTATAGTTGGCAGTCTATCAGGTGCAGTACGCCGTTCTTTAGTATCTCTCATTAAATGATATTTTTGCACAAGTTTCCAGTCCACAGTTGGCATGCCAACAGACTCTACATTGTCTGTTAGTTCGGCAACTACTTTTTGTTGAAACTTTTTACTAAAGAAATAGTTCTTGTTGTATGTGGTTATTGCCCGACATTCTTTCCAGATATATTGTTGGTACCCTTTGCTTAGGTTATTGATCCTGTGCATTTCTTTTAGTACCATTTGCATACGTTTGGCTGGATCTGTTTCAAGATCGTAACTTTCGTCAATAAGTGGGCTAAACGTATTAAACCCCATTTTGCGCAAATACGCCAATGTCCCAGGACCGCTAAGAATCATAAAAGGGTGCCCGCAAGCAATTGGCCGCAATGTCTTTTCAGTTAAGTGTATGCGATCGTCGTACACAGTTTCTAATACAATACTGCAATTTGTTTGTGTATAGTCTTTCCATTCGTATTCGGCACTGCTATTACTGCTAACTTCTTTACTAGTATCAATACTGCCAAGTTGCACATTTTTTACATTTTTGAGCTGGTCTAAGAAACCTTGCCGATACTCACGTTTTCCAGAAGTGGCCCTGGCATAAACTAACCAGTTAGCAGTTTTAGGCAAGATTTGTGTGAGTTGTTGGTCGTGCTCAGCAAACCTATACCAGTCTCGGGCAATTAAAGCATGACTCCACCAGTATGCACATTTAAATAATCTTGTATCATTATATTTTTGTACCTGATTGCTGTTTAGTTCACTGTGTAATAAGATCCAAGTATCGGTACTACTTCTGGGAAACCGCCATCTTAGATTCAGCCCTTTAAGACCGTGCTTAACCAATGGCTGTATATCTTCATCCTCTAGTAGTTTCAGCATATGATCACTGTATAAATCAAAGTCTAGCGGCTCTTGGTCGTGGCATAATATCACTGGGCTATAACGCACTGGATTCAAGTTTCCAGCAACTAATGTTGCAGCAATATCTTCATTGAGTTTGTTTTTGGGATGCTCGATTATGTTTTCTATGTCTTTTTCGCCCCAGGGATAAAAATAACGAAGGAAAAACTTACTTTCTAACACCTGGTGGACAAAATCGTATAAATTATTAGTAGGGATAGACATTCAGGAAGGTACCTTAATTATGAATATTGGATTTATCGGACTCGGCAAACTTGGGCTCGATTGTGCGGAAGTAATGGCAGAAAAGTATAACGTGTGTGGTTATGATATTTACCCACGCACAAGCGACAGGGTAAAAGTTTGTGATACTCCTGAAGAAATGATTGCCAACAGCGATTGGATTTTTATCGCTGTGCAAACTCCACATGCAGAAGGGTACGACGGTAGTACGCCCAGTGCACACATGGAGCCAAAAGACTTTGGCCATGATGCTGTTAAAGATGCTATACGTATGATAAACGAGCATGCTACAGAACCAAAACGTGTTGTTCTTATTTCAACAGTATTACCAGGTACAACACGCCGTGAGTTTTATAGTTTGCTGGACAGCAACCACCAATTCTTGTACAATCCATATCTGATTGCGATGGGTAGTGTTAAGTGGGATTTTGCTAATCCAGAAATGGTTATGATTGGCACTGAAACAGGTGACCCAAGTGAGATGAGTGATCTTATTAATTTGTATCGCCCACTTATGTTGAATAATCCAAGATATGTTACAGGCACATGGGACGAGTGCGAAGCAATTAAAATCTTCTACAACACATTTATTAGTGCAAAAGTTGGGTTGGTTAACATGATTCAAGACTTTGCAATGAAAATTGGCAACATTGATGTTGATGTTGTTACTGATGCACTAGCACAAAGTACAATGCGTATCATGGGTCCTAAATACATGACAGCAGGTATGGGAGATGCAGGTGCATGCCATCCACGTGATAACATTGCACTGCGTTGGCTGGCCGAAGAGTATGATGTTGGATATGATATGTTTAACACAATTATGGGTGCTAGAGAAGTGCAAGCAAAAAATCTAGCACATTTTTTAGTTGAACACAGTAAAGGTCGCCCAATTGTAATTCACGGCAAAGCTTATAAACCTGATGTTCCTTTTTGTATTGGCAGTTACAGCACATTAATTGGGTGGTATGTAGAAGAACTTGGTCATAATGTGGTTTACCTAGATCCACTTGCTGATGACCAAACTAATGTGGTTGAAAACATTGATGAAGCAAGTGTGGTGCTTATGGCACACAATAGATTCATTACATATGGCTATACAGGTGATGTTCGCGATGACAGTTTTTATTGTCCGCTTCCAGAAGGCAGCACAGTTATTGACCCATGGAGACGCTTGCCTAAAACAATGCGTAATAATATAGAAGTAGTACATTATGGAAACACACGACAAGCCTAGCAAAAAGTGGCGGCACGGTAGTACAGAGCCAGTTTGGCAAAATGCTTTCGAAGACTTGCCTTTTAGCAACGAGCCGTTCAATGATCCTGTAAGCTTGGCCGAGTGGAGAGAGTTAGGTTATACACAAACCAAGTTCACAGGTGACATGTATGACATGCGTAACCCTGCACCCAAGTGGATGGGCGAAATTCAAACTGTACTACCGTGGAAATACTTTTCTTGGAGTGTATACCGTATGGGACCTGGATGCTGTCTTCCTACACACAGTGACACTTATGCACGTTTTATTAAGTATCACAATATCAAGGATGCCGATACTATACATAGAGCAATCTTCTTTATGAAAGACTGGGAAAGTGGCCACGTGTTTGAAATAGATGGCGAACCACAAACAAAATGGCATGCTGGTGATTATTTTATATGGCAAAATGACACTGAACACATGGCTGCTAATGTTGGTAAAACACATAGATACAGTTTGCAAATAACTGGAGTTATTGAATGAAAATTCACAGTTACAATGAGTGGGATCAACTAAGAGAAATCTATGTCGGTGTGGCTACACATGCTAACTGGCCAAGTGATGATCCAGTGTTTGCCAACGAAAGTGAAAAAACACTATGGAAAGAAACTCCAGTTCCTAGTGGAGCAGTGCCGGATTGGATCATTGACGAAGCAAACGAAGATTTAGATGCTCTTACTAAATTACTCGAAGGCGAGAGTGTAAAGGTTAATCGCCCAACTGATCTTGATTTTCAAGAAATAGGGGGTATGTATAATTATTGCCCGCGTGATAGATTTCTAATTGCCGGAGATACGATACTCGATCCAGCAATGATGTACCCTTGTAGAGATCTTGAGGAACAATGTTACCTCCCAATGCTAAGTGATAACACTGTTGTTCACATGCCAAGGAACAAAGGCATGACATTAGATGCTGCAAATATATGTAGGCTAGGTGATACCTGGATTTACCTTGAAAGCGAGTCAGGCAATAGATCTGCATACGATTGGTTGTGTGATCGCTTTCCGCACATCAACATTGAAAAAGTTAATTTCTACGCTGGTGTACACATTGACAGTACCATTGTTCCGCTGCGTGAAGGACTCGTGGTTTGCAATCAGCCTCGCATAAAGTCAAAGGATAATTTGCCACCAAGTATCAGAAATTGGGACATTATTTGGGTCAACGACATGGTTCCACAAAGCTTTCACGAATATCCATATGCTAGCAAGTGGATTGGCCTCAACATGTTGGCCGTTAATAGCGATACCGTAATAATGGATACTGCCCAGTCTGAACTTATAAATACATTAGAGAAACACAAGTTCACAGTTATACCACATACACTACGACACAGTAGAACATTAGGCGGCGGGCATCATTGTGTGACACTAGACACCTGGAGAGAAAATGATTGACCAAAATGCAATCAATAGTTTAATTGAAGTTCAACTCAAGCAGTCTGTTGACCAGGCAGTAGAACAATTAGTCGAAGACACTATTGAAAACTTGTTGTTTGATGAACAATGGTTAGCAAAAATCCAAACACACATTGCTCGTGCAATAAGCGATCGTATTTCCAAGACGATTCGTCAAGAAAACATCAAAGATATATTGCGTGAAGTGGTTATTGAAGAAGCAGGTACACTTACTAAAGACATTAACAGAGAGCTCACAGTTGAAGATGGTTTAGTTGTTGTAAGAAAACACCTAAGTGCAGACAGCATTGATGCAGACGAGCTAGACATTGCCCAAGATGCATTTGTGCACGGATCACTTACAATTGATGGTGATGTAGCAATCAAGGGTCGTATTAACGTAAATAACAGAAGTTTTGTTGAACTTGCTGAAACTATTGAAAAAAACGCACTAGACAAACTTAAACATGATTTTGTTGAAACTATGAGTGATACATTGTTTAACCGCATGCAAAATGGTATTGATTTACAACAACTAAGTGTTGGCGGAGAATTATTAGTCGACAACGACACTCTTAGTTCGCATGTTAAACGTACCAGTATCACTGAAGTTGGCAAACTTGATGATTTGCAAGTAAACACTTACCTTAGTGTAAAGAATCACAGAGTAGGTATTAACACTCCAAATCCTACTAGTGCACTAAGCATATGGGATAATGAAGTCAACATCGAAGTAGGCAAGCACAGTGCAAATACTGGACAGATTGGTACAGCAAAGCCACATAGTTTAAGTTTAGTAACCAATAATCAACAGCAAATAACAATCAACAAAGATGGACTAACTTGGATCAAGCAATTGCAAATTGGTCGCAATAAATTTTCTACATCGCCAGAAACTCCAGGACATGAAGGTGCAAAAGGTGATGTGGTGTTTAATGCTAACTATAAACAAGGTGCACCATTTGCTTGGGTATGCTTGGGTGCATTTAGATGGGCGGAGTTGAAATCAGCGTAATGCAAATTAGTTGGGTAATATCTGCAGAATATAAAGACGACAAAGCAACACCGGAGCAGCTAAAAGCCATTGGCAATACCTGGGGAAGCTGGAAAACTTGGCGGTTGTATAATACTGCTAATGTATTGTGCGCCAATGACGAAAAGGCACGTGAGTTAATTAAACGTGCATTTCATGGTGTGTGCAACTTTTATATACCACAACAGAGTTATGCAGCATTAGGAAGACCGTCTGGTGTGAATGTGTTTGATGGGAAATTTCCAACAGAGTTTGACAACCAAGAAGACATTGTTGCCATGCATCTTGTTAGCAAAAGCGACTTGGTCCTATTACTAGGATTTGACCTGCAAGAAATTACAGACACTGATCCAACTGTTAAACATCTTAAAAAGAACTACCAAGCGGCCGCATGCGGAGTAATTAAAAACAACGCAGACACCACCTGGGTTGTGATTGATCATCCAACAGATTTAGATAAATCTTTTGCAAACATGGAAAATATCTCTTGCGATACTTACGAGAATGTGTTACAATTATTAGGTAACTTAGACACAGATACCTAGGAGGTTTCATGGTTGCTCGTATAGGCTTTGCTTGCAAGTATTTGCACGAAGATCAAACACAAAAGAAAAAGATCCTTGAAGAATTGCAACGCCCGTTAACAGAGCGCAGCACAACAGTCACTTGGTTAGGTAGACAAACACGTGAAGTAGCAGAAGAACGTTTGTGGGATATCATGATTCACAATGCTGCTGCGGCAAAACGATTGGTTGAGTACGTTGGTAGTCTCCCTGCAGAGTTACGTATGGTACGTATTGGTAGTAACCAGCTTCCTTGTGCTACTCATCCGGAATGGCGCTACTTCTGGCAACGGCCAGATGTGATTGCATACGGTGAAAAACACTATGGCATGGTAGGTGACGCAGCACGGGCACTTGATGTTAGACTATCCATGCATCCAGGACAATTTGTTGTGCTTGCAAGTGATAATCCTGAAATTGTAGAACGGAGCATAGAAGAATTTGAATATCACGCCACTCTCATACGGTGGATGGGTTACGGCAAGAAGTTTCAAGACTTCAAGTGCAACGTACACATCTCAGGCCGACAAGGTCCAGCCGGTATCAAAGACGCAATTAAACGCTTCACGCCGGAAGCCAGAAACACTATTACAATCGAAAACGACGAAAACAAATGGGGAATCGACGACAGTCTTGAGCTTGCAAACGATCTCGCTTTGGTGCTAGATGTACATCACCATTGGGTACGTGAAGGTTCGTATATCGAAGCCGACGATGACCGTATTAAACGCATTGTAGACAGTTGGCGTGGTGAACGACCAGCTATGCATTACAGCCAAAGCCAAGAACAAATCTTACTGCCACTCGATACCCACACACGCCCTGATCGTGCAGCACTGATGGAAAGTGGTATTGCCCGCGGTAAGTTACGAGCACATAGTGATTACCTCCCCAATAATGCATTAAATGATTATGTATTGTCACATTGGCATTGGGCAGACATCATGGTAGAAGCAAAGTGCAAAAATCTAGCAAGCGCAATGTTGTTACAACATTATTACAGCAACAACGAAAAAAAACTAGTTGCTTAAAACTTAATCAAAGGAGACTAACATGTACAAAGGTACTGGACACATTCACAAAGATAAATTTACTAAAGTAGGAGACTTTATGCATGGATATGCAAAGTCAAAAGGTGGCATTCGTTCCGCAGAAGAGTATCGAGCTGCTCGTCGCAATGCTGCTAGATTGAGTTACAGGATTGCAAAGTTGGCTGTTAAAGCCGAGACTTAATCTTTTTTAGCAGGCAACCAATCAAGGTGAGCTTGTATGTGTTTGATGTATTCATCAATTGAATGATCAGCAAAGTTGTCTATTTTTCCTTGCTTGATTCCCATCCACATACCACGTAATTTATCTTTAATTAGTTGGCAAGAGGAAGGGTTACGAACTTTCCCATATGCATTCAGATAATATTGATGACCGTGGTGCACATATCCCATAATAGCAAGAGGAACAGTAGTGACAATGTCATTGTTGTTCTTCCAGCGATAATGTACAACATCTAAACTATTACAATATCCTCTCCAGCCCACACGTGGGCTGCCAAATGTATGTAGTTCAACTGGATCATTTAGTTCTACATTGTGCTTACAGCGACTTGCCATTATTGTTGCCATGGCTGCACCTAAACTATGCCCACAGAACCAAAGTGTTTTGTCTAAGTTTATTTTGCGTAAGATATCTTCTCGTATCATTGGCCAAAGATCGTCAACTTCGGCTTTAAATCCTCTGTGTACTCTACTGACTGTTTCAGCAAGAACTGGCAATGCTTTTAAGTCTGCCTTGATGTCATTGAACTCTGTTGGTTGTGTACCTCTACAAGCAATAACCAAATCATATTTGTTCATAAATCGATAAGCTTGTGCGCCACCTCTATTGTAGAATTCAACAGTTGTGAATCCTAGTTTTTTTGCTTCTTTGGTTGCGGCTTTTATATCTAAGTAGGCAATGCGAGATAACTTGGCCATTAATAAACTACGTTGTTTACATTGTAAGGCAACAATACCCAAATTTTTACTCACAATAACCCTCCTAAATTGTTATAATTTTATTTATCGTATACCTTTCAATAGTATCCGTAAGACAGAATTCGGTTGACAATATTTTGATATATGTTATATTAGTGGTGTAGTTAATATAACCAGGAGGTAATCATGTCAACCGCTACATTCATGTTGTTGTTTAGTCTTTCTATCACAGCACCCGACGGAGCACAGCTCGACGAAGTTGTTAACGTATACAGTAGGAGCTTCTCAACTGAAGCAAAATGCAACCGTTTCCTTAAAAACTATGGAGCATTGATTCGAGGAAAAGGTCTGCGCACATTCCAAGGCATGCTCAAAGATGAGTATACAGTCGAACTAAACAGCGTGTCATGCAGCCAGATTAATAAAAACGGTTGACACTTGGTTACAATTATGTTATATTGTATTGTAAGTTAAACGAAAGGATATCCCATGTGGGCAATTGAAGCAAGAAACTACGGTGAGAACAAAGATTACTTTTACATGTCAGGTTTGACAGAAGAAGAGTCACGTGCTCGTCACGCTAAACTTAGCAACAGTGGTGAATGGGCTTTAGTGCGCAGCTGGGATAAGCGTCAAGAATTTGGAGGCAAATCATGAAACGCACATTAATTACTATGATGTTGGCAGGTACATTGTTAGGTGCCTGTTCGTCAAACCCATTGGGAATGAGACAAGCCCAAGGCAACGAAACACCTGTTGCAGATCAAGTGATCACAACAGAATACAAGGACCAGGGTGTTGTGTTGAACTACACAGTATTCGGCAATTTAAAAAGCATTGAAGTACATGGAGTTGCGGCTGCATGGAAATCAAATCCAGCTGTGCTTGCCGAAGCAGATGCTAAAGAAAAGTTGGTTAAGTTTGTGTTCGGCGAACAAGTTGACAGCAATCGCAGTGTAAAGATTCTTGCCAAGAGTATTGAAAACTCTCGAGACAACGCACTCAATGGCATCGAAAATAATTTTACTAGTGAACAACTAATAGCCGAAGTACAAGACGATGAAGCACACGGCACTAGAGAAGACAATACAAGTCGACGTATTGCTACACGACTAGATGAAACTGTTGCTGACACAATTACTACTATTGTAGCATCTGGTCGGTTAGTTGGTGTGCGCAAAAAAAGTGATAAAGTCATTGACGATGGGCGCTTGTATGTTGCCAAGTATGTGTGGAGCGAAGACGATGCTGAAATAGCAGCAGACATTCGTAAAACTATGGCGTTGTACTAATGCAACGTATATTAAACACAATGGCACTACTGGGGTGTATTGTTGCCACCCCAGTAACTGCTAATAGTGTTTCAATACTTCTACAGCCGAGCCCGGCTGCAATTATACTTGTTGCAGGTAAATGGCTAACAACAAAGCGTGAAAAAGTATACAAGGTGCGTGTGCAATGCACTGGTGTTGACGAACAAACTGCTCGCGACAATTGTTTTGCAAAAGCAATTAATGACGCAGTTGGGTCAATTGTTGTCAGCGATAGCGAAACAACAGGCACTGGCAAAGACAGAGATCTTAGCTATCACGAGTTGCTTAATTACAGTTCGGGTTGGGTACACGACTACGAGATACTAAACAAAGAAAACACAGCAAACAGTGTGCAACTAACCATGAATATCAGTGTGCAAGGCAATGCTGTTGCCGATCGTGCGTTTGGAAAATCTCGCAGTACCGGAGAGCTCGACGGCAATCGAATTTCCACTATGTTTGAAAGTTATCAAGAAGAAAATGTAGCCGGCGACAAGTTAATCGATCTGATATTAAGAGCATATCCTCAACGAGCATTTGATGTTGCAATAGGTAAAGCAGGCTACAATGTTGATGCTAATCGAAATATGATATTAAATGTAAATTTTTCTGTTAAATGGAACAAGGACTATGTTGCTGCTATTTCAGAAGTACTGGAAGCCACTGGTAGAAATACAACAAACGCAACATACTGGACACAGTTAAAAACTAGATCCAGCAACAAAAACGGAACTTATCATAGATTTGACAACATACGTGGGCAGCGCCTTATACAAGGATTAACGTCCCCCGGGCCGCAATTGTTGCTAACATTTGGAAATCTTACTGCTGGGTGTTACAACATACCCGAATTGAGTGGGCTCACTCAAGGTACTAACATGCCCGCTACTAAAATGATTCAGCCAGCTGGCCAAGGAGTTGTGATCAACAGTTGGCTAGAACTGCAATCCAGCATTGCTGTTACAGTTAGTGCTGATCAACTCAACGATTTAGGAAATCCAAAACTACAGGTTGTGAACCAGAAACAATGCCTCTAAGTTCTACGTTCACGCCCTAGGGACTTGCTATCCAGGTCCCCTCCCCGAGGCTGTGCTTTGACATTACTAGTAGTTTGCCCAGGCGCAGCCTTTTTCTTTATTGGCTGTGTATTTGGAATATCTGTGCTAACATCAGCAATTTCTGTTTCGGCATCGCTGGCACCATTTTTGAGAATTTTAAACACAAAGTTTCCTTTGCCTTGTGTACTCATATATGTTTTATCAGCTCTCATAAGCACACCTGTAACTGTGTTACTTGGATACACACACTGGAAATCATTGACGTTAATAGTGTCGTCACTGTTACTGCTCAGTGTGTACATCTGTACTAATGCACTGTGATTTAGTATTGCACTTGCTGCTTCGCCAAAGTCTGTTTCGGTGTTTACAATTTCGGCAATTGGATATGCAATAGCAGCCAACATGTGTTCTATTGGGATAATACGGCTCATGTCGCGAGCTTTGCGACCATTGTATAAACCTTGTAGTTTGTCGCTGGTAATCACACTCATTACATCGTCATCTGGTCCCATGCCAGCTAGTGATTTTACTTGTTGCTTTTCTTCTGGCGAGATAAAGCCTAGCGCAATTGCAAGATTTAGACATCCATCTGTGTGTCCGCCGTTCTTGATAATTTCCATGATACTAACTGCTTCGGCATATTGTTTTAACAATTTTTGTCCAGCAGGTGCAGTGCGCATGTCTTGTACACTTTTCAGCAAGTTAACAATACTAGCATTTGCTCCGGCAGCGGCTTTACTTGATATCTTAATTTGTTTGCCCTGAGGGTTAACCAACAAGCTATCAAATAATCCATCTGTGGTTCCTGCATTAAAACTAATTGTACAATCACTGTATCCAGATCCACCAAAGAAAATCTGTTCTGCTTCGTCTGCATTGCCGCCTACATTTTTACCCATAATAAGTGCCATTGGCTGTAGTATTTCACAAAAGTAATTTGTAAATGCTTCGGCATTCATTTCGCCACGTGGAATGTTCATTGGAAAATCTTGTTCCATGAATGCATTAGTAGCACGTACTTCGTCTGAGTCTGCGCCAAATTTTGCAACAATTTGTTTTACGATACTAGCAGGTGTTTGATTCTGCAATTGAGTAAGAATCTCAGTGGGTTTGTATCCAGAATTTTCTTTAACAGCCGCTTTACTTTGATATTTGAAACCGCCTGGCAAATCATTTGGAAATCTGTTTAATGTTTTGTTAGCATTAATTTTTTGAAACCATCTACCCACTAGGTAGTCCTTGCCTGCACCGTCTACAAACCTTGCTATACCAAACGCTTTATTTGATCCTTGTGCATTTGCCCATTGTATTTCCTGAGGGTCGATGCCCAACTGTGCACCCAAATCTAGTAGTGCAGTGTTGGTTGTTTCTTCATCCTCATATGAGTCTTTATCAGGAAAAAAGTCTAAACTTTGAAACGTTAATACATCCCCTTGAGGATTTGCAAATTTTTCGCCCGGTTTACGGTTCGCTAGGCCCACCCCTTCGGTGATAATATCTAAATATTCTCGCATTAAATGTCCAATTCTGTTAGCTTCGTATTACTTATCAAATAACTCGTTATAATGCATATAATTCGAGACCTAAATAGCATGCTAACGATTATAGACTATAGTTAGTATATACAGAAAGGAGATACACATTGGATATCTTAAATAAAGTAAAAGGTTGGGCAAACGGCTTAACCGAAGCAGCGGTAAGCTTGCTTGCACTGGGCATTGTGCTCGAAGTACTAGTAGGTGGTGCTAACGTACCGTTCTGGCCAGATATCAACGTTATCGGAAACGTTCAAAGTATCGTAGCAGGATTTTCTGCACAAGGGCTAGTTGGACTAGTTGCTGTATGGGTACTTTACTCGATCTATACTAAAAGATAATACTATAAGAAAGTGACGGGGCTTTTGCTCAAATCAGCCCCGCCACTACCACAATCCTAATGCTCGGCCATTACCTGCTATAATAGCACAACAAGTAACAACATGTAATACAATCCAAAAGGTTCTGAATGCTAATGCACGCCTTACATCAGTCTGTGTAATAGGCAAAAACTCTGGTTTATCATCATCGGTTATGCCTATCGGCATTCCGACTGTTCTTGCCCACATTTTTAAAAAACGCCGTTGCCCGCTCATTTACTTTCACGGCCTTTAAAAGGCCAGCCGTTAAATTCATCGTCGGGCTTGGTGTCTTTTTGTGTTTTGTTCATAGTGCTGCTACCTTGTGCTGTAATGTGCTGATCAAACTGCTGAGCCCATTGCGTCTGTTGCTGCTGATACAACCACTTACGAGAATTTGTAGTGTTAGGATATTTTTAGTATTAGTTCGTTGGGTACAAGTTGTGTTTGTATTCACTGATGCGTTGTGCTTCTTTGTACAAACCTTTGCTGCGCAGTTGTTGAATAGCCATACAGTAACTACGGTATTCCATTGCTTTCACAAAACGTTTAAACATCATTTGCTCTCCAGCATAAGTGCTTTAGCTTCTTCTGTGTAACCCATGCGATGTAGTTCAGCAGCGGCTCGTGCTCTGCCCATTGATTCCATAAAGTTATATGTGCCGCGGCTAAATGCTTTGAGTGCAGTCCAAAAAGGATTGACAGTGTAGTTGATCATTGTTGCTGTAGTCATTACACCCATCCTTTTAGGTTGCGGTTAACATCAGCAACAGTTTTGCCTTTTGGGAATGATGTGTGTGCAATATGCCAAATATCGCCACGAGCAATACCAATGTCATTAAGTTCATGGTTTGTTAGTGCTGATAGTTGTTTGATTGTGTCTTTGATATTTCTGCGTCTTTGTAGTTCGGCATTTAATTTTTTAAACCAGTTGGCGATGCCGTCCAAGCCAATGATTTCGAATGTGTTTGCTACGATAGTAGTCATTTTATTTTACCTTTGTGTATATGTATATGTGTGTATGCTGAGTCTAACTTTGTTAGTTTTACCCCTTCTACAACTATATTTAACACGAAAAACCACGAAGAACAACTGCAAATACCAAGAACCCGATATGCGTGTAGCGCAACTGTGCGCAAGTGCGCAGGACATACCTTACACTATATTTCTATAGTCAATCGGTCTTCCGTATTGCATACAATCCATAATGTATGCCTGGTCTCCTTGTTGAAACTCTGTCTTCACATAAGTTTGCATTGCATCGTATTTGTCTTGAGTTGATCGTGGGAATGAGACCGCAGTCATCATTACACGACCAAGAGTTTTCATTAACTTAGTCATTTGTTTCTCCAATTAGTAATGATGTCTTGTAACGCTGACGCGAGTTGTGCTACCAACTACTCAGGTCGAGAACTTATCTTGCCGCTCTATTTATACTATCAACATTTTTTTCTTGACATTTGAAAAGTAGGTGCTATAATGTATATATTAGTCAGATATATGGAGAGCGATGATGAAAGAAATGTTAATTGATGAGATTGTTAACGCATTGCCCGACACTACTCTTAATTGTAGTATGAAAAAACAGTTGTTCGACGACTTAACGTGTAGTTTGAAAAATTGGAAAGATCCAATTCGTGCAGTTATTCCAATTGTCGACTTTGCTGAATACAATGCTGCATGCATTCACTTTACTGGCAAAGAGTTAAAAATCACAGACTTCCAAGATCAACGAGTAGGAGTTGAATGTACTGATTATGAGTGATGATCTAAAGAAATGCAGTGGATGCGGATGTGTGACTAATGGGAGGTGTCATGTGGATATAGCCGGCTTTACTTGCGGACAGCCTCTATGTAACTCTTGTACACACGTTGACAAAAGGTATAGTTGGACACACGAGCCAAAGAACGAATTAATAAAACGTTTGCGTGATGGTACGGTCTTTGTAGCCTCAGACGCCGCAGGTGTATCTGGAGTCATAAGCGAGTTTAAAACAGATGCTTTGTTGGACGAAGCGGCAGACATGATCGAGGATCTTGAAGTCAAGCTGGCGGAGGCGTTAGAGATGGCTCTTGATGAATGCGGGTATTACTGGGGATCAGAAAGCTACAATAACTGGTGGCAGGAACGACGCAACAGGGTCGCAGAACTGAAAGGGGCTAAGTAATGAGTGACCACACTGCATGGCTACGAGATATGTATGAAAATAAGTGGGTCATGCCTTTCGCTCCTTGGTGGAAGCGTCTGCCTATGATCCGCCACATTCGGGCAGTTACCCTCAAGTTCAAGGTTGAACGGCATTACACAGTCGGCATGGGCGGCTTTGGCCTGAGAACAGGATATGACGATTGGGTGCT
>Ga0181607_10000972_pt1 | contig 25341 bp, 17 predicted proteins | sample 041ome_9_FD_132420 | JGI IMG/M metagenome (GOLD analysis project Ga0181607, IMG submission 132420) | Coastal salt marsh microbial communities from the Groves Creek Marsh, Skidaway Island, Georgia - 041413US metaG (megahit assembly) | ecosystem: Environmental > Aquatic > Marine > Intertidal zone...
AATGGCTTGGGGAGCGGCAAAGGTTTCGTCGCTGCGTCCGAGGCGGACACACGCTCCTCAAGCATTCGCCAACTCCCCTGCGCTGAGCCTTTTCTGCAGATGATCAGACGGTGCCTGAGTCGCCCGCGGGTCGGCTCTTGGCCCAGCGGTGGGGATTTGGTTCGGCTGGCCGACGGCGTGACTTCTTGGAGCGTGAGAAGGCATGCGGCGGTGGGCCGCGACGTTTGCCTTGGCCTCCTGGTCGTCCTTGGCCACCTCGGCCCGCTCGTCCTGGGCGGCGCTGAGGTTGAGATGCCTCCTCGGGTCGTTCGTTGCGGCTGGTGAGTTCTTTCTTCAATAGTCGCTCAATGGCGATGAGCCGCGAGACTTCCTCGATATCACAGAGGCTAATCGCGGTTCCTGACTGCCCAGCCCGGCCCGAGCGTCCGATCCGGTGGACGTAGGTCTCCGGTTCGATCGGCAGGTCGTAGTTAATCACATAGGCCACGTCATCCACGTCGATTCCGCGGGCCGCAATGTCGGTCGCGACGAGTACGGGAGGGCGTGTCGACTTGAAGGCCGCAAGGGCCCGCTCACGCTGTGCCTGTGACTTGTCGCCATGAATGGCAGCCGCAGCCACTCCAGACTTCGCCAGATCGCGTTGCAGTTTGTCAGCGCCATGCTTCGTGCGGGAGAACACGATCACCCGTCCCTTTGCCTCATCACGGAGAAGGTCGATCAGCAGCGACTTCTTTTCGCGTTTGGGCACGAAGATCACGGACTGCTCAACCGTTTCCGCAGGCGTTGCCTGCGGGGCGGTCTTCACCTCCAGCGGATCACGCAGCATCGTGCTGGCAAAAGAGCGGACTTCTGCAGGAAGCGTGGCTGAGAAGAAGAGCGTCTGCCGCTCTTCGGGCAGCATGTCGACGATCTTCCTCAGGTCATGGATAAAGCCCATGTCGAGCATGCGGTCGGCCTCGTCGAGCACGAAGAACTCGACCGCACGGATATCGACCAGACGCTGTCCGATCAGGTCGAGCAGTCGGCCCGGCGTGGCCACGAGGACATCAACGCCCCGCATCATGGCCCGTGCCTGCTGATGCTGGCCAACGCCTCCGTAGATCACAGCCGAACGCAGGCGGGCATGCCGACCGTACGTGCGAAAGCTTTCATGAATCTGTGCTGCCAGCTCGCGTGTCGGCGCGAGCACCAGTGTGCGGCAGCGGCGAGGCTTGGTCTCGGGTCGGTTCTCCAACAGCCGATGAATCAGCGGCAGAGCGAATGCCGCGGTCTTTCCGGTGCCAGTCTGGGCGCAGCCAAAGAGGTCACGGCCCGAGAGGATCTGAGGCACGGCCTTTTCCTGGATTGGAGTCGGCGTGCTGTAGCCCTCTTCGCCGAGGCTTCGCAGCAGACACTCTGCGAGTTCGAGGTGGGCAAAGCCATCCGCTCGTATGGGTGCGCCGTGCGACACCGGCACGTCATGTTCGGGGGCAGCATGTTCTGGAGCGTTATGTTCGGGAGCGTTGTGCTCAGGGTGACGCGGCCCACGAGCAGGGCCGCCCGCGGCGGGGCCACGCCGCTTCTGAAACGGTCGCTTCCCACCATGCTTCTTACGGAAGCGGCGTGGGCTCTGCTGGTTGTTTGAGGTGGAGGGGGTGTTGGAGTGGTTCTCAGTCGATGCGGACACAGACAGTCTTTCGTCGGGCCCCTTCGGGACACACCGGTTGTGTAGTGCGCTGAGGGGGCAGGCTGATCGAAGGAGGGAGTGGTGCCGCCAGCAACGACGAAACACACCAGGATTCCCTGCGATGGATCACTGCCTGCCGGGCAAGAAGGGTTTCACACGGAATGCCTGCGGGGCGGGAAGCCCATCGACAGAGCAGGTGAAACACAGCCGCTACGAGAGATGGCGATCGCGGTGGTGCCCTCTGCGGGAAAAGCCACCTTCATCACGTTCGATATCTCAGAACACTACCGCGCTTCCCTTCTCTGGGCAACTGGAGTGAAGTGTGGGCAGCCTCGATGTGGGAAAAGGGGGAAGCGGCACGGTATCCTGGCCCGCCCCGTGAAAGCCCGCGCAGGCGGCTGCGGAAGTGCAACTAAGCAACCTGCTACGGAGAGAGCGATGCCCGGATCACCACGCCTTGATCGATGCACCAACGAGTGGGCTCGCCCGACAGGCGGGATTTGGTTGGCCCTGCTGGCTGGACACCTGGTGGGCTGGCTCTGCCTGGCCGCCCCGGCGACCGCAGCCGCTCCCAACATCGTTATTTTCCTCTCAGATGACCACACGCTCCGTGACTGCTCGGTCTACGGCTCACCCGACATCAAGACGCCGAATATGGAACGTCTGGCGGCGGCTGGGATGGTCTTCGACCGGGCGTACGTTGCCTCTCCCTCCTGTGCGCCGAGCCGGGCAGCCCTGCTGACAGGGCTCTATCCCGCCAGAAACACCGCTGAGGCGAATCACTCTCGCCCTAAGGCCGAGATCAAGAAGCTGCCGGCCTACTTTCAGGAACTCGGCTATCAGGTGGCTTCATTCGGCAAGGTGGGGCACTACAACCAGACGCCTGAGTACGGTTTTGATATCGCTCGGCACTTCACCTACCACGAGGACATCGCGATCCCCCGGGCGGTCGAGTGGCTGCGGGAGCGGAAGAGCTCCAAGCCGCTTTGTCTGTTTGTGGGTACAAACTGGCCGCACGTGCCGTGGCCAGAGGAGATCGGCGACATCGACCCTGACTCCCTGGTGATTCCGCCAACGCATGTCGACAACCCCACGACCCGCCTCTGGCGGAGCCGGTATGTGGCGGCCGTGAAGACGATGGATACCGAACTTGGGCTGGTCTATGACGCTGCCCGTGAGCTGCTCGGGGATGACACCTTCTTTCTGCACACCAGCGACCATGGCTCCCAGTGGCCCTTCGCCAAGTGGAACCTCTACCAAGATGGCATCCACACGCCGCTGATCGTCTCCTGGCCAGGCCGGGTTCGCCCCGGCACCCGCACGGACGCGATGGTGTCGTGGATCGACATCTTGCCAACGCTGATCGACGTTGCTGGTGGCACGCCTCCGAAGGCGATCGACGGCAGGTCCTTCCTGCCAGTGCTCACCGGGAAAGCAGATGCCCATCGGCAGGCCATCTTCACCACTCACAGCGGTGATGGAAACAAGAACGTCTACCCGACGCGATCGATTGTGACCGCTGATGGCTGGCACTACATCCTCAACCTTCATCCAGAGTTTCTTTTCACAAGCCATGTCACGAGTCATCCAGCCGACAGTGGCTACTGGCAGAGCTGGGTGGCTTCCGCCCAGATGGATGATGCGGCCCGGAAGCGTGTGGAGGCCTATCAGATCAGGCCCACTGATGAGCTCTACAGCATGCATGCCGATCCATGGCAGCTGAAAAACCTCTCGACTGATCCTGGTCATCAGCAGCGACGCAACGAGCTGCGTGATCAGCTTGAGCGGTGGATGGCAGAGACCCGCGACACCCGCACGGTGTTTGGGAAGCCGACCTACATTGAATCTGTGGAGGCCCCATCGCAGCCGTGAGCGAAGGCTATTCCGGTGGCAGTGTGGCGACGCCCTCGGGCTTTTCTGTCAGCCGCGGCGTGACGGGCGTGGTTTTGTCTTGGCGTGGTGGGCCAAACGCGATCACGATGTCGCCCGGTTCTGGATTGCCACGCTTGGACGTGGTGAAGAACACCAGTTTTCCGGAAGGCTTTTTCCAGAGGATGATCCTGGTCTCTGCCGAGCGGCTCTCCTGGTATGCCGCAAACCGGAACTCGTCGGTCAGTTTGGTGGCCTGGAAGCCCCACCCAAGTGCCTGATCCAGCTGGAAGTCGAGTAGCCGCATCTCAGGGTCACGGGTGAGCGAGCGGCCGCCGAGTGTGAAGTTGAGCGACTGTCGCTCGGGCGGGCGAGCGCCGTTGCGAATCTCAAACACACTGCTGCGGCTCACTTCAGGCCCCAGGTCGGTGCAGACGAGTGTGTTGTAGGCGTCGTTTGGGGTGGCGGCAATCACAGCCGCGAACCGCTTGGCGTCGACCGTGTCGTGGGCATCTTCGGAGAGAATCTCACCGAAGTAGACTGGGATGTCTGCAAGTCTGGGCTCTCGGATCCGGTTCCAGTCGGTGTCGGCCACCAGCACTGGCACGCCATGCTCTTTGAGAACTTTGGCGAGTGCTGTGGTGACTCCTGAACTGCCCACGAAGAGCACGCCTGGCTTGGCGGCTGTGGTCAGCTCGAGGGTGCGGGCCAAGGGGACCAGGGTGAAGCCGTGAGCAAACACCGTGGCGACCACCACTGCAAACACAATCGGCACGATCTCTGCCCCATCGATCACGCCGTTGTCGGTGAGGGCGACGGCAAACAGGCCGCTGACCGCGACGGCGACCACACCGCGAGGCGCAATCCAGCCCACAAATAGCTGCTCAGCGGGACTGACGCCCGTGCCGGTGGTTGCCAGGAAGACTGCGAGTGGACGGATCAGAAACATCACCAACAACACGAAGGCAGCCGCTCGCAGGTCGAGAGACCGGATCGCATCGGTATCGAGCGCGGCGGTGAGCAAAAGAAAGAGGCCAGACACGAGCAGGATGGTAATCGTCTCTTTAAACCGACGGAGCTCGGCCAGACTGGCGATCCGCGAGTTGGCCAGCCGAATCCCCATGACTGTGACGGTCAGGAGTCCTGCTTCTTCCAGGATCAGGTTGGTCAGTGCGTGAACTGTCAGTACGGCTGCCAGCAGCAGTGGCGCCTTGAGGTATTCGGGCACATAGCCACGGATGAAGGCCCAGACGATGCCGCTGCCGGCCGCGTAGCCTCCCCCGACGGCCACAATGCCCGCCAGCACGAGTGAGACCACCAGGCTGATCGGGTCGTGCGACCCGTGCATCACGAGAAAACTCTCGAATGCGACGACGGCAAACAGGGCCCCGACGGCGTCGTTGACGATCGCCTCCCAACGCAGCAGCGAGGCCGGCCGTGAGGTGAGCTGCGTCTGTCGTAACAGCGGCATGACGACGGTCGGCCCAGTGACGACCAGGATCGCCCCGAGCACGAGCGAACTTGGCCAGGTCAGCCCGGCGACGAACCGGGCGGCCAGTGTAGTCATCAGCCACACCAAAGGACCGCCGATCACAATCAGCCGACGAACTGCCTTCGAGGTTTCACGGATGCCTGCGAGATTGAGTGTCAGGCCACCCTCAAACAGGATCACGGCCACGGCCATGGAGACGACCGGGCGATAGATCTCCCCAAAGTCTTCCGCGGGATTGATGTAGCCCGTCACTGGTCCGAGCATGAAGCCCGTCAACAGCAAAACGACGATCGCAGGAAGACGCAGCCGCCAGGCCAGCCACTGCGCGAAGATCCCGCCCGACGCGATGATGGCGAGTTTGAAGGGAATCTGGTGCATAGCTCAAAACGCTGCCAGGAAGGTGGGCTGCTTCCAGCATGGCGCTGGGGGCAAAAAGCCGCGGTTATCCTACGCCGCCTCTCGGCAGACGCGAGGCCGGCAGGGAATCAGGCCCAGGCCATTATCGGCGTCTGCTCGGCTCGGGCTTTTGCCGAGCATGTCTCGGTTCTCACGATCTGTGGCGGCTGTCTGCGTGCTCTGGAGCGGGATTGCCGGCACGCCAAACCTGATGCTGAGAGGAACCTTCGCGTTATGCTGAAGAGCACGGTGAGTTTCCCTGCTGAGAAATCCATGACGAATGCATCTGCTGGTGACGTGGGGCGAATGGCGGCCCTGGAACGGCTGTTGGAGGTGGCCCGGAGGCTCGGGGCGACGGTCGATCTGGACGCCATGCTTTCGGCGATCGTCGACGCGGCAACAGAGCTTTTGGACTGCGAGCGAGCCACTGTTTTTCTCTACGACGCGTCGTCTGAGGAACTCTGCAGCCGGATCGCCACAGGCATTGAGGAGTCGGCGATCTCGGAAATCCGTTTTCCGGCTAGCCGAGGGATCGCCGGTGAGGTGGCGCGCACGGGCCAGCTCGTCAATCTTCCCGATGCCTACGCAGACTCTCGCTTTAACCCTGACTTCGATAAGTCGAGCGGGTTTCGCACCCGCAGCATGCTCGCGGTGCGGCTGACGGATCACGACGAGGCAACCGTTGGTGTTCTGCAGCTGCTCAACAAACGCTCGGGACCATTCACCTCGCCGGATGAAGAGATCGCAGGCTTTCTCGGTAGCCAGGCCGGGGTGGCGATCCAACGACAGCAGCTTCTCGACCACTATGCCAAGAAGCAGAAAATCGAACGCGACCTCAGTATCGCTTGTTCGATCCAGAAGGGCCTGCTGCCAGAGGAAAATCCGATGTTTGCCGGTTTCGACATTGCAGGTTGGAACCAGCCAGCCGATGAGACCGGTGGTGATTTCTACGACTTCCTACCGCTCGACGATGGCTCTTTGGCGGTGCTGATTGCGGATGCGACGGGCCACGGCATCGGACCGGCGCTGATCATGACCGAGGCCCGCGCACTCTGCCGCGCCGCGCTGTTGGGGGGGGTCGGCCTGGAGCGAGCGGTGGCGGATGTGCAGCGACTGCTCGCCCTCGATATGCCACCAGGACGGTTTGTGACCGCCTTCTGTGGAATCTTTTCAGGGGCTGGAGAACTCGAGTTTCTCAGTGCGGCCCAAGGCCCCGTGTTGCTCTATGACGCTTCGGCAGACTGTTTTGAGGAACTGCCCACCCATGGGCTTCCCTTAGGGTTTATGCCCGAGATCGAGTATGACCCATCTGAGAAACGGGTGCTTGAGGAAGGCGATGTCCTGGTGCTGCTGACGGACGGTTTTTATGAGTGTCAGCAGCCTGACGGAGAAACATTTGGCGAGCGACGTGTGGAGGCAGTCATTCGCCGGTTGTGTCAGCAGCCCGCCGAAGCCATCGTCAGTGGGCTCGCCGAAGAGGTGAAGGCCTTTGCGCAGGGGCATCCCCAGCTGGACGACCTGACCGCCGTGATCTGTAAGCGCGTCGTCTCAGCGTAGATCTATGGCTGTCCATCTAAGGCTGCGACGGTTCAGCGACACGCCGTGTTTCGGTGGCCGCTGCTGGCTTGAGGTGTGTGTCCATCCAGCCGTACATCAGCTCGCGTGATTCATGGGCCACGGAGTGTCCCCGGCCGTGCACATAGAATGCGAAGTTTGCTGATGCCTCCTCGAGGTCATAGGCCTTCATCACCTCCGTCAGCATCAGCACGCGTTGTCGCTGCGTTCCAGCGTTGCCATCGTTGAGCCCGCTGAGGTCAAGAAATGGTCGCGGTGCTATCAACGCGATGATTTCGTGAAAGTCGATCGGAGGGAGTTCATGACGAAGGAAGCCCTCACGGAGTGGCTTGAAGTAGATGTACCAGCGATCCCGCGACCAGTCGGCGAACCTGGGGTTATGCCGAAAAAACGAGGCCCCGCAGTTGCAGGCAGCAGCGGCGACTCGGTCGTCGTAGGCCGCGAGAAAGATGCTGCCATGCCCTCCGAGTGAATGCCCTAGAACGCCAATATGGTTCGGATCAACTTCGGGGAGCGTCTGGAGCACATCAATCGCGATCGAATGCTCGTAGGTGAACTTTCCAACGGCCGTCCATTCAGGATGTTTCTCATAGAAACGTTGCGTTTCGTAGGGACCCTCGGGCGGCGTGCGGTGGCCCGAGACAAAGTGTTCCGGGGCAATGACGACGTACCTCCGGCGGCAGAGATGGTCGAGATATGCCTTGTCTGGATTGTCGATAAGACCGGCTGCCCGCTTGCTTCCCTCGGCGTAGGTGCCGTGCAGGGCGACGACGGCAGGCGTGTTCGGTGGGCAGTCAAGCGGAATGCCGAGATACGCATGGCACCGCTCGTCAGCCTCCACGGCATAACTGATCAGCTTTCGTCGGTAGATTCCATCGACGAGAACGTCCTCATGAACCTGGATGTCGAGTGGTGGCCGGGCAGGTTTTTGGTCATCTCGTAACAGGCTGAGGAAACGTCTGCGGAGGTCTTGTTTATGTGTCTGCCAGGCTTCCGGAGACGTGATATTTCTGGTGAGATCTGACCAGGTCGAGGCGACCGGCGGCACTTCAAAAAGCACAGAATCCGCCCGCGGAGGATCGCGTTCTTCCGCGGATGCGAGCGGCACGCCGGCGGCATGCACAGCTGCGATGCAGATGAAGAACAGTGACTGAAGCCACTGTCTCGATCCGTGTTGCTGTGTCGGTCCGTATAAAAAATGGGTTCTGTGTGATTTGTAAAGTGACATCGAGTCTGTTTTCTCTTGAAAGTAATGCAGCGGCTGTTGAAGAGTTGCACAGTGAGTGTTAGTATTCGTCCGGATCGGACGGCGACGCATCATTCAGGAATACCTGAAGAATGAGGTAGCGTCGTGCTCGCGTCAGCGGAATTCAGCAATGCTCGCATGAGTTGACTCAGCTGTGCAAATGTTCGATCAAAAAACAGTCCCCGTTGACGGGGGCAACACCGTGACCCTCGAGAAAGCAAAGAAAAGTATGGCAACTTCCGCAAATAAGGCGGCTTCCAAGAAGGCAGCCCCCAAGGCTGGTGCTGCGGCAAACAAGAGTGAAGAGGTTCGCAAGCTGGCCGCTGAGATGAAAGCAAAGGGTGAGCAGCCCCGTCCTTCTGTGATCGTGGCTGAGCTTGCCAAGCGTGGTGTCAAGGTGGCGCCTGCTCAGGTCAGCATTGTGCTGAAGAAGATGGGCTTCCGTCCGCTCCGCAAGCGGAAGGGTGCAAAGCGGGCCGCGGCTGCACGGTCAGCAGCACCACGAGCTGGAAAGCCTGCGGCGTCCGCTGCCGTGTCGATTGATGACCTGATCGCTGCGAAGAAGGTGGCATCATCACTCGGTGGTACGGACAAGGCGATCGCTGCCCTGCAGGCGCTGAAGCGAATTGCAGACTAAGGTCGATTGGTTCGATCGCGCTGAAATAAACAAGGCCGCCGCAGTCCGAGTGACTGCGGCGGTTTTTTTACGTCGTTGGAGTGAGGTTTATCTCGCGTTCTTCGGAATGAACTGCACGGCATCAGCCACCACGTAGCCGTTGGTATCCTCTGTCGACAGCGTGACCTTGATGTCTTCGTCAGCCGGGCAGGCAAAGACACCGAGGCTGATCTGCCCCTCGGCTCCTGGCCCGGTGCGTTGATCGATTGATCGTTTTTCAACGCCGGACGGGAAGTGGACCGTGACTGGCACATTCGTGGCGCGGTTGCCGCTGGCTGTGGCAAAGAGCCGGATTTCATAACTGCCTGCTTCAGGCACGCGGGCCACGAATGTTATCGTTTTGCTGCCTTTGCCGGTGTTGTCATCGTGGAGATAGTCATAGCCCACGTAGCCTTTGATGGAGGTGCTTGAGTTCCAGTCACCCTTCAGGGTCGCTGCCGTATTATCGATAACGATGCCCGCGAGACTCTCTGGGGCTCGTCCGCTTCCGGCCCAAGCGAGTGCTTGGCCATCGGCGATCAGCCGATCGTGTAGCTGCTCATATGGCAGGTCTTGGATTGCGATGTTGGCCTCGAGCGCGAGCATGGCGGCTGTCGCGGCGGACTGTCCGAGCACCATAAACACGGGCTCCATGCGGATCGAGCCGTAGGCGATGTGGGAGGCGGAGAGGCAGACGGGGACCAGCAGGTTGTCGCACTCCGATTGCGTTGGACAGATGCTGCGGTAGCTAATGGGGTAGGGCTTTACGCCCACCTGCACGTCTCCTTCATTCCGAACCACACCGTCGCTGGTGACATACCGCTGGCAGTTGTGTGAGTCCATGTTGTAGGCCGCAAGGCCCACCGGGTCGGCAGCTTTTCGCTGCCACTGGCAGTCTTCTTGGGTCATCACATAGTCGGAAATCATCCGCCGGCCTTCACGGACATACATCTGGTGTGGCCAGTTGTCCGTTTCAATAAACTCGTCTTTGGCGAGGCCGAGTCGCTGGAAATGATCCCGTACCTTTTCTGGGACGCGGGGGTGATTGGCGAGGCTCCACATCAGGCTCTGCTGATACCGCTTGTGGTCGGCAAAGATGCGGTCGCGGTCGGCGTAGCTGCCCTCGACATAGCCTTCGTTGCCGCCGATGTAGTCGGTGCTGATCGCAAAGTTGTTGTTGGTGTCTGTCTTGCGGTTTGGCATCCAGACCGGATTCCAGGGAATGCGGTGGTCGCCTGCCTCGAAGTTGCGAAACAGCAGCTCAAACTCTGATTCGTCGTAGGTTGCCGGCTTGGGCCACGCGCGGCGGTTGCTGGCCACGTCTGTGGTGCACATGCGGAAGTTGTACGCCTGCACCCGATCGTCACCGTCGCCGTCACGTCCTGGCGGATCGGCAGAGATCAAAGGGAGCAGGCCGCTGCTCGGGTCACCTGGCACAACATAAGGATCGACGTCGTGGGTGAACTGATGCTTGAGGGCACGGGCGACCCGGATCCCGTTGAGCGTTTCGTCATACACACGCTCAGCCTCCCTGCCGACATGGTAGGACACGCCTGCAGCGGCCAGGAGATCGCCTTCGTAGGTCGCATCGATAAAGAATCTGCCTGTGAAACGACGGCCGCTTTCACAGGTCAGTGAGGTGATGCGAGGGCCGGTTTTGGTCACGCCGCCAGCCTCACGAACAAGCCGCTCATTCATCACCAGCTCCACGCCGGTCTCGTTGAGCCAGTCGAGGTAGATCTGTTCGGCGACATGTGGTTCGAACGTCCACATCTCGGCATCGCCGCTATCACCAGAGCCTCGGCCGCTCTTGTAGCTGGCACGCGGTTGATGGATCCAGGCGTCGTCGTTGTCGTAGTGCTCCGCGATCTTCCGGTAGAACTCCCGCGAGAGGCCACCGATCGCTGCCTTGTTGCCAATATCCGTTGCGCCCAGACCCCCGGCAGTCAGCCCACCGACGTGGCTGCCCGGTTCCACCAAAACGACCGTCTTCCCCATGGCTCGCGCCTGAATAGCAGCGACGATACCGCCTGATGTGCCCCCGTAGACAACAAGGTCGTATTGGGTGTCAGCAGCAGCGGCCTGGGCGAATCGAGACGTTCCCGTTGGAGTGGTCAGGATGGCGAAGGCCAGACAGACCGAGATCGCCGTGATCAACCGGGGCATAACAAGCACCTCAAAGGAAAGACTGAAGCTACTTACGAAAGCATGTCGTGAAGCACGCGGGCCGGTTCGACGCCCGTGAGCCGCTGGTCGAGCCCTTGCGAGCGAATCGAGAGCCGCTCATGGTCGAGGCCGAGCTGATGCAGCAGTGTGGCGTGCACATCGCGAACGTGGGTGCCGTTGGCGATGGGACCGAAGCCGAACTCGTCGGTCTCGCCGTAGGTGAAACCAGGTCGAAAGCCACCCCCGGCAAACCACATCGTGAAGGCATCAATGTGGTGATTGCGGCCGGTGCTTTCGCGGGTCTCGCCCATCGGTGTGCGGCCAAACTCACCTCCCCAGATCACGATCGTGTCATCGAGGAGCCCACGCCGCTCAAGGTCGAGAATCAGGCCAGCCGACGCTCGATCGATTTCGCCAGCGATCTGCGGCAGGTGGGTTTCCAGGTTTTCGGTCGGGCCGCCGTGGTGGTCCCAGTTGGTGTGGTAGAGCTGCACAAACCGCACGCCACGTTCCACTAGCCGGCGAGCCAGCAGGCAGTTGCGGGCGTAGGTCGACTCGCCCGGCTCCTTGATGCCGTAGAGGTCGAGGGTTTCCGCTGTCTCACCTCCGATGTCGGTGAGTTCAGGAGCGCTTGACTGCATCCGGAATGCCATCTCGTAGCCAGCGATGCGAGTGGCAATTTCGGCATCGCCGGTGGCTGCGAGTCGCTGCTCGTTGAGCCGCCGCACGGCGTCAACGACCCGCCGCTGACTGACCTGGTCAATGCCCTCGGCGGTGGAGAGGTTCAGGATGGGGTCTCCCGTGTTGCGAAAGGGAACGCCCTGATAGGAGCTCGGCAGTCCACCGCTTCCCCACAGCACTGCGCCACCTCGCGGTCCTCGTGGACCGCTTTGCAACACCACAAAACCGGGAAGATCTCGCGACTCACTGCCGAGCCCATAGGTGACCCACGAGCCCATGCAGGGGCGGCCAAACTGCCCGGTGCCGGTGTTCATAAACAGTTTGGCCGGAGCATGGTTGAAAAGATCCGCCGAGCAGGTCTTCAGAAACGTCAGTCGGTCAACGATGCCGGCGGTGTGGGGAAGCAGATCACTGACCCAGGCTCCACACTCGCCATACTGGGCGAAGCTGCGTTTTGTGGCCAGCAGATTGAAGCCGTTGCTGGAATCCATGAATGCAAAGCGTTTCCCTTCGGTGAAACTCTCTGGAATCCGCTGGCCACTCAAGGCGTTGAGCTGTGGCTTGTGTTCAAACAGATCGAGCTGCGATGGGCCGCCAGCCATAAACAGGTAGATCACCCGTTTGGCCCGTGGCGTGAAGTCGGGCTGCCGTGTGGTGGCAGGTTCGTTGCTGGCGGAAGCGGTCGACGTGCCGAGCAGCGATCCCAAGGCCATCCCGCCGACACCCACTCCGCAGTCAGCGAAGAAGTGGCGGCGGGTCTGGTTCTTCAGCAGCGTTGAGGAGAGGTCGTTGGGGTCGTTAGGGCCGGGCATGGCAGGGTCTCCAGCAGATCCGTCACGGATGGGCACGGATGGCGTGAGCGAGATGGTCACTCGCGGGTAATCGTCTCGTCGAGGTTGAGCAGCACCCGCGCGGCTTCGAGAGCTGAGAGTGGCTCCAGCACGGCGAGCTCTTCCGGATCTGGCGTGCGTGCGGTGCAGCGGCGGAAAGCGGCCTCGAGCCCGTCAGCTTCGACGAGGCCTGCCAGGGCTTCCGCCATCTCCATGAAGGCCTGGTCGTTGAGCAGCGCGAGTGCCTGCAGTGGGGTGTTGCTGCGGTTGCGACGCGTGCAGGCGGTGATGCCTGGAGGCGCGTCAAACACCGAGAGCGCAGGAGGGGGCGTGGCGCGGTAGAGGAAGGTGTAGATGCCGCGGCGGTAGCGGTTATCGCCAGTGCTCGTTTTCCACTGCCGTTTGACCTGATTGAGCGCTGTTGCCCCCTCGGGGATGGGTGGGAACACGGGTGGTCCACCGAGAGCAGGCACCAGCAAGTCGGATGCGGTCAGCGCCACGTCGCGGACGAGCTCAGCATCAAGTCTCAGCCGTTGCTGACGAGAGAGCAGTCGGTTGCCAGGATCTGCCTCCTGGGCCAGTTCGGTTTCGCGCGAAGACTGCCGGTAGGTACGAGAGGTGACCAGCAGCCGCTGAAGCTGCTTGAGACTCCAGCCACGCTCGATGAGGTTGGCCGCAAGCCAGTCGAGCAGCTCAGGGTGCGACGGTGGACTGCCCATCAGTCCGAAGTCGTTGTCGGTTTCGACGAGACCGCTGCCAAAGAACCGCTGCCAGATGCGATTGACCAAGACACGCGAAGTGAGCGGGTTGTCAGCGGAGACGAGCCAACGGGCGAGGTCAAGCCGCGTGGCAATGGTCTCGTCGCTGGCTGGGTCGAGCGGAGGCAAGACTGCAGGGGTGTTTGGGGAGACTTCATCGGCCGGACGCGTAAAGTCACCCTGAATGAAGACAGTCGTAGTCCGCGGGGAAGAGCGATCTCGCAGGACGAGTGACGAGGTGGCTGGCTTTGGTGTGCCATCGTCATTTGTGGCCACCGGCGGAGCCGTTGCTGGAAAGAGCAGGGCGTCGGCAGCAAGCGAGAGCCTTGGCTCGTCCTGGTTGTTAAAGAACGCAAACAGTCGGTAGTAGTCCTGCTGGCTGACCGGATCAAACTTGTGGTCGTGACACTGGGCGCAGCCGATCGAGAGTCCCAGCCAGACAACGCCGGTGGTGGCGACGCGGTCGAACACGCTATCGATGCGGAACTGCTCTTTGTCGATGCCACCTTCCTGATTAATCGCCGTGTTGCGGTGGAAGCCGGTGGCGAGCTGCTGGGAGATGGTCGCCTCTGGCAGGAGGTCACCGGCAAGCTGTTCGATCGTAAACTGATCGAAGGGCATGTCTTCGTTGAAGGCGGCAATCACCCAGTCACGCCAGGCCCAGATCTCGCGTGGTCCGTCGATCGAATAGCCGTTGCTATCAGCGTACCGAGCCATGTCGAGCCACCAGCGGGCCATGCGCTCGCCGTAGTGAGGGCTGGCAAGCAGCCGATCAACAGCCGCTGTGTAGGCGGCGTCTGCGTCGACGGCCCAGTCAGCCAGGAAGGCATCAAGCTCATTGAGTGTTGGCGGAAGGCCGGTCAGGTCGAGCGACACCCGACGCAGCAGAGTCTCGGGAGCCGCTTCTGGTGAAAACGAGAGGCCTGCCCCGGCGAGTTTGGCGGCGATGAACTCGTCGACAGGATGGCCGAGTGCTTGGGCTGCCGGTGGTGTGACGTTCGCGAGTGGCTCGAAGGCCCAGTGCTTGGCGTAGGCGGCGCCCGCTTCCACCCAGCTGCGAAGCGTCTCGCGTTGCTCGGCGGTGAGCGAATGCCCGCTGCCAGGCGGCGGCATCACCAGGTCGCTGTCATCGCTCTCGATGCGAACCACAAGCTCACTAGCGGTCGGGTTGCCGGGGACGATCGCACGAGCTCCCGAGTCGAGTTCAGCAGTGGCGGCCTCGGCATCGTCGAGTCGTAGGCCCGCCTCACGAGACTCAGCATCAAAGCCATGGCAGGCCAGGCAGTTAGCCGCCAAGATGGGCTGGACATCGCGTGTGAAGTCGACTTCAGCAGCGGTGGCGGTGGATTCCCCTGCAGAGAACTGACACGCCGCGACGACGCATGCACAAGAAACTGTCTTCCACACAGTGTTCGACAGCATCACTGCAAGACTCGCTGTTTCGACTCGCTGTGTGGCACCTAATCGCACGGCTCCCCGTCTCCCATCTTCGCGGCTTTTCTCTCTCTCTATCGTAGCCTCTCAAGAGTTCGAGGCAGAGCCATCTTCTTTACCAGGCGGTGGCACAGATGCAGACGGCGATCAGGCTGCCGGTGGCGGCTGTGGGAAGCGTGATGCCTGGAGAGGCTCGGATGCTTTCAGCTGCGGCTGGTCACGATGCCGATGGAGGGGGAGCGGCCTGAAGACTGAGGATTTCGGGACGTTGGGTTGCCTATGATGCACGATGAGGGATGACCGCTTTTAAAGGGGCTGCGATGAGTGACGCGAGATACCAGCATCAGCCGCTCTCCGGAGAAGACCGGACGCGGCTCGAGCGGCTTTTTGGCAGGCTTCAGGATGAGTCGGCACACTTTCTGGGCTATCCGTGCAATCGCAACTTTGACTACTCGGAGCTCTATCGGTTTCTTGCGTTTCCGGTGAACAACGTCGGCGACCCCTACGTTGACAGTAACTATCACCTGCAGACGCACGCCTTTGAACGAGAAGTGCTCGCCATCTTTGAGCAGCTCACTGAAGCTCCTGCTGGAGAGACCTGGGGCTACGTGACCAACGGTGGTACGGAAGGCAACCACTACGGCCTGTTCCTGGCTCGCGAGCTCTACCCCACGGGCGTGGTCTACTACTCGCAAGATGCCCACTACTCAATTGGAAAGGTGCTGCGGTGTCTCGGACTGCCCAGCATCATGGTGCGGTCGAGGCCTGATGGCAGCATGGATCTCGACGACCTTCGCGAGACCTTGCGGATTCATCGCAGTGTGCCGCCCATCGTCTGTGCGACTGTTGGCACGACGATGAAGGGCGCCGTCGATGAGATCGCAGCGATTCATGGTCTGTTTGAAGAGTTTGCACTGGAGCGGCACTACCTGCATGCCGACGCTGCGCTGAGTGGGATGATCCTGCCTTTTGTGGAGGATCCACCAGCCTGGAACTTTCGAGCGGGCGTCGACAGCATCGCGATCAGTGGGCACAAGATGATCGGCTCGCCAATCCCCTGTGGAGTGGTGCTTGCCAAGAAGGCGAATGTGGAGCGGATCGCCAGCGGCGTCGAATACATCGGAACGCTCGACACCACGCTCACCGGCTCGCGGAATGGACACACGCCGCTGTTCCTGTGGTATGCGTTTCACACCACCGGGCTGGAGGGATTTCGCCGGATCATCCCAGGCTGTCTGGCGATGGCGGAGTATGCGGTGGAGCGGCTTGCGGCGATTGGCCTCGAGCCGTGGCGGCATTCCTATTCCAACACCGTCGTCTTCAATCGTCCCCGTGCGGAGATCACATCGCGTTGGCAGCTCGCATGCCAGGGCACTCTTTCGCATCTGATCACCATGCCACATGTGACCCGTGAGCAGATCGATCGGCTCATCAGCGACATTGAACAGCCGCAGGCACATAGGGACACGACTGCTGCTATTGAGCCAGCTGCTGCCCACACCGCTGCCTCAGAGCCGATCGTGCTCGTCGGGACGGGCGATGATGACCTGCTCGATCGGGTGTCGCAGGCACTGGCTGCAGAGCACATTTCAATCGACGAGCTGACGGCCGTGTCGGTGGACGAGGGCAGTGTGGTGCGGGTGCGGGTCAGTGATCGACCGCGTGCGTTGCGGATTCTCAACGAAGCGGTCGACATGGGCCGCGACTATGGACGCAGGTCGCTCCTTGCCGGCGAACAGGCCTCGCAGCTGCTGAGCCGTGTGGACTATCAGCAGGCAGCTACCGATGCCGTGCTCGTGCGGCTGGATGATCGCGTCGGCGAGTTTGCCAGCCTGGCGCACCAGTGCCATGAGGCTGGGCTCCAGCTGCGAACCGTGCGGATTCTGTGGCGTGGCAAAAAAACAGCCATCGCCGAACTTACGACCTCCGAGCCGAGCCGGCTTCGTGCTCTGCTCGCAGAACGCGTCATCGTCGATGAAGACGAGGCCGCAGGAGAGACAGCGTTGCCGCTATCGAACGCACCAAAAGCTGCGGGGCCGTCGTGATACGCTCGTGGTCGCGATTCACCACGGGAGTCTGCCATGACTGACCACACGCCCACGAGCTTTGTTCCACTTCAGCACCCTGCCGTCTGGCAGGCAGAGGAGCTTCGCGATCGGACTGACTTCTGCTGTGAGCTCAGCGGAGACGACCAGGACGAGCTTCGGCAGGGCCGGGTCTCGGAAGCTTTTGCCCATCGGCTGCAGAGGATCCAAGACTCGTTGGAGCATGGCAGCGGGTGTGTGTTGTTGCGGGGGCTCACGACAGACGGGCTCGCTGAGGCTGAGGCCAAGCATCTGTTTCTCACGATCGGCCAGCAACTCGGCACGCCTGTCAGCCAGGCAGCCAGCGGCGAGCTGCTCTTCAGCGTGCGTGACGCTGGCTTTGCGGATGACGATCCGCGTTCTCGCGGGCCGAACACACGACGCAAACTCAGCTTCCATTCGGATCGCTGTGATGTGATTGGGTTTCTCTGTCTGCAGCAGGCACGCAGCGGTGGAGAGAATCTGCTCGTGTCGTCGATGGCGATCTACAACGAGATCGGTCGGCGTCGCCCAGATCTGCTCGCTGTGCTGATGCAGCCCTTCTTTTACAAACGGCACACCGTCGATCCAGGAAATCCGAACCCCTTCTGTCAGCAGCCGGTGTTCTCATTCACAGAGGGACACTTCGCGTCGTCGCTGCTGCGGGTGTTGATCGATCGGGCTTATGACGATCCGCAGACACCAGAGATGACTGATCTGCAGCGGGAGGCTCTCGACCTCGTCGAAATGGTGGCGGATGATCCAGCCTTTCACGTCCGACTGATGCAGCAGCCAGGGGACATTCTTCTGCTCAATAACTGGGTGACGCTCCACCGCCGCACAGCCTTTGAGGATGAGGACGATCCTGCAAAACGGCGGCATCTCCTGCGGCTGTGGCTTGCCATGCCCAACAGTCGGCCGATCAGCCCCTTGTTTCTCGAGAACTACGGGGCTACTGCAGCCGGAGCCGTCCGGGGTGGGATGCGGACCGACTAAGTCGTTTGCAGTCCGGGTCGTTTCGTTTGGCCCGTCGGCGTATTCACTGTTGTTGCTGCTCTTCGGCGAAGGCGTTCACAGTCGCGAACTCACGTACTCCCGTGCTGACTGGAACGCGGAGCGGCGGGAGTTGATCATGCCATGTGATCGAAGGAAGCCGTTTGAGAACGCGGGTCGATATCCGCACATCTATCCGCTCAGTTCCACTCCCCCGAAAGACACCTTTGTTGGGAGGGACGTCTGTGTAGTCTCTCCCAACAGCGGTCTTTGCGAAGAAACTGTTGATCGGACAGCCATTCGTTGGGTCAAAACCGACCCAGCCCATGTCAGCGAGCCACACTTCACACCATGCGTGGCTCTGGGATTCGTTTTCCTCTCGATGGAGAGAGCCGCTGACATAGCGGGCGGGGACACCATTATGTCGTAAGACCGCGATCATGAGGTGCGTGAAGTCTTGACACACACCTCTTCCATGTTCAAGCAGCTCCTCAATAGGAGAAGACGAGTCGGTGGCGTCTTTGGCGTAGGTGAAGCTACTGCGAATGTGCTCGGCGACCTGGCAAACCCACATCCCGACACGAGTTCCTGGCGTTGGGCAGAGAGTCTTGAGATGAGGCTCAAGCAGAGGTGAGTACTGTGTTGGACCTCTCAGTGGAAGATACTCCAGCGTTTCTAGCGGAAGATCGTCCGTCACTACGGGAAACACCGACTGGCTCGTCATGGGCCCCCGCTCGTAATCTTGGGTCTCAACAATGCTCGCAGCGAGCATTCGGATAGTTCTTTGTGGGTTGAGCAGGTTGAAATGGTGTACTCCGTTTCCAAAGCTGTCGACATATCGGTGGTAAACGGCTTGCTCGCTCACGTTCAGCTGAAACGAATGGCAGCTCTGCTGCTCGTCGCTTATCGGCTCCATTCTCAACTCGCAAAGCCACTCCCGAATCGGCTCGGAGTATGTCATCGTTGTCTCATGTTGAATCTCAAGGATCATTGCGGGTACTTCCTCATTTGCCCAGCACATGCTTTAAATTGTGAAGGCAGGCTACTGCAGTGAGTATTGCTGTTGCAGGAGCCGTCCGATTGTGCTGCAGCGGTCGAGTGATGTTGTCAGGAGTCTTTGCAGGCCGGATGCGTGGAGTTCAGAGCGATCGAGGTACGTCAACTCGCTGACCAACCGCCCGACAGTCCTGCTCGGTTCCGTGTGAGCCAGAGGCCTTTGCCGGTCAGAGACGACATCGAGCGATGCGAGGACCTGTGTGAGGCAGAAACGTGTTGAGTGCGGGAACTCGGGATGAGTCAGCAGAAACTCCGTGACTCTCTCCGCGTCAATTCGGCCTATTGAAAGCCTTTGGTACGCTTCAAAAGCAGCGCAGCGTCTCAGGACGGCAGCCCATTGCAGGGTGCTCACGGGAAGTTCTGAAGCCTCGCCAACAGCAATGAGGTCGACTTTCGCTTCTAAAGTACGAAGTATCTTGTCAGCGCGTTCGAGGTATCTTCCCATCTGAATGAAGTGCCAGCCTTCGTCATGGATGAGGGTCGCGTCGCAGATACCGTGGAAAAGGAGCACCCCCATTTGTGTTTCTTCGCAAAACTGATGAGGGGCCTCGGTGGCATGATGTTGCAGATTCTTATCTTTGAGCCTCCAGTAGAGTTTGTTGAGTTCTCTCCACATCGGAGGACTGAGCGACCCGCGGATGCTTCGGGCGTTGTTTCGCGCTCTGTTGATGCAGGCGATGACGCTGCCGGTATTTTCGATGTCGGTGAGCAGCCACCGCTGTGCTGCAGAAATCGCCGTCTCCGTATCGCGGCGGTGTGGTGAGGATTGCTGGTACTGGGCGAGTAACGCCGTCCATTCGAACTCGATCGGGTCTGCTAATACTCCGTGCAAGTCAAGTTCAAGTGAACTTGTGACCTCGACAGCACGAGCGAGGTGGTCGGCTCGCTCGAGATAGCGGCCCATCCAGAACAAGGCGTCAGCAACCCGACTGAGCATCATCGCTTTATCCCAGCAGGGTGCTCGGCTAATACCCACGTGTCTTTGCTTCCGCCGCCCTGCGAACTGTTCACGACAAGGCTGCCTTTCGGGAGTGCGACCCTGGTGAGTCCACCCGGCGTGACGACAGTTCGTTCTCCACAGAGCACAAATGGTCTTAGGTCGATGTGCCGTCCCTCGAGTTTTCCGTCGATCAGCGTCGGGTGCGTAGAGAGTTGAATCGTCGGCTGGGCGATAAAGTCTCGTGGAAACGCTTTGATCTGAACGCGAAATGACTCCCGTTCCTCTGCGGTCGAGGCGGGGCCTATCAGCATGCCGTAGCCCCCCGATTGGTTCACACGTTTTACGACAAGCTTCTCAAGGTTATTCAAGACATGATGAAGTTCAGCAGGAACGTCTGGTCGGAAAGTCTCGACGTTGTTGAGTAAAGGTTCTTGTTGCAGGTAGTACCGAATGATGGCAGGGATGAACGGGTAAATGCCTTTGTCGTCTGCGATGCCCGTGCCGATGCTGTTCGCCAAAGCGACGTTGCCTGCTCTGTACGCGTTCACCAGTCCAGGCACGCCCAGGACGCTATCAGGCCGGAAGACAAGGGGGTCGAGGAAATCGTCGTCAATCCGACGGTATATCGTGTCAACTTGCTGAAGTCCGCGGGTCGTCCGCATGAAGACTCGGTTGTTGTCGACGAGAAGATCTCGTCCCTCGACAAGTTCGATTCCCATGCGTTGAGCAAGAAAGCTGTGCTCAAAGTATGCGGAGTTGTACATGCCGGGGCTCAAGAGCACCACGGTAGGATCGATGGCAGACTCAGGGGCGATGTGGCGTAGGACTTCTAGAAGATGCGACGGATAATGGTCGTTCGGTAAGACGTCGTACTTATTGAAAAGAGTGGGGAAGACACGCTTGAGCACCTGCCGGTTTTGCAGCATGTAGCTCACGCCAGAGGGTGTCCGTGCGTTGTCTTCAAGAACAAAGTACTCCCCGCCTGCATCTCGGATGAGATCGCTTCCCGAGATGTGGACGTAGATCCGCCGGGGGACATCCACTCCAACAAACTCACGCCGGAACGAGTCTCCTTGTAAGACGAGGTAGGGCGGGACGACCTTGTCGCGGAGGATGTGCTGTTCGTGATAGATGTCCCACAGGAAGAGATTGATGGCGTTGATGCGTTGGGTCAGCCCTGCTTCTATCCGCTGCCATTCGTCTGCGGGGATGATGCGAGGCATCGGATCCATAGGCCAGATCCGCTCGATCCCCTCTTCTGCGCGGTAAACGGTGAATCCAACGCCGTCCTGCCGCATGGAGAGTTCTGTCATAGCCTTGCGGCGTCGCAGGTCTTCTTCGCTCGCGTGCTGCAGCGACGCACGAAGAGATGCGTAGTGCGGACGGACCTCGTCAGCGGCAACGAACATCTCGTCGAATGCGTCGGCGATCTCATAATCGCCCCAGAGCGGCGGAGAGCCATCCGAAAGCTGCAGCGTGTCTGACATATCGTGAGGCCGTCGGCGATGGCTGAGAAACCAAAATGCTTTGGTGTCGTGTTCAGGAACTGCAGCCTGCTTGTTGGGCAGTGGTGCTTTGAGAAAAGGCAGTGCCCGAGTTGATTGGGCCCAGGGAACATGGTCGAAATCGTGCTAGTCCGATCTGGCAATCTGACCTACAGTACTTCTGCAAATGGCGTGCCGTGAAACGCTTGCCGTCGTTCTTTCCGAAAAGTTTCTTCCCGCAGAGCTTCAAGCACCATGACTTACTGCCTCGGCATCCGGACGAGAGAAGGCCTTGTACTTGCGTCTGACTCACGAACAAACGCCGGACTCGATCAGATCAATGTCTGCTGCAAAATGCATAGCTTTGTGATGCCTGGCGAGCGGATGTTCTCCGTTCTCTCGAGCGGCAGCCTGTCCCTAACGCAGTCGATCGTGACGCGGATCCGTCACGAGTTTCGTGAAGGGCGGGGGCTTGCAGAGGTGGAGACCTTCTATGATGCGGCTCGCTGTGTGGGACAGCACATTCGGGAGATCAGCGACATCGATCGTGATGCACTCGAAAAAGACAACGTTCCCTTCTCGGTGAACTTTCTCGTCGGTGGCCAAATCGGTGATGAGCCTCCACAGCTCTACATGATCTATTCCACCGGAAATCCCCTGCGTTGCACGCGAAGTGCACCGTTCCTACAGATAGGCGAGACCAAGTACGGACGTCCGATTCTCGACAGAGGGATTCAGTTTGACGAAACAACACTTGAACAGGCGGTGAAGTACGCAGTCATCTCACTCGATTCCACAATGCGGTCGAATGTCACCGTAGGACCGCCGATAGATATGCTGGTCTATCGGGCGAACGACCTCTCGATTCGGAGCTATCGCCGCTTTATGCCCGATGACGAGGGCCTGACGCAGATCCGGTCGAAGTGGGATCAGGGGCTGAGGACAGCCATCGCTGATTTGCCCACGATCGCGTTCAGCCAAACGGGGGATGATGTCCGCAACGGGAGCACGTGCGTCGTGGAGCCCGAAGGCAGTCTTCGGATCGACAGCTGAAGCGTCCATCATTCCGTGTCACGAAGACCGCTTTTTCGCCCCAAAGCGGTCTTCCCGTTGTGTCGATTGAGGCAGTCACGGGTCGTGCTTTAGGCTGTGTGGCGGGCGAGGGATCTCTGTGCGTTCTCGCCGTCAGGTGGCCAGCCGGCAAGGACGCAGCTGATGAACCGTGTTGACGAACTTCTCGCAGCCCATGCTCCGTGGGCGTTGAGCGAGCACTCATGGCCGCTCACGCCGTTTGAACGGTTCATGTGGTTCGATGACCGTCCTGACTTCCCGTTGGTGTTTCAGGTCGATCTCTGCTTCGACGGGCCGATTGATCCTCAAACGATGCGGGAGGCGTTTCGCTTTGCTATCGGTCGGCATCCGCTCCTGCGGTCCACCGTGCAGGGCAGTGGCTGTGACGCCGCGTGGGTCGCGTCGACATCAGACTGGCCCGAACTGCGTGTGTTTTCCAAAGCCGCAGACGATGAGCCTGGCTTAGCTGCGATCGATCTGACAGCGTCGCCGGGGCTGCGGGGCTGGATGCGGGAAACGTCTGTTGGCTGGGATATCAAACTGCTCTTCCACCATGCCTGTTGCGACGGGCAGGGGGCACGGATGTTCATTCAGGACATGGTGCTCGCGTATGCGGTGTTGCAGGGAGTCAGCGAACACCGTTCCCCCTTCTTCACGATTGATATTTCGCATCTCGATCGGCGTGGGAGCTATCCGTCGACTGTGGGTCGGGCGCGAACCTTTACGTGGAGGCTGCAAAACTTCTTGCAGTTTTTCCTTAGGCCTCCGCGGCCGACGCTGCCAGGCGTGGAGTCGGAGCGTCGTGAGCGGGCTGCTGACGGTAGCGGAGTGAATGTTGCGGAGATCCGGGCAGGCATCTGTTCTTACACGTTTTCTGCAGACGAGGTCGCCAAGCTTCAGGATCCACAGCGTCGAGATGGCACGAGCCTCAACGACGTGGCGGTGGCGATACTCTTTTCCGTGATCGGTGAGTGGCAGCGGCGTCATGGTGCCGCTCCTGGATCGTGGGTACGAATTTCGGTGCCGTGTGATTTGCGAGGCCGCGAGGATGAGCGGATGCCTGCTGCCAACCGCTACACATATGTGTTTCTCAACCGCCGTCTGCGGAACTGCCAGAGCTGGAGCACGTTGCTGGAGGGCGTGAAGGCAGAGCTGCAAGAGCGGCTCCAGACTCGCTTCGGGGTCAACTTCCTTGGTCATCTCAGTCTGCTCGCTGCGCGACCGAGACTGATGCGGCGGGTGCTCAATGGAAAGGCATGCTTCGCGACAGCCGTGCTCACCAATCTGAGTGATCCGTCGCGACGTCTGCGAAAACGGCTTCCCGTTGATGACGACAAGTTCTTCTGGCTCGACGGAGCCCGCTGTTACGACCTGCGTGTTCGCACGCCGCCGCTGCGGCCGCAGACGCACTGGGGTGTTGGTATCTTTGAGTACGCCGGTCGTGTGACGGTGACATTTCGCTACAACACGGCCACGATGTCAGAGGCTGAGGCGACCAACGTTTTAGACCGCTATATCGAGAGCTGGCGGGAATGGCTCGACGTCACGTCGACCTCTGCCGTGCAGAAGCCCGCTTCGGTCGCGACCTGACCGGGCGTGGAAAGTCTTCATGCATGTTCGACAAGCCAGGCTCGATCGAGGATGCTCTCGGGCAGCAAGGCACTCCCTGCTGGCGAACGTGCTTGCTCGTGGGGAGCCCGCACCTGGTGTCAGACGCAGAAGGAGAACATCGTGAACGCGGTCACGTGGGGAAGACGAACCGAATGTGAAGACGTGGGGCCTTTGGCTGCAATGTGGAGAGGTGTGTGTGACTGTTCCGGGCTGCGAGCGGCGGTTGCGTGTGGGCTTGTGGCACTGAGCGTTTCGTCGGCAACGGCGGGTGCCTACAACCCGGATCGGTCGATTGGCGACGTGGTGCCAGCCTGGCAGGGACTGCCTGGAACCGATGGCAAGGAGCATGGCTGGGACGAGCTGGCGGATCGTGACTTTGTCGTGGTCGTGTTTACCTGCAACAGCTGTCCGTATGCCGTGGACTACGAGGCGCGGGTCAACAGCCTCGCCAAGAAGTACGCCGGGGCTGAGAGTCGAGTGGCGGTGGTCGCGATCAATGCCAACCTGATTGCCGAAGACGCCCCCGCCGCGATGGAGAAGCGTGCCGCCGACCGTGGTTTTGTGTTTCCCTACCTCTTTGATGAGTCTCAGGAGGTGCCCAAGTCGTTTGGGGCCCTGCGGACGCCCGAGGCGTATCTGCTTAATCGCAAACGCGAGATCCTCTACATGGGGGCTATCGACGACAATACCGACGCTTCCAAAGTCGAGAAGACCTACCTGGAAGATGCCATCACTGCCTCGCTCGCCGGCAAACCGGTCGCGGAGGCGGAGACACCACCGGTCGGCTGTCTGATTCGCTTCAAGCGTCGTCGCCGGTGATGTCTGCTGGCGTCAGCACAGCGTTGGCGTCGCATCGACGGCAGCGACGTGGATTGCATGAGAGTGACATCTCAAGAGAGTGACAAGCCAAGACAGTGACATCGCGGATTGAGCTGTTCTGCCGGGGCGATCAAGGAGTGAGCAGTATGTGCAGAGGCGTGGGCCTGGCTTGGGATGCGTCTGGTGGTTGCCAGTGGCTGCAGGTAGTGTGCGGCCTCGTGATGGCGGTGGTCTCCGGAGGGCTCAGCCCTGCAGCGGAGCCCTGCCGAGTTGAGGTGCGTGAGCAGGGCTCGGGCCTGCCTGTTCCCCTTGTCGAACTCCGCACGACCCACCAGCAGCGGTTTGTGACTGACAACGCCGGCATCATCGCGATTGATGACCCGGACCTGCTCGGCAAGGCCGTCTGGTTCACGGTCACTGGTCATGGCTATGAGGTGGCGGCGGATGGCTGTGGGATCCGTGGGGTGCGGCTCGATCTGGTTGCGGGTGGCCGACTGCAGGTCGAGGTTGAGCGAACGGACCTCGCTCGCTCGGTG
>Ga0181607_10000999_pt1 | contig 25199 bp, 21 predicted proteins | sample 041ome_9_FD_132420 | JGI IMG/M metagenome (GOLD analysis project Ga0181607, IMG submission 132420) | Coastal salt marsh microbial communities from the Groves Creek Marsh, Skidaway Island, Georgia - 041413US metaG (megahit assembly) | ecosystem: Environmental > Aquatic > Marine > Intertidal zone...
CAATCGCGGCATCGCCTATTCCTCCCCCGAAACCCTGAAGGCGATCGAGGCAGGCGAAAAGGTCTCTCCCGATGCCACATACCTTCGCATCACCCCCCGCTTCGAAGTGCCCGCAGGCCCGCATGAATGGCTCGCCCGCACCATCTTCGTCGGCACCGCCGAGCGACAGGGCAACGAGACCTATTTCGAGTATTTCGCTGTGCGTTGAGGGCAAGAGGTCATTCCGGAGCGGAACAAGCTCCTGACAATCGCTTGCTTGAAGTCTGGACCGGAAGCGCGCACCTAAGGGGTTACAACTGAAACCGGTAGAGATTATCCATGTCAGACGGCCACGGCCCCTCGCTTTCCCACTTTGAATGGTCAGACCCCTTCCTGCTGGAAGACCAGCTGAGCGAGGACGAAAGCATGCTGCGCGATGCCGCGCGCGCCTTTGCCCAGAGCGAGCTGCAACCCGGCGTAATCGATGCCTATCGCGAAGAGCGTACGGACCCCGATATCTTCCGCAAGATGGGCGATGCAGGCCTGCTGGGCGTAACCATTCCGGAGGAATATGGCGGCCTTGGCGCAGGCTATGTCACCTACGGGCTGATCGCGCGCGAGATCGAGCGGGTGGACAGCGGATACCGCTCGATGATGAGCGTGCAGTCCAGCCTCGTGATGTATCCGATCAACGCCTATGGCTCGGACGAGCAGAAGCAGAAGTATCTGCCCGGTCTCGCTAGCGGCGAACTGATCGGCTGTTTCGGCCTGACCGAGCCCGATGCCGGTTCCGACCCCGCCGGAATGCGCACCACCGCGAAGAAGACCGATGGCGGATATGTGCTCAACGGCAGCAAGATGTGGATCTCGAACTCACCCATCGCCGATGTCTTCGTGGTCTGGGCCAAGTCCGATGCGCATGACGGCAAGATCAAGGGCTTCGTGCTCGACAAGGGAATGAAGGGCCTGTCCGCTCCCAAGGTTGGGGGCAAGCTCTCCCTGCGCGCTTCGATCACGGGCGAGATCGTGATGGATAATGTCGAAGTGAGCGAAGATGCGCTGCTGCCCGGCGTCGAAGGTCTGAAAGGGCCGTTCGGCTGCCTGAACCGCGCGCGATACGGCATTGCCTGGGGCGTGATGGGCGCAGCGGAATTCTGCTGGCACGCCGCGCGCAGCTATGGCCTCGATCGCAAGCAGTTCGGCAAGCCGCTGGCAGGCACGCAGCTGTTCCAGCTGAAGCTGGCCAATATGCAGACCGAAATCACGCTGGGCCTGCAGGCCGCGCTGCGCGTGGGCCAGCTGATGGATGCAGGCAAGGCCGCGCCGGAGCTGATCAGCCTCATCAAGCGCAACAATTGCGGCAAGGCGCTGGATATCGCGCGGATGGCGCGGGACATGCACGGCGGCAATGGCATCTCGGAGGAATTCCAGGTGATCCGCCACATGGTGAACCTCGAAACGGTCAATACTTACGAGGGCACGCATGACGTGCATGCGCTGATCCTGGGCCGCGCGCAGACGGGCTTGCAGGCCTTCTTCTGATGAGCGGGCCGATGGACCGCGTCACCATCGTCCACGAGAACTTCCGGCGGCGCGTGGCGGAAGGAGACTTTCCGCAAGGCAACCCGCCGGCAGGGCCGCTGGACGATGTGCTGGCGAGCGCGATTTTCCGTACCGCCTGCACCACCCGCGCGATGGACCGGGTGAGCCGCAAGATGCAGACGGCGGGACAAGGCTATTACACCATCGGCCCATCCGGCCATGAAGGCATGGCTGCGGTTGCCGCAGCGCTGCGCCCGACCGATCCCGCCTTCCTGCATTACCGCGATGCCGCCTTCCAGTTGCAGCGCGCGGAACAGGTTCCGGGGCAGACCGCCGCCTGGGACATGATGCTGTCCTATGCCTGTTCCAGCGAAGACCCGATCTCGGGCGGCAGGCACAAGGTGCTGGGTTCAAAAGCGCTCAACATCCCGCCGCAGACCTCCACCATTGCCAGCCATCTGCCCAAGGCGGTGGGGGCGGCCTATTCGCTGGGCCTTGCCCGCAAGCAGCCGCCAGAGCATCGGACGATGGCCGATGATGCGATCATCTGCTGTTCCTTCGGCGATGCCTCGGTCAACCATTCCACCGCGCAAGGCGCCTTCAACACGGCGGGCTGGACAAGCTACCAGTCCGTGCCGCTGCCGCTTCTGTTCGTGTGCGAGGACAATGGCATCGGCATTTCCACCAAGACCCCGCGCGGCTGGGTGAAAGCCAATTTCGAGAACCGTCCCGGCATCAAATATTTCGAATGCGACGGGCTGGATATCTTCGAGACCTATCGCGTGGCGCAGCAAGCTGCCGACTATGTCCGCACGCGGCGCAAACCTGCATTCCTGCATGTGCGCACCATGCGCCTCTATGGCCATGCGGGCGCGGACGTGGCGCTGGCTTACCTGCCCCGCCACGAAGTCGAGGCGGAAGAATCGCAGGACCCGCTGCTGCACATGGCGTGCCAGCTGGTGCAGGCCGAAGTGCTCGACACGGCGCAGGCGCTGGCGATCTATGACGGTGCCGCCGCACGGATAGAGCGGATCGCAGGCGAGGTGATTACCCGCCCGCGCCTCGCCAATGCCAGCGAGGTGATGGCCAGCCTCATCCCGCCCCGCCGCGAATGTGCGCCTACCAACGGCCCTGACGCAGGCCTGCGCGCGCAGCTGTTCGGCAGCGACATGGCCTTGATGGAAAAGCCCCAGCCGATGGGCAAGCTGATCAACATGGCGCTGACCGACCTGATGCTGGAACACGGCGAGATCGTGATGATGGGCGAGGATATCGGCAAGAAGGGCGGCAATTACGGCGTGACCCAGCGCCTCTCCGCCCGCTTTGGCCGCAGCCGCGTGATCGACACCTTGCTGGACGAGCAATCGATCCTCGGCCTCGCCATCGGCATGGCGCAGAACGGCTTTATCCCGCTGCCCGAAATCCAGTTCCTCGCCTATCTCCACAATGCCGAAGACCAGCTGCGCGGCGAAGCAGCGACGCTGCCGTTCTTTTCTGACGGGCAGTGCACCAACCCGATGGTCGTGCGCATTTCCGGGCTGGGATACCAGAAGGGTTTTGGCGGGCACTTCCACAACGATAATTCCGTGGCGGTGCTGCGCGATATTCCCGGCCTGATCCTCGCCTGCCCGTCGAACGGGCGCGATGCGGCGATGGTGCTGCGCGAATGCGTGCGGCTGGCGCGCGAGGACCAGCGGCTGGTCGTGTTCCTCGAACCCATCGCGCTTTATCCCATGCGCGACCTGCATCAGGCGGGCGACAATGGCTGGATGACGACCTATCCCGCGCCGGACGAGAGCATCCCCTTCGGCGAAGTGGGCGTGACGGGCGATGGCGAGGACTTGGCGATCATCTCCTTCGCCAACGGTGCATACTTGTCAAATCAGGCGCTGCCGATCCTTGCCGACAAAGGCGTGAAGGCGCGGATCATCGACATCCGCTGGCTTTCCCCCTTGCCGCTGGAGGGCATTGTGGCAGCCCTGAAAGGCTGCAAGGCCGCACTGGTGGTGGACGAAACGCGCCGCACCGGCGGAGTGGCCGAAGCGCTGATGGCCATGCTCGCCGAACACACGGACCTGCCCCACGCGCGGCTGACGGCGGAGGACAGCTTCATTCCCACCGGACCTTCCTATGCCGCGACCATGCCCTCGCGGGACCAGATCGTCGAAGCAGCGCTCGCCTTGGCACGAGGTGTGGCATGACCACAGCTGTCGTCATCTGCCCCGGTCGCGGGACATACAACGCTGCCGAACTGGGCTACCTTTCGCGGCATTTCCCCAACGCAGCACTGCTGGCGCGTTTCGACACCCAGCGCGAGGAGCAAGTTCAGGAAACACTCACTGCGCTTGACGGAGCAGACAGGTTCTCGGCTGCCAAACACACGCGAGGGGACAATGCCTCGGGCCTAATCTTCGCAGCCTCCTATGGCGATTTCCTGTCGATCTCGGGCAACATCGAAATCGTGGCCGTTACCGGCAATTCGATGGGCTGGTACACCACGCTGGCTTGCGGCGGCGCGCTGTCAGCCGCAGACGGTTTCCGCGTTGCCAACACCATGGGCACGCTGATGCAGGCCGCAATGATCGGCGGGCAGGCATTGCATCCGTGGATGGGCGATGACTGGCAGGCTGAGACTACCCGCAAGCAGGATCTGCTGGATCTGGTGACCGAAATCGGCGCGCGCGACGGTTGCGAACTGCACCTGTCCATCGATCTTGGCGGTATGCTGGTGATCGCGGGCGATGAGGCGGGCCTCAAGGCGTTTGAGGCATCGCTAGAGCCCGTTCAGGGTCGCTTCCCGATGCGCCTGCCAAACCATGCTGCCTTCCATACGCCGATGCAGGAACCGGTCGCTGCTCAAGGCCAGGCGGCCCTGCCCTCCAGCCTGTTCCGCCAGCCGCATTTGCCGCTAGTTGACGGCCATGGCCGCATCTGGTGGCCGGGCGCTAGCGACATAGAGGGGCTGTATGACTACACGCTCGGCGCGCAGGTGACGCAGCCCTACAGCCTGACCCGCGCGATCACCGTTGCCGCGCGCGAATTCGCGCCGGACCTGTTCATCGTTCCCGGCCCCGGTACCACTTTGGGCGGCGCGGTGGCGCAGTCGCTGATCACCGCAAACTGGCGCGGCATGGCAAGCAAGGCGGACTTCCGCGAAAGGCAGGACGAGGAGCCGCTGCTCGTATCGATGGGCATGGCGGATCAGCGCGCGCTCGCCACCGGCTAGCGCGCCGAAATTTTCCGCCGTATCACTGGCCCCTATGGCCTTGCCGAGACGTTTCCTGCCCCCGCTATCGCTGCTGAGCGCGTTCGAGGCCGCCGCACGCCATGAGAGCTTTACCGCCGCAGCCAACGAACTGGACCTGACGCAAAGCGCCGTCAGCAGGCAGATCAGGGCGCTGGAGGACCTGCTCGGCTCCCCGCTGTTCCACCGCGAGAAGCAGAAGGTGCGGCTCACTGTCGCCGGTGAAAGCTATGCCAAGGATATTGGCGAAGCGCTGAAACGCATTTCCACCGCCACCCTAAACTTTCGCGCCAATCCGCAAGGCGGCACGCTGAACCTTGCCATATTGCCCACCTTCGGCATCCGCTGGCTGGCCCCGCGCCTGCTGTCATTCCAGCTGGCCAATCCCGGCATCTCGATCACCCTGCAGACCCGCCTCGACCGGTTTGACTTCGATGACGACAATGTCGATGCCGCGATCCATTACGGCGACGAGGACTGGCCCGGCGCGCAGCTTGCCCTGCTGATGCACGAGACGGTAGTGCCCGCCTGCAGTCCTAAGCTTCTGTTACAAAACGAGTTTTACGAACCGGCTGACCTTGTCGGTGCGCCGCTGCTGCACCTGACCTCTCGCCCCGATGCATGGGAAAACTGGTTCGCCGCCCACGGCGTGAAGCACAAAAGCCCGGCGGGAATGCTGCTGGACCAGTTCGCCATGGCCGCACAGGCGGCCAGCTCTGGCCTTGGCGTGGCTTTGCTGCCGCGCTTCCTGATCCAGCGCGAACTTGATAGCGGGGAACTGGTGGTGGCGCTGGACCTGCCCAGCACCAGCGATGGCGCCTATTACCTAGCCTGGCCGTCCGTCCGCAGCAGTTACCCGCCGCTGGTCGCCTTCAGGCAGTGGCTGGCAGAGGAAGTGCGCGAAGCTGATTGACCGTCATGAAAGTGTAACGTTGATGCTGTCAGCTTCGCCCCATGCCGGATTACCGATTCCTTTTTGAGCGCGGTGAACACTGCCGGCAGCAACTCAGCCTTGATCTTCCGGACGTATGGGCGATTGCGCCCGTGGCCAAGCGCGTGGCGCTGGCCTTCGCCGCCAGCGAAATCCGCTGCGGCCACCTCGACATGGCGCAGGAACTGACGGTGCGCGATGCGGAGAATGCGGTGATTGCCCGCTTTCCGCTGGCCGATTTCCTGAAGGTGGACGGCCGGTCCGAACTGTGCGAACCGGCCTGATCCGATTTAACGGCTAACATCGATGGTGGACTGGGCCCGCAGAGCGCCCACCCGCACCAGAATGTCTCCATCTGCAGCGGGGTCTTCCACCACCAGCTTCACCCACAGGCTGTCATCATCCTTGAACCATGCGGTTCCGGGCGAGGCGCGCAAGTCATCCAGGCTGGACAGTTCCGCCCCGCTGGAGGCCTTGGTAAAACCGGGCAGTTCGAGCAGTACGAAGCTGTCCTTGTCCATCTCGCGCAAGGAGAGCGAGAGGTCCTCACGACCGGTTTCAACCCGCACTTCCGCACCGCTGCCGATGGTCGTCTCGCCGAAATACTCATAGCGGCGGCCATCGCGGGAGAGGATGACAGGGTCCGAAATCGGCTGGTTCCCGAAATCGCTGTAATTGCCGGAAATATGGAAGCGGCCCATGTCCATGTCACACACCGCCGCGCCCCAGTTCGACTTGACTTCGCAATCCTTCTCATGGGTGGCGATGCCGTTGTCGATCACGATGTAGGAGCCGGGCTTGCCGGTAACCGAACCGTCACGATCACGGAAAGCCCCGCTGCGATAGGCTGCCATGCCGCCGAAATCCGATGCCCAGCGGCGATCAATGGGCGGAAAGCTGACGGGATTGGCGTTTTCGAAGGTCAGGCCTTCCACCGAGTTTTCCGTGCTCATGCCGAAGCTCGTGAACAGCAGGTAGGACAGCGCACCTGCGTCGCGCAAGGCGTTGGGCGCGTAGTTCACGAAGCGCGTGTTCACCACCTCGTGCAGATAGTCGTAATATTCATAGCCGCGGATCGGGAAGTCCGGATCCTGCGCTGGCAGGCTGCGGCCATAGGCGATCTCTTCCGGCGTGCGCGGGTTGCCGATATTGTCGCTCTCGCCCACGAACAGGGAATCCACCACGCGCGAGGTATAGGGAGCGCGGCCCGGATTGCCCGCTGCGTGGGTGAAGCCAATGGCGTTATCCGCCAGCTTCAGCCCGGTGTAGAGATGGTATTCGCCGCGGCTCCAGATGCCGCCATTGCGGTTCTTGTAGCCGGTGTAGTCGCTGATTTCGGAGACAACCGCCTCGCTGTCACCGTCTGACGGATCGGCCAAGCTGATGTGGGCGCCGCCGCCAATGGTGAAGAAGCCTTCGGGCGATGGTCCGCGATCGAACATGATGCCATCGAAGTTCGAATGCGCGACATTACCATCGAATTCGCGGAGTTTCATCCGCCGCGGCCAGATGTTGGCGCTCACCTCGGTGCCTTCGAACTGGCCGGTGGGATGCACCGGCAAAGCGATCCAGAAGCCGATCTGGTCAGACCCTGCCGCGACATTATCGACATAGGTGTTGTCCGGATTGGTGATCCAGAAGGTGGAAGCGGTGTTGTCGGACGGGATCAGGATATTGTCTGCCCGCTGGCCTTCAGTGCCTTGGTGGGCGAGGATCAGGTTGGTCGGATCACACGGCAGCGTGGGATGGCACTTGGTCTGGATACCGAGGTTGCGGGCGAAGGTGTTGCCCGTCTCCACACCGTCTTCAAGGAAGAAGCAGTGGCCGACATTGTTGAAAGTGACGTTGTCTTCCACGCGCAGGTTGTTGGTGCCGTGCACGGTCACGCAGCGGCTATAGGTGTCGTGAATCGCCGAATTGCGGATGTACTGGCCCGCACCTTCACCGATCAGGTGCCAGTGGATGGGGTAGCGGGCCAGGTTCATGTGCTGACCCATGCGGTTGAGCTCAACACTGTCGACGAACATCTGCGAGCCGATCATCGCCATGATGTGGCCGCCGAAATAGTTCTCCTGCGAATCTTCCGAGGACTGGATCAGGATGTTGCGAGTGAGCATCCCCACCTCGCCGCGCTGGTCCACGCCATAGGTAATCTCGCCGAAATGCATGAATTCGAGCGGGCTATTGAGCGTAAGCAGATTGCCGTCGATCGCAGTGATGTGGCGGCGTTCGGCCTGCCGAGGATCGAAATCGGTGGAAGCGAGCACAATCTGGTCGCCCACGCGCCAGTCGCTGGCGTCGAGCACCTCGATCTGCGTTGCCCCGGCTTCGGCGGTGCTGGCTAGCTTGGTCCAGCTGTTTTCGCGGTTGCCATGCAGGTTCAACGTGCCGCGCATCAGCAGGATGCCGCGGTCGCCCATGGTGTTCACATCTTCACCCGGCACGTTGTCCGTCAGCGTGATGGTCGCCTTGCGGGTATGCGGCTTGTCCGCAGTGCCGATTTCCAGTTCGCCGCCGGGGATGTAGATCCACTCGGTCGACAGATCGATGTTATGCTCGTCGGAAAAGGCCAGCTTTCCGTTGATCGTCAGGCTGCGCAGCGCCGGCGGTGACACGTCGAGCACGACATTCATGTCGCGGGTAATGATTACCTCATCGCCCTCGCCCGGAACCTTGCCGGACGGCCATGTAGCCGGGTCCGACCAAGGCATGGCAACGCCCGTGGGATCTGCCCTTTCTATGTCAGCCATCGCGGCATGATCGCTATGGTCCTGCGCCAGCGCGGTGCCGCCGGCTGAAAGCAGCAGGGCGGCCGGGATGGCCAGACAGGACGACAGAAGTCGTGATTGAGCGCGCATCGATTTCCTCTCCCGGGGACATTCTGTCCCGCACCATTTATTCAAGTGTATAAGTTTGCAGGGGAATGATGCGCTTGCCAAGGCCCCAGAGCACTGGCGATACAAATTGCGACGAGGATCAGTCCGCTTCGGCAATCCGCAGGGAAAGACCGTCCATCGCAGCATTCAGCGGCACCTGGCAAGACAGGCGCGAACTGTCCTGCCAGTGATCCGAGGAATCGAGCAGATCATCCTCGTCAGCAGAAGGCGCGCCAAGCTGCGGTCGGCATGGGGCCCGATTATGCCGATGTCTCTCCCATCGACGGCACCTTCATCGGCAGCGGGCCGCAGAAGATGGCCTTTTCGGTGGACGTAACGACGCTGGATTGACACGGATTACCTCTTGGCAGGGTCAAGCCAGTCAGCGAGCGCGGCAATTTCCTCGTCAGTCAGCTCCGTGGGGGTGAATTGCGGCATGGCACCGATCCCCCGGCGCACGACTGCAGCGGTATAGGCTGCAGGCAGGCTGGAGCGCTTGAGCAACTCCGCCTCCCCATCCGGCACCCTTCGAGCCAGCACGCGGGTGCCCCAGTCGCCCGCCTCGTGGCAATAGGCGCAGCGGTCGGCGAATAGGTCCTGCGGCGAGCGCGAGCCCTGCCCTGCCGATTGCACAGCAACCGGAGCCAGGGCAGCCAGCATAACGCCAGCTGCGATCAGCAAATTGCGCGTCATTCGCTCACCTCCCAGCTGCCGATGCCCTGCTTGCCGGGCGCCAGAATGCCGTTGGGATCAAGCGCAGCCTTGATGCGGTTGTTGAGCCTGGGAAGCGCGTGATCGCCCCAGCTGTGCATGGCCGCTGCGTCATCCATGAAACGCAAATGCGTGCGATATAGCCCCACGCCAATGGCCTGCATGTCATCACACAGCTGGCGGAACAGGCGGCGGCACCGCTCTGTCTCCTCGGCATCGGTGCGGGTGAAATACATGTCCGCCACGAAAATCAGCGCGCGTGAATTGATGCCGAAAATACCCACCCACGGGTCCTTGCCGTATTCGATGAAGCGTCGCTCGATAATCGAATATACTTCTTCCGCGCGGTCGCCCAGCGGGGCGACGATGGGACCGAAATCGCTGTGCCCGCCGGGACTGCCGCCCCAGTCGACCGCGCCCAGCGGCGCAAGGCTCACTTCTTGCCGCATCCATGCCTCTTGCGGCTGGCCTTGTTCCCAACGGCGCACGTCGATAGTGGCTTGCGGGATATTCTCGCCGAAGGCCTTGCGGATCTTCTCCAGCCGCAGGTCAAGGCCTGCCGGGCTGTCGAACAGGTTGAAGATCACGCTCCACCAGCCCTGATCGCGCTCGGCGAGCAGCTCTTCCATCCGCTCCTGCGAGATTGCGCCCGGCCCCTCCCACACATCGGTGCGCACGCGGCCGCCGGTGATCTGCCGCCAGCCGTTGGCGATGGTGTAAGGCGCGTTGATCACATCTTTCATGCGCAGCGGGCGCAACGTCTCGACCAGCGCGTGGAAATCCTCACGCCGCGGAATACGGATGGAGACACCTGCCATGCCCTCAGGCTCGGGCATCAGCCACAGCCCCATCTTGGTGACGATGGCAAAGTTCGACTGGGTGAACAGGCCATCAAGGCCCGGGCCGAAAGGCCAGCGATAGGCTTGCCATTCGCGCGTCCCGTCCAGCGCGCCAAGGCCAGTGCGCACCAGCGATCCGTCAGCCAGCATTACTTCCAGCCCGCAGATATTCTCCACATGCTGGCCATAGGGGGTGTAGCCCACGCCATGTTCCAGCGCATTGCCGATCACGCTGCCCCAGCTGTGCGCCGGTCCGGACATCCACAAGCCCGATTGCCGCCTGTCCAGCTCGGCCTTGAAATCGAAGAAGCTGACGCCGGGTTCGACCACGGCCGTGCCCATCTCCTCGTCAAGCTCGATCACGCGGTTCATGCGCTTCAGGTCTAGAATAACGGAGCCGCGCATCTCCGGCGCTGCGGTGCCATAGGCAAGGTTCTTGCCCATGGAGATGGGCCAGAGCGGCACCTTGTAGCGGTTGGCGATGGCGAGGATCTTGCGGCAATCCTCCATGCCTGCAGGAGCAAGCGCGGCAGAGCTGGCGTGATCGTCCTGATCGCCAATATCGAAGGGATCGAGATAGCTCGCTCGGTCATTGTCCGAGGTGAAGACCCAGTCCGCGCCGATAGCCGCGCGAAATTCGTCCAGCGCCTCATCAAAGGTTTCCTGCGTCAATCCGGGTGGCAGCACGCTCATGAGTGATCCTTCGTGCGCAGCATCAGTTGAACTCCGGGTGCCATGCCGGCGGCATGGTCGGAGAGCGGCGGCGCGCCGAAATGGCGGGCTCAGCGCCGTGCGCCGAGAAGGTAAAGCCCCATACGTCACCCACGCAAGCAGGCGCCGCGGCAGGTTGCGCCAGCAACGGCGCGGCCTTTACCGATGCAAGCACCGGCAGGCTGGCGCATCCGGCCATGAATTGGCGTCGGCTGACAATCATGCGAGCGCCCAAAGGCGCAGCGCTGCGCCACCTGCGCCGGGAACCGGAGCATCCTGCGGCTGCGCGGCGAGGCAAAAATCGCGCGCGAAAGTCTCGCAGATGAAGCGGTCGGACCACAAGGTGGCACCAGCGATTCCGCCGCCCTTGGCAAGAAGGTCAGGAATATCGCGCCGCCATGCAAGGCCGAGGTCACGTTCGCGCGGGTCAAGGACGGTTACGCCCAACTCGCGCCAGCGTTCGGCCAGTTCGCGAGAAGCGGCGAAGCGGGCGTCATAGATGAAGATCGCAGGCTTGCTGCCTTCGGCACGCAAAGCAGCCGGAAAGGCACCTAAAGCGGCCAGTGCCATACTGCCCTTCATCAGAGTGCGGCGGTTCGTGCGGATCATGAGCCCTTCTCCAGATAGAGCGCAATTGCCTGCAAATCGGCATCGCTCAATTCGCCTTCGCGGATCTGTGGCATGGAGCCGATCCCGCGCCGTACCACCGCCGTGGTAAGCGCAGCCGGCAAGACTTCGCGTTTTTCCAGTTCGGCCTGTCCCTCCGGCACGCGGCGTGACAGCACGCGGGTGCCGAAGCCGCCTTCAAGGTGGCAGGCACCGCAGCGTTCCTGAAAAAGCTGCTGGCCGGACTTTTGCGCGTCACCTTCTGCCGCCCGCGCCAGCGACAGCGCACCGGCGAGCGCGACCAGCGGCATGGATGCCATCACCAGCGCCTTCATCACTGCCCCTCCCTATAGGCGCGGGGCCAGATGCCCATCTTGCCTGGCGCGATGATGCCATGCGGATCGACCGCGTCCTTCACTGTCTCGTTCCAGCGGCGCAGCGCGCCATTGTTGTAATCATAGGTGCGCGCCACCTCGTCATAAAACAGCGTGTGCGTGCGGTATTCGCCCCAGCCCTTGCTGGCAGCCGTGGCGATCAGATCACTGAACAGGCGGTTGGCGCGGTCGGTCATGTCCGCATCGATGCGGTTGAAGACGACCATGCTGATATGGTTGAGGTAACGCTGGCCGGCGGTGAAGCCGCCGTAATAGTCAAAGCCCGCGTCCTCATACATGCCGCGAATGGTAGTATATTGCTCCCAGGCCTCGGCACCAGAGAAGGGCGAAACGGGCGAGAAGGTGAGGTGCCCGCCGGGGCCGCCCAGCCAGTCCACCACGCCCAGCGCCCCCAGCGTCGGCGTGGGCGAGCCGGAACCACGCAAGGGCTCGCCGCGATGCCATTCGCTCACTTCGAATTCGTAAGGCAGGTGGGCGAAGGCGCGCTTCACCTTCTCGGCGTTGATCTGGTTCACGGCCTTGTCGCCGAACAGGCGGATCGAGAAGTTCCAATGGCCCACGCCGCTATCCACCCGCGCCTGATCGAGCACGGCAGCCGGGATCGGGCCGGTTCCCTGATAGTACGCGCTCCGCGGTGCGCGCACGGCAAGGTTGCGGATGATATTGCCGAAGCTGGGGTTGGCCTGCACCGTGCCATCCAGCTTCAGCGGACGCAGCGCATCCACGCCCAGCGGCAGGTCCTCCACCCGGTCAAACTGCATGGCGAGATTGAGCGTATGCTCCGGCTCTGGCATCAGCCACAGGCCCATCTTGGTGGCGATGCCGAAGTTAGATTGCATGAAGGCCGCATCCCACGACGGGCCAAAGCCGTAGGGAAACAGCTGCCAGCTCTTCGCGCCTTCCAGCGCGCCCATTCCGGTGCGCAGCAATTCGCCGGTGCCGGTGACGATTTCCAGCCCGCAAACCTTTGACGCATGTTCGCCATATGGCGTGTAACCCACGCCGCGTTCCAACGCATTTCCCAGCACGCTGCCCCAGGTGTGCGCCGGGGCAGACATCCACAGCGGAATGTCGTTATCGACAAGGTAGTTGTAGAGATCATCGAAGCCCACGCCGGGTTCGACCACGCAATAACCCATCTCCACGTTCACTTCGAGAATGCGGTTCATGCGAATGAGGTCCAGCATCACCACTTCGCTGGTACGCGGGGCAGAGCCGCCATAGCCGAAATTCTTGCCGCGGCTGATCGGCCAAAGAGGAATGCCAATCTCTCCAGCCACACGGACGATGGCCTGCACTTCTTCCACATTGGCGGGCGCAACGGCACCGCGCGGCGCATAGGACAGCGCATCGCGCGGCGCGAAGGCATCCTTGTAGCCATGCTGCGCTTCCTCGCCGCGCCACACGTGCTCCTCACCCACGATGGCAGCGAAGCGCTGCATGGCCTGTTCCAGCCGGTTTGCGTCAAGAACGATCATGTGTTGCGGCTCCATGCCGGCACCCAGTTGCCGTGGATCTGTTGCGGCGCGCGGAAGGGCAGGCGCACGCGGGCAACCGGGCCCGCCGCAAGGTTGGCGGTATCGCCGATGACAAGCTCGCTTTTCATCGTGTCGTAATTGGTGGCGAGCGCCATCACCCAGCCATCTGCCTCAGCCGCATCGGGGTTGCGCGGAGCGAAGGCGATTTCCTGCAGGCCGAACTCCGGCCCGGCAAACATCGTCTCGACTTCTCCGGTGGCGAAATCGAACTTGCCGAAGCTGTTGGTCGGCCTCCTACCCGTTCCGGTAAAAGCCTGGAAATCGTCCGAGTAACTGAGCAGGCCATAGCGATAGTCATGACCCACGAAACGGTCGTCCACCCGGCTGAGTGCGCCCGGCTTGTCCTGAAAGCGAAGTTCTTCCTGCCAGCCGGTGGCGCTGCCGTTCATGTCGATCGTGTAGCGGCGCACGGTGGTGCGCGCGGCGGCCGGATCGAACGGCTTGCCGTCCACGTCCGGGAAGAAGGGGAAGGGATTGCCATCCGACACGGCAGCATCGAGGGTAATCACCCCGTCCTTGTCAGTCGCAGCAAAGGTGTGGACCATGGCCATCTCCGGCCCGTCGAACCAGCGGATTTGCGAAGCATCGCCGTGGCGCGGCAGCACGCCGATGTGGCTTGGCACCTTTGTGTCCCAGCCCCAGTGGACCTTGCCTTCACGCAGCCGCTCCATGCTGGAAACCATGCCATAGACCGGGATCATGATGTAGTTTTGCGAGATGGCGATATCGTGCACCATCGACAGGTACGGCGCGGCAATCTTGCGCTCGCTGGTTACCGTGCCGTTCGCATCGATAGTGTATATCCAGATGGCATTGCTGGCGAGGCCTTCTGCCTCATAGCCATAGGTGACCATCTCGCCGGTCTTGCCGTCCACCTTGGGATGGGCGGTAAATGTGGGCGCCTTGTAAGCCCCGCCGAAATCGAAAAAGCCCTTCGTCTCCAGCGTATCGGGGGCCATCTCCATCGGCGGCGCATCTTCCTTCAGCGCCAGCAATTTGCCGGCAAACCAGATGACATTGGTGTTCGACACGGTATCGGCCGTGTTGAACTTGCCCTGCATCTCGCCCTCGTGAGTGAAGGGGTTGCGATAATATCCGAACATCTGCCTGCGCGCGGCCTTGTTGGCGAGGTAGCGCGGCGTTTCGATGAAGCGGGAGGTAAAGTCGCAGCAGCCGTTCGCAATGCGGAACGAGGTTATCAGACCATCTGCCGCAAAAGGAGAATCATCCACGAACTTGGGCGGATAGAACCATTCCGCGCAGGCGCGATAGAAGGTTCCGTCCAGACCCGCGGGAATCTCCCCCACCACCTCGCAATCATACACGCTCGCATCGAAGCGCGCCGGTTCGAAATCACCCTGCAAGGCCGGATGCTGCGCATAGGATAGCGCCATAGTTCCACTGCGGGCGGCCCCGCACTCCCTCTGGTCCAGCGGCAGGATTCGCCGCTGCCTCCTCCAACAGATATTTATTTTAGATAATTATTTTTGTAAAGGACTGGTGACCGTGCAGCACCGCGCCCGGCGTCGCGCCAACGGGAGAGGACATGCCCTTGGAATTCGGACCGCTTCGCAACCATATTGCCTTCCAGATGCATCTGACCTGGCGCGCAGCCAGAAAGGCCTTGCTGGCCGAGCTTGAAAAAGGCGAGGACAAGGTTTTTCGCGGGTCCTACTCGATCCCGATCCTGATCGGCCTCAATCCCGGCACCACGCCGATGCAACTGGCCAATGCCTTGCACCTCGACGCCTCAAAAGTGGCGCTGTTCCTGCGCGAATTCGACGAGAGAGGCCTTGTCACGCGGACCAGGTCGGCAAGCGATGGCCGGGTGGTGGAACTGCACCTTACGGCAGCCGGTGAGGAGTTTGCCAGGTCTGCCGCAAAGGCGAGCGAGTCACTGGAGGCCCCATTCGAGACCTTGCTTAGCGACGAAGAGATGGAAACGCTGGTTACGCTGCTCGCGAAGCTGCGCGGCGGGCTTGCCTGAACTGCCGGCAAGCGTGCGTCACGATCAGTTGCCGTGGTCGCAGGACCGCAACAGGTTTTCCGCCATGACCTTGAGCTGGGCATCAATCGCCCCGCGCTCTTCACCCGACAAACCAGACATGATCGTGTCGAAAAAGGCGCGCCTGTCCACCTTGACCTTTTCCGCCAGTTCCTCGCCCGCAGGGGTGGCCTCGATTATCAGACGTTTGCCATGTTGCGGATCGGGCTTGCGGGTGAGCAGGCCCATCGGTTCAAGCCGTTGCATCGCGCGGCTGATTTCGGCCCTGTCGATCTCGCCCGCCTCGCTGATCTCGCTGGCGGTGCAAGGGCAGATGCTGGTGGCAATTGCCAGCAAGCGCCAGTCTGCCAGAGCGAGACCGAACTTTTCCTGGATATTTCGCTGGCTCTCGCGCTCGATCATGCGGGCAAGCAGCAGCAACCTGTAGGGCAGGTGACCTTTACCGAACAGATTCCAGACGTCGGGAACACTCATGGCGAATGCGGTGCCAAGTCCCCCGCTTGAATGCAATCCCAAAGTAGTTGACGCATCAATTCCCTGCCAACATTATGAAGCTATGAGAGAAGGACACCGCTTTGCTCCGCGGACGGAGCACGCATTCACCATTTCGATCGACCTCTCGGCACCCTACTGGGTGAAGCCGACCGTGCGCGGTGAGACGCGCGCGGCGATCTATGCCAAGTCGGGCAAGGTCGAAGGGCCACGTCTGAACGGCATCATCGTGCCCATGTCCGGCGGTGACTTCCCGCTGGCGCGTGAGGACGGGGTGATCGATTTCGACGCGCGCTATCTGATCGAAGCGGATGACGGGGCGATCATCTACCTCGAAAACCGGGGGTATCGCTGGGCACGCGACGAACAGATCGCCCAGAAGATGCGCAACAATGAAGCAGTCTCTTTCGATGACTACTACATGCGCGTGACCCCGAAGTTCGATGCGCCTGCCGGGCCGCATGAATGGATGAGCAAGCACGTGTTCGTAGGCGTGGCGGAAAAGCTGCCCGGTGCAAACTGCATTCACTATTTCGTGGTGCTGTAACCGCCCGGATCAATCCTGCCTGCGCGTGAGGTTTGCAAGGTAGGAGCTGGGGCTCGTACCGAAACGTTCGCGGAACGACCGGCTGAAATGCGAAGAGCTGTTGAAGCCATAATCGAACGCAAGCGTGGTCAGCGTTTCCGATTCCAGTGGCTGCTTTTCCAGCCGGTTGCGGCACATGTCCAGCCGCCTGTTCCAGATGTAGCGTGAAACGGTTTCCGCGCCTTCGAAAGCCTTGTGCACGTAACGCGGCGTGCAGCCCAGCTCTTGCGCGATCTGCTTTACCGAAAGTTCCGGATTCTGGAGGTTCCGCTCCACATAGGCACGCGCGCGTCTTGCCATTTCCTCGCGCGAGCTAAGCCGGGGCGGTGCCTCCGGCCTCTCCTGTAAGGCCTGGCGAAACATGCCAGTCAACTGCTGCGAGATGGCGCGTTCTTCGTCGTGAGACAGATCCCCGCTTTCTGTAAGCAGGTAATGCATACAATCGATTAGGCTTGCGCCAAGCGCTCTGCTCATCGGCAACAGGGGATTGCCCGCCAGCGAGGCTGCGACATCGATCTCGGGAAGGCAGGCACACGGCACCTGCAGCCACAGATTGGAGACGTCACCGGAATTGACCGCCGTGTGGGGCAGTTGTGGATCGATCACCATCCATTCCCCGGGGTGCAGCGTGAAACTGCGATGCCCCTCGAACAGGGTGCTGGTACCTGATTGCTGGTAGCGCAGGCGCAAGGCTCTGGCTTCACGCCTGAGCGGGAATATCGATACGCGATGGGGCGATGATGACAATTGGCCCACGGTAAGCTGGTCAAGCCGCCGGAATACCACCTCGGCGTCGAAAACCTCGCTCATGGCTTCGGCCCTCACGCCGCCGATCATGCTCGATCCGGAATTCCAGAAATCTATCCGTTCGGCAGGATCAACCGCTGCTGTTGAGGCGGTATGCGCCCTTCCCATCCGATAGCCCTCCCATCGCTACGGTATGGGGAGCTATTACGTCAGCCGATGTTGATCCGTCAACTCCTGCAACATAAAACAGGGGGCAGCGCCATTGGCGCTGCCCCCTGCCCATTCATTCAAAGCCGGATCAGAATTCCTTCTTCACCGTCAGTGCCCATTCGCGCGGCCGCGCAGGGGTTACGATACGACCACCGTTGTTGGCGCGCTGGTCGAAGCTCGAATAGAAGTAGTACTTGTCCGTCAGGTTGGTCACTTCCAAAGCGATCGACAGGTCCTCTTCCTCGTTGCGCCAGGTCAGACGGGCATTGACCGTCGTGAAGCTAGGCAGCGTCTGGACAAGGCGGGCTGCACCTGTGCCCTGGAAACCTGCGAAGGTTTCGTCCTGATAGAACACGTCGACACGCGGCGTTAGCGAGCCGGCGCTGCCGAGATCGGCCCGGTACTGCGCACCGATGCTGGCCTTCCACGGCGGCATGCCCGTGCCTGGATCGTCAAGCGTTGCACCGCCGGCCGGGTTCACTTCGGTATAGTCGAAGTCAATGTGGCTCAGCGAGGCATCGATGGTGAAGTCATCGACCGGTTCGGCGAACAGTTCGATTTCCACACCCTTGATGTCCGCGCTGCCGAGGTTGATGCGGCAAGCAGACGGCGTGGCGTACTGCGGGGCCACACCCGGGCAGGGGCTGGCGCTCGACTGGATGTCCGAATACTTGTTCAGGAACGCCGACGCGTTCAGGCGCACCCGGCGATCGAGGAAGTCGGACTTGAAGCCGATTTCATACGCGGTCAGGGTTTCCGGCCCGAAAGCCAGCAGCTGGAACGCGTTGAACGGACGCGGGTTGGAACCGCCGCCCTTGAAACCGGTCGCAATCGAGGCATAGGCTAGGAACTGCTCGCTGAAGCGATAGTCCAGTGCCACGCGGTAGTCGATCTTGTCGCCCGAGTAACTGGCGGTGTTACCCGTCAGAGCGCGCAGCTCTTCAGTCGTGTCTCCGTTGTTGTTGCAATCGTTGGTGTCGATGCCCTGGAAACCGGCTCCGCAAGCAACACCGACCGGATCGAGGAAGCGGTTTATGGTGCCATCAAGGTTGTAGCGGAAGTAGTTCTGCCCCTTACTTTCCTCAGTGTAGCGAATGCCCGCGTTGAGGTTAAGGTCAGGCATGATTTCCCAGCCAATGTTGGCGAACAACGCCTGAGCATCGGCGTCAACCGTGTCAGGCTGGCGGAACTGCAGCGGGTAAGGCGGCACATAACGCAAGTCCTGCACCGAATCATAAACCGACGACTGTTCGAAATAATAACCGCCGACCGTCACGAAGAGCGTTTCGGTCACTTCCGCGTTCAACCGCACTTCCTGGCTGAAGCTCCAGTTCGAAAGGTTATTGATGCCATAGCCGGTGCGAGCAGGCGAGATATCGCCATCAGCCGCCCAGTAGGTATCAAACTCTCGATAGCCGGTGATCGACACCAGCTGAAGCATATCGTTGATGTCCCAGTTGGCCTGGCCCGAAATACCCCAACCGCGATAGGTCGTGCGGTTGTTGCCCTGAGTGGCCAGCAACGGCGTGCCATTGGCGCCAAACGGATCAGGCGGAATCGGCGAAACAAACGGATCGCCTGCCGCATTGCCATCCACCTGGAAGTTACAGTACGGGCCACAGATGAACCGGTCGTCGATCGGCAATCCGCCCGGGCTAAGGATGTTGACATTGGAGTTGCGGCGCGTCGCATTAAGCACCTGACCAGCGCCGGTTGAATCCTGATCCGTGTAGTCACCAATCAGCGTAAAGTCGAAGTCCGCGCTCGGTTCCCAGCGCAAGATTGCTCGGCCAGCCTGATAGTTGGTGCCGCCGAGAGTTCCGATACGGCAATCATCCGTTGTAGCGATGCGCTGTTCGCCGCCAGCCGGATTGACCGGCTCCGGCACGCCAGTGCCGCCATCGGCGACAGCCTGGGTGAACGTGGCGCTGCCGCCAGCCGGATAGACGCAGCCAAAGTCGAGCTGGTCAATATAGCCATCCTGGCGCTTGGACACGCCGGAAACACGTGCAAACAGCGTGTCGGTCAGGGCGAAATCCGCACCGGCGCGCAGCGTGATGCGATCACGGCTGCCATAGCTTGCTTCGACGAAGCCGCCGGTGTCACCGCTCGGCATGCGAGAATAGAGCTTCACCGCGCCGCCGATGGAGTTACGGCCGGACAGCGTACCCTGCGGACCACGCAGGATTTCCACGCGATCAAGGTCGAGCGTGTCGAAGATCGCACCGGTCAGCGACGGGTAATAGATATCGTCGATGTAGATACCCACGCCCGGTTCGTAGGCCGGGTTGAAGTCGTTCTGGCCGATGCCGCGGATGGACGCGGTGACCGAGGGACCGAAGGCCGCAGTCTGCGGACGGATCTGCACGTTCGGTGCGCTGTCAGCAGCGGTAGCGAGGTCGTTGAGGCTCTTCGCCTCAAGGTCATCTGCCGTCACTGCGGTAATGGCGATCGGGGTATCCTGCAGCGCCTGTTCGCGGAACTGCGCGGTCACGATGATCGTGTTGTTGTCACGAGCGCCGTCATTGCCCTCGTTCTGTGCGAACGCCGGGCTTGATGCCAGCGCGAGTACCGAGACACCAAGCGCAAGTGCGGTTGGCGCGCGTGTACCCTTTATCATTCTACTCATTGGAAAAACATCCTTCTCTTCAATCATTATACTCAGTTCTGGTCCAACTCAGACCAGTCTACAACCTGCCCCCCCCAAGGAGACGAGGTGTAATATGGTGCCTGGTAGAAATTGGCAACGACTGCCGAAATGCAGCCGTCGTTTACCTTGAACATTTCAAGGAACGCCCAGCTCTGGGGCTCCTGGAAAATGGATTTTGCGGGCGTGCCGTCAGTGAGTGTGTACTCGTCCAGCACCCCCTTGTGATCGATGAAACCGCGAGCAAGTGACACCTGCCGCTCCTCGTCGATCAGCACAACCTCCCGGCGGACGCGGTTGTTAAAAAGGTATCGGCCCGATTCAAAGCCGCCCTTGATATCGGTGAATAACAGCCCGTTCTCTCGCCGCGTTGCATCATCAAGGAAGCAGGTGCCACGGATTTCGCCGTTGTTCTGCTGCAGCGTATCGAAATAGCCGTTGGCGTGCGCCGCCAGCTCTTCACGCGTGGCGCGCTGGTCGACCGGCACGACCTGATCGATAATCGGCTCATGCACATATTCGTCCACCTCGCCGATGGGCGTCGGCGGACCGGACAGGTTGCGCGCAGTTGAGATGATCTGCTCCACCTCGGTAATCTCGCCACCCTCCACCTTAAGGCGCACCGCGAGGAAGCCCGGGATTTCGCGCTGGCGGATTGCGGTAAAGATAGCGACCGCCCCCAGTTCGGAGTCTGAAAGGGTTAGCGCGGGGCCAACCTCCTCGGTCACCGTCGACCATGTGCCGTCAGGAAACGGCATGGCCACATTGTTCTCTGTGAAGCGCACTGCCCCAGCGAAAGGGGCAAGCGACGGGTCATGCGCCAGATAGGCAGCGCGGAATTCGTCCGCGATGCCTTCGAGGCAGACCTTGTCGCAGGCTTCCGCCGCGCTTGCGGCAACGCTGCCTTCGCCTTCGCCTTCAGCCGCGCAACCGGCCAGCCCTGCGGCTGCCAGCATCATGCCCGCTGGCGCAAGCACGCGAATGGCCCATGATTTTCGTTCGTGATTTCTCATGGAATTGTCCTCCCCCAAAACGTGCCGTCAGGTCACTTCATAATAGCTGATGGTCATGCTGCGTCCGTCCTCTGCGGGTACACCCACACCAATGAAGAACAGGCCCAGCACCCAGTCGTGCTGGCCGCGCACATCGGCATCCACCCAGCTGGTGACGCGGTAATATCCGTCTGGCCGGCGATATCCGATATTGCGCAGATACAGCCATTCGCCTTGCTCGCTGTCATCACGCAGCAGCACATGCGCGTCGATATCGATCACGGCATCTTCGCGCCGCTGAGAATATTCGCCACCGCCATCGGGATAGACCGTGCCTGTGATGCGGCCACTGATGGAGCCACCGTCAATGCGGCGGAATATCCGGTCCCCGCGCGGGGAGTGGAACATTTCCGTCGGCGCATATTCGATGGTGACGGTGAAAGCCGGCTCGAAGCCAAGCTCCGCGATATATTCCTCGCCCTTGTCGGCGAGCACTTGCATGCGGTCCATCACAGCACCTCGTAATAGGTGAAGATCGTGCGATCGGGATCGACCATGCGCAGGCCGTGGCCAATGAACAGCGTGCTGTTCATCCAGGCGTGCGGGCTGTTCACCGGCGCATCGAAAAAGGGTGAGGTGCGCATGCGTAGCGGCGTTTCATCATTCGATCCGGAACGGAATTCCTGACTGAAACTGCCATCGGGATTGACCGGACCGACATCGCGCCGGACACCGTCAGCCGGATCGGCGCCGATGCGACGCATGTAGCCGCGATTGTTGATGTAGATGTAGTGGCCGTCATCAGCCTGAAACATGTAATGCGCATCCAGCGGCCCACCGCCACCGCCGAAGTCTGCCCCGCCATAGGGCACCACGCGGCCCGACAGGCGCGGCCCCCAGATATCCCCGCCGATGGCCGGCACGAATGCCCGGCGATAGGGGCTTTCAATGGTGATCCGCTCCTTGAAGAACACGCTGACCGAAAAGGCCCAGCGATGGCGCAGGCCATTGATATCCTTGATCGGTGCGTCAGTCGGCGTGTCTTGTGCCGCTGCCGTTGCAGCGCGCGCTGCCAGCGCCGTTGCACCGGCAACCGCGCCACCGCGCAGCACATCCCTGCGATCCATCATGGTTGACCCTCCCCACTGGTGTTGAACAAGCTTGCATCATATCGGCCGGCCACCGCGTGATCGGCGCTGGAGGCACCTGCCCCCACCGGCCTCGGCATCAGGCCGGGCAGTTCCTCTGCCTCGTACCAGGCACCATGTACCTGCGGCCCGCCCCGGAAGGGCAGGATGATGCGCGCAATTTCACCTTCGGACAGGCGCTGGGCATCCACGATCACCAGTTCGGTGCGCAGTTCGGCAAGGTTGGAGGTGGTACCGATCAGGTATCCGTCGCCCTCCTGGGTGCTGCCCCGGCGCGGCACGAAGCTGCATTCCTGCAACGAATGCGTGTCACCCACGAAATAGCTTTCTACCTCGCCTGTCTGCAGATCGAACCGGCCATAGCAGTTGGACACGCGGCCTCGCAGGTTGCCCGCCCGCTCCTCGTCAAACGGCTTGGTCGGATCGGAGAAGAAGGTGAAGGCATAGCGCGCCGGCAGCGTCAGAAAGCGATTGTCGATCTTGGCCAGGTCGCCAATCTGCGTGGGAAAGAGGATTTCCTCCTCCCACGTGTCGCTGGACGAGGACAGGTCGAACGTCAGCTTGCGGAAGAAGCAGCGCGCCTTCGAAGGATCCCACGGACTTCCATCGACATTGCCGAAGAAGGGAAAGAAGTTGGAATCGTAGAACGGAGCATAGAGCGTGACCTTGTCGCCCTCGCTCACAGCGTTTAGCGTGTGCATCATGCAGCGTTCCGGCCCGCGGAACCAGCGCACATCCCTGGCATCGCCATCGCGCGGCATGATGCCGATCATGCTGGGCTTGGTCTTGTCCCAGCCCCAGTGCACTTTGCCTTCGCGCAGACGCTCCATGCTGGTGGTGTAACCACCGAAGGTGAAGAGCACGTGGTCCTGGGTAACCGCCCAGTCATGCACCACGGAAACATACGGCACCTTCAGGCGCACTTCGCGCGTCACCGTGCCGTTCTTGTCGATCACGTAATAGAACAGGTCATCGCTCAGCAGGCCCGTGGCCTCATAGCCGAAGGTGAGCATCTCTCCAGAAACGGGGTCAATCTTGGGGTGTGCGGTGAAGGTCTGGCTCTTGTAGTCGCCGCCAAAGTCATGCGGACCCATCGTGCCCAGCGTGGCCGGATCAATGCGATAGGGCAGCGAGTCTTCCTTCAGCGCGAAGAGCATCCCCGCATGGGCGAGCGGCGCGGTGTTGGCCACCGTGGCATCGAGGCCCTGCACCTTCTCGTCATGGGTGAAAGGATTGCGGTAATTGCCGAACTGCTGGCGTCCTTCGGCAAGGTTTGCCCGGAAACGCGGCGTTTCGACATAGCGGCCACGGAACGAAACCTTGCCATCCTTGATCCGGAAGGCGCTGATATAACCATCGGAATGGAGCGGTGCATCGTCGGGGAATTTCGGCGGATAGTACCATTCGCCACCCACGCGAACGAACACCCCGTCCATATCGGACGGCACAGTGCCGACGACTTCGCAATCGAGTAGTTGCGCGTCAAAACGCTGGGGCGCGAAAAAGCCCTGCGCTCCCGGATCACTGAATGCCTGTACTATTTTCCCTCTCCCTTTCCGCCTTCGCGGCCTAGGTCATGAACGGTGATAACCGTCTGAGACCCTCCTCGTCCATCTCAGAGAGGGGCGCGCCACCGCGAAACCCCTTTGGCGGCTGGTAGGCAGGCAATTTGCCGGACCTGTCAATCAACGGCCGATCATCAAAAAAAGACAGCCTCGCGCCTTTGGCTGTGGGCGCTGTCGTTCGTGCCGCCGCCACTGGCGCGCTTGCCAGCAGCAGGCCGCAGCACACGCTGGCAAGCAACCCGCGGCGATCACACGAGAAAACCCCGGTAACGCCGCCGCCATCGATTTCGGATGTGTTGACCATCAGCCTGTTTGTAAACCTTCCCGGCGCTCACCGTCTTGAATGAGAGTGAACCAGCACCCCACAAGCGATCGCTGTGAACTGCGGGAAAATGGGCAGATTATAGCCGCCATCGCACACCGGCGGAGACCAGGCGTGGCAGCGAGCCATAATCGAGAATTGTCTGGTAGCGCTCGTCGAAGAGGTTCTCCATGCGGGCATAGATTTCGGCCCGTTCATTCAGCGGGTAGGAAACCCGCAGGTCCACCAGCACGTACCCTGAAAGGCGCTGTGAATTGGCAGCATCGTTGAAACTGCCGCCTACCACGCTGGCGCTGGCAGAAAGGGTCAGGCCGAAGCCTGCGGTATAGCTGGCTTCTGCGTTGAACTTGTGCCTTGCCCGCAACGCAAGCCTGTTGCCGAAGGTCGAACTGCCCGGTGTATCATAGGCGGCATCCAGCCATGCGTAATTGCCGCTGAGCATTACAGCGCCCAAATCGAGATCTGCCCCCATTTCAACACCCTGCACGGCGACGCGGCCGTTATTGGCATAAAAGCCGAACAGGCATGGATCTCGCGCTGGCTCTGCCGAACACGGGACGAAGGCCACAAGATTGTCTGTCTTGCGATGGAAATAGACAGCCGACAGCGAAAATCCGTTCGCAAAACCATGTTCAGCGCCTGCTTCCCAGCTGACAGCGGTCTCCGGCTGCAGGTCCGGGTTGCCAAAAACGCCATCGAACAGCTGGAACAGACCCGGCGCCTTGAACCCTTCCGAATAGCTGGCGCGAAGCACGCTATCGCCGCCATTCGGCGAATAGGCGGCAGAGGCGGCGAAAACTGTGCTGACTCCAAAACTGCTGTGATCCTCTCGTCGCAACCCGCCAGTCAGCGTCAGGCCCTTGGCAGGCTCCACCGTAAGATTGGCATAGAGGCCCAGCGTATTGTTCCCGGCAGTGCTCGGCGCGGATGAACCATAAAAGCCATTCTCCGCGTATTCGACACCGAACACGGCAAAGCCACCATCGCTGATGGAGAAGGTGCCCTGATATTCGAAACGCTCGCTATGGCCGTGCGCGTCAAATGTGCGCACGGCTGCGGCCGGATCGCTCTCGTCAAGATTGGTGCGCGAGATGGCTGTCTGGCCATAGGAAA
>Ga0181607_10001000_pt1 | contig 25187 bp, 25 predicted proteins | sample 041ome_9_FD_132420 | JGI IMG/M metagenome (GOLD analysis project Ga0181607, IMG submission 132420) | Coastal salt marsh microbial communities from the Groves Creek Marsh, Skidaway Island, Georgia - 041413US metaG (megahit assembly) | ecosystem: Environmental > Aquatic > Marine > Intertidal zone...
ACCATCACCGCCGTTTTTGGCCACACCTCACCCAATGAACCAAGCTGGAGGCACAAAATGCTTGAAAGCGCTGATTTGGCTCGGCTACCATCGGACAGGAGCCGCAAATGGGAAATCCCCGCTAAGGGATCAGCTAGATATTGAGAAGCGAACAATCCCCAGAAACAGAACAATACGCTTAAGGTATTGATTTGGCGCTAGCAGCAAAAAGGCTTGGTGTCGGTCTATGAGGCTTGCCTATAGGTAATGCCCCTGCAGAATAGAATATTATTTCTTAGAAAACGCAGCCCCGCCTTCAGCAAACCGTCCGCTCGCCTCAATCAGCTGATTGAGCGTGATGCCTGCCGTTAGCGCTTGCTCCAGTGGCTGGCTTTCGGCGGCGCGGTAGGCGGCGAGGGTTTGGCGGACGGCTGTGGGGTCTAGGGATAGGATGTGGTTGGTGAAGGCAGCGACTTCTGCCGCTAAGCCATCTGGGCCGTCAGCCAGGCGGTTGATGAGGCCGGCGGCGTGGAGGCGTTCAGCGGATTCCAACGTGCCGAACATGGCGAGTTCTAGGCCAATGCGCGGCGCGGCTTTCTTTGCCAAGATGGGCGTGCACATGGCGGCGGGGAAACCGTTCGCCATCTCCAGCGCGCCGAATTTGGCCGTGCGTTCTGCGATCATGAAATCTGTGGCGACGCTGAGCGTAAATCCGCCCGCGACTGCCGCGCCCTGGACAACGGCGACAGAGGGTGCGGGCAAGCGACGGAGCGCCTTAAACGCTTCCCCCCAGGCTGCATGCTGGGCGAGCGCTTCGGCCTGATTGAGGTCTGCCGCTTGCTTCAAATCGCGCCCGGCGGAGAATCCGCCACCGGCACCCTGCAAGATCAAGCATCGCAGGTCAGCATGCTGCCCGGCTTCAATGAACGCATCACGGAGATCAGCCATTGCCTGGCTATCGAGTGCATTGCGCCGCCGTGGCCGGTTCATGGTGACAGTCGTTAGGCCATTGGCAGCGCGATCAACTTCGATCATTGGGCGAGGATCCCATCAACTTCGGCAAGCGTTTCGAGCAAACTGGCGCGGTTCGGAGAGGTCTCTGGAATATTCGCCAGAATTTCTTCCAGGCGGCGTTTGGCCTGGCCGAATGCGGCTTTGGATTTCTCCTGGTCTTCCAGCACTTGATAGGCGCGGCCAAGGCGGAGCCAGCCGTCAACGTCATCCGGGTTTTCTTCCATTTTGTCAGCAAGGCGCTGCACCATGGAGCGAATGAATGCGGTTTGGTCCTGCGGCGCCATTTCCTGCACAGCTTGCACATCATCTGCAGTCGGCGCAGCCTCGCCCGCAATCGCACCGCTCAACCCGCTCGCGGGCCTAGCATTGCCGCTCGGGCGTTCAGGTTGGACCTGCATGGGCATGATATTGCCCTTCATGGCCGCGTTCGCAATGCGCGCACGGACCTCACCTACCCATGGGGCATCAGGCGGCGCATCAGCAGTTAGGCCGCGCCAAAGGGCGATAGCGCCTGCATAGTCGCCAGATTGGGCCCGGCCTTCTGCGATATAAAAGCGGGATTTGATTTCGCCGGGGTCCTTTTCAAGCGCGTTCTCAAAGGTCTCAATGGCGCGAGGGCTGACGGTGCCAAAGGCCTCAAATACTTGGGCTTCGCCATAGTCCGCGATCAGGTCTGCGGTCGCGTTGCGGCCAGCGAGTTCAATTGCCCGCTCAAACGCGCGGACGGCTTCAGGGTGATTGCCGAGCACCCGTTCGGTCCGGGCGAGGGTGACCCATCCAGCCATGTCATTTGGGTTGTCCGCCAGGCGCTGGCGGAGTTGCGCCTGCATTGCAGCGCCGTCTGCACCACCGCTGGCTTGTGCTGGGCCACGTGCAGCCGTTTGCAGGTCCGTGCGGAGCGATAGTGGCGCGTCGCCCATGCCTGGCTGCCCGGTGTTCAAATAGAGCGCTATCACGGCACCCGCAACGACGATGCCCAGTGCCAGCGGAAATGCGGCGGCAGACGCTGGCGGTGTCGCTTCCTCATCCGGGGCTTCCAGTGCATCCACATCACCATCGACCGCGCGGAGCATCCGGCGTTCAATCTCGCCCTTGGCGGCAATCGCTTCGGTGGGGGACAGCAGGCCAGTTTCCTGATCCCGCTCAACCTCCTTCAATTGATCACGGAAGACCGCCAAATCATAGCGTGCGCGGGCAGCCCCACCTATGCGTTGCCCGGCGCGCAGCAAGGGGGTCGCTACAATCAGCGTAACGGCTATCGAAATAACTGCAGCGGCAGCCCAGAATATCGTACCGCTCATTAGGCTCGGTCTCCGTTGTCATCTTCTCTGGCGAGCGCTGCATCTAGCCGCGTGCGTTCAGTACTGGATAATGGAGCTGACGGCGTTGCGGCAGCAGCATTTTTGCGACGGCGGCGTGACGTCACGATGACGATAGCGATGCCTGCGAACACAATCCCAATTGGGCCGAACCATAAAAGGTAGGTCGACCGTTGAACCGGCGGGCGCAGCAGCACAAAATCGCCATAGCGCGCCCGGATATAGGCCATCGCTTCTTCGTTCGTGTCGCCTGCAACAAGGCGCTCACGCACCAGCAGGCGCAAATCCCGCGCGAGCTCAGCATTGCTGTCGTCGATGGATTGGTTTTGGCATACGAGACAGCGTAACTCGAGGGAGAGTTCGCGGGCGCGGGATTCCAGTGCGGGGTCATCCAGCACTTCATCAGGCAGCACGGCGGCGGCTGGGCTCGCCAAAAGGGATAGAGCCAAGAACACGGCAGAGATCAGGCGCATCATCCAGCTCCCTTCACGAGCGGCAAAATCTTGCGCTCAAGAATTTCGGGCGATAACGCGCCCGCATGGCGGTACAGAATGACACCGTTACCATCAATCACATAGGTTTCGGGCACACCGTAGACGCCCCAATCAATGCTCACGCGGCCGCTTTCGTCCTTGCCGACCTTGGCATATGGATCGCCAAGCCGTTTCAGCCATGCGGCAGCCGCATCGGGGCGGTCCCGGTAGTTGATGCCATGCACGGTAACGCCTTCGCGCTTCGCCAACCGATCAACAAGCGGATGCTCTGCAACGCATGGAATGCACCAGGAGGCCCAGACATTCACGACCACTGGCTTACCGGTAGTGAGGTCTGTGCGCGCCAAGCCATCGTCGGCCCGCTGAATGTCACGGCCTGGCAATGCAGGCAGTGAGAATTCTGGCGCTGGCTTATTGATCAGCGCTGACGGCAGGTCACGGGGGTTCAGATCAAGCCCCCGATAGAAGAACAAGGCGATGCCGAGGCAGATTACGAGCGGCAGAAAGTAGAGCAGGCGGCGCATGGGCTGGTTGGTCCTACTACTCTGCTGGCGCTGGCGCTGGGGATGATGATCCACCAGTTGGCGCGCGACGACGGGATGGGGCGCCAATACGCAGGCGCCGGTCCGTCAGGGAAATAACACCGCCAAGCGACATAACAATGGTTCCAAGCCATATCCACGGCACGAGCGGGTTATGGTAGATTCGCGTCGTCCACCCGGCAGTGGGACTGCCCTCACCGATCACGGCGTACAGGTCAGCCACCCAGGTGGTGTGAATGCCAGCTTCCGTTGTGGTATCGCCCTCAACAGGATAGGCGCGGCGTTCAGCATTAACGGTGGCGAACTGCTCACCATCTGTGCTGATGCGGAATACACCTCGCTCAGCCTGATAATTCGGGCCTTGCAGGCGCTCTACCCGGTCCAGGGTGAACGTATAGCCAGCGACATCGACAGTATCGCCAGGCTTCATGTTCTGGATGGACTCGGTCTTGAACACTGTTGCGCCCAAAACCCCAGCGACGACGAGACCAACACCCAAATGAGCAACCGTCATGCCATATGCGGCGCGTGGTGTGCGGCGTGCACGGCGCCAGCTTTCGGTCAATGGCACGCGGGCAAGCTTCACCCGGTCCGCCAGTTCTAGAAGCGTCCCGCAGATGATCCAGACCGCAGCACCAACACCGACTGCGGGCAAAATACCCTCGACGCCGGACAAGATCAGCACCAGCACAATCGCTGTTACGGCTGCAGCCACACCAAGCCATAGTTTCTGCATGGCTTGGCGGAAATCAGCGCGTTTCCAGGAAAGGAATGGCCCAATTACCATAGCGCCCAGCACAGGGGCCATCAGCGGACCAAATGTGGCGTTGAAGAATGGTGGGCCGACGGAAACTTTGCCAGCGTCCAACACATCCAGGAACAACGGATACAGCGTGCCAAGCAAGACAGTCGCGGCGGCGGCGGAGAGGAAAAGGTTATTCAGCAGCAACGCGCCTTCGCGGCTGATCGGTTGGAATACGCCAGTGGTTTGCAGTTTCGGCGCTCGGATCGCAAATAATGTCAACGATCCGCCTACAGTCACAGCCAGCAGCGCCAGAATGAAGACGCCACGCTCAGGGTCCGTTGCGAATGCGTGGACGCTGGTCAATACGCCAGAGCGCACCAAGAATGTCCCCAAGAGGGACATTGAGAATGCGACGATGGCAAGTAGGATCGTCCAGCTTTTCAACGCATCCCGCTTCTCAACCACAATGGCGGAATGCAGCAGGGCAGTGGCGGCCAACCACGGCATGAAGCTGGCGTTCTCAACCGGATCCCAGAACCAGAAGCCGCCCCAACCGAGCTCATAATAGGCCCACCAAGACCCAAGGCCGATGCCAACGGTCAGGCCGCACCACGCCGCGAGCGTCCATGGGCGCACCCAACGCGCCCATGCAGCATCAACCTTGCCTTCAATCAAGGCAGCGACAGCGAAGGAGAAGCTGATCGACAAGCCGACATAGCCGAAATACAGGAATGGCGGATGGAAGGCCAAGCCAGGGTCTTGCAGCAGTGGGTTCAGCCCTGCGCCATCGGAAGGCGGGGCCAGAATGCGGTCGAACGGGTTGGACGTGAAGAGCATGAACGCCAGGAATCCGAGGGCAATCATGCCTTGGATGGCCAGTGTGCGCGCGCGAAGGCTTGGCGGCAGATTGCGGCCAAAGCAGGCAACCATCGCGCCGAATAGGCTAAGGATCAGCGCCCAAAGTAGGAGCGAACCTTCATGGTTCCCCCAAGCGCCGGAGATTTTGTAGAGCATCGGCTTGGTGGAATGGCTGTTCTGCGCGACGTTCAGCACGGAGAAATCACTGGTCACGAAGGCATTCACCAATGCAGCGAAAGCCAGCAGCACAAGGGCGAACTGGCCAACCGCTGTTGAGCGCGCCAGTTCCATCATGCCCCGGTCGCCTTTATGGGCGCCATATAGTGGAACGGTGGCTTGCAGGCCCGCCAGCAAGAAGGCGGCGATGAGGGCGAAATGGCCTATTTCGGCGATCATGAATTGCCTCCTGCGGCATTGGGTGCAGCACCCCCGCCCATTTTCCATTGGCCGGATTTCTTTAAGGCTTCAACGACTTCCGGCGGCATATAGTTTTCATCGTGCTTGGCCAGAATTTCGGAGGCTGTGAACAACCCGTTCGCGTCTAGCCGCCCATTCGCGACAACGCCCTGACCTTCCCGGAACAGATCCGGCAGAATGCCCTCAAACACCACTGGTGTGGCAGCCACGCCATCTGTGATGCGGAACTCTATTTTGGCCGTGTTGGCGATTTTATTGACGCTATTTTCCTGAACAAGCCCGCCAATGCGGATCAACCGGCCTTGCTCGACTTTGCCCGCGGCAATGTCGCTCGGCCCGTGGAAGAAAACCAGATTATCTTCAAACGCATTCAGCGCGAGGGCTGTTGCGGCACCGAGGAGGATCAGCCCAATACAGGCGATCCAGAGGCGTTGGCGTTTACGGCTGCGCATCGTCAGGGCCTCCAGCAGGGGATGTTTCAGTTCGGCGTCGACGCCTTGGCGCCAGCGCTTCAAGGGCTTCCAGTTCCAGCCTCGATCGCTTCAGGGCGACCAGTGTCCAGACCAGCAAGCCGATCAATAGCACAGCCACGACGCCATAGGCGGGCCAGATATAGGGCCAATAGCCGCCCATATGGAAAAAGTGCATCAACGGGCTCATGTCGTCAGTCATGGGGTCGCTGCTCCTGCTCTGGCCATCTGCAGTGCTTCAACCCGACGACGCGTTAATTCCAAACGCATGCGCAGCAGCAGCAGCACGCCGAACAGCGCCATGTATGCGACAGCCATGATCAGCAGCGGTCGTAGCATTGCCGGGTCCATGGATGAACCGCTGAGCTTAGATACGCTGGCCGGTTGGTGCAGCGTATTCCACCAATCGACGGAGAATTTGATGATTGGCAGGATCACCACCCCGACAATCGCCAGCAGTGAGGCCGCGCGCCCGGCCCGTGCTTGATCATCGAACGCATTGCGGATGGCGATATAGCCCAAGAACATAAAGAACAGGATCAATACGGATGTCAGTCGCGCATCCCACACCCACCAAGTCCCCCAAGTGGGTTGGCCCCAGATTGCACCAGTAAAGAGTGCCAGGAACGTGAAAACCGCCCCGATGGGTGCGGTTGCAGCACCAGCAACGTCCGCTAGTGGGTGTCGCCAGACCAAAGCCACGAACCCTGAAATTGCCAAGGTCGAATAGCTCATCATCGCAAGCCATGCAGCGGGAACGTGCACATACATGATGCGCACAGTGTCCTTCTGCTGATAATCGATGGGGGAGGCGTAAAGGCCATAGTAGAGCCCCGCGCCAAAGCAGCCGAGCGTAATCAGCACCAGCCATGGCATGAGCCATGCGGACAGGCGTTGAAACCGTGCCGGGTTCGCTAGACGGTGCCAAAAACCGCCACTCGGATTAGGAGACGCCATCGCTTCCGCCACTCACTACTCCATCGCCTGTCTTAGCGCCGCCGCCGCTGCCCATGGGCAAAGTGCGATCGCCGCTAAAGTAATTGCCCCCAACGCCGCCAGATGTGCTGACGGATCGAATCCGCCAATAGCCGCCTGCACGGCACCAGCTCCGAAGATTAATGTAGGAATATACAGCGGAAGTGCGAGGAGCGTCATTAAAACGCCTCCACGTCTGGCACCAACAATCAACGCGGCACAAATAGCGCCGATAAAGCTAAGGGCGGGGCTGCCAATCAATAAGGCCGCTAAAAGTGGGGGCCAGCCTTCAGGCGGCAGGTTTAGCAGCAGCGCCATCACCGGTGCGGCAATCACCATCGGTAGCCCCGTCACCAGCCAATGCGCGAGACATTTGGCCGCGACGACCAGCGTTAGCGAATCTGGGGCAAGGGCCATGAGCTCCAGCGTTCCATCACGCCAATCAGCCTGGAACAGCCGGTCGAGCGCCAGCAATGTGGCCAGCAGTGCCATCACCCAAATAACGCCCGCCGCCATGAGCGCCAGTAGCTTACCTTCTGGCCCCACGCCCAGCGGAAAAAGCATGGCGCCCAGCACAAAGAAAATGACCGCAAGCAGGCTCTCACCGCCTTCGCGGCGGGCGATCAGCAGATCGCGGGATAGTGTGGCCATGAACGCATTCATAGAAGCGCATCCTCGAATGCATCCCCGAACGCGTCTTCTGGGCTCGGTATCGCAGCGGCGACATCAATTTCTTGTGCGTTTGGCAAGGTGAGCGGCGCATTCGTTGATGCGATTACAATCCCCCCGCCTGCGCGAAATGCCGTGATCGCGGCTTCGATTTTGACGATTGAGGGGCGGTCGAGCGCGACGGTTGGCTCATCCAACAGCCACAGTCCGCCGGGCTGTGTTGCGATAGGGCGCGCCAGGGCCAGTCGGCGGCGTTGACCAGCGGAGAGCATACGCGCGGGTAAGTCCGCCAATTCATCCAGGCCAACAGCGGCAAGGGCTTGCTCCAATGCGTCCCGGCTTGTTGAGGCCCGGTATAGGGCAGCCCAATAATGCAGGTTCTGGATGACGGTTAAATTGGTCTGGAGCCCATCTGCATGGCCGACATAACGCATGGCGCTGCGGAATTCATATGGTTCCCGGCGCACATCCTCACCATTCCATCTGATACTGCCAGTGAAAGGCGGGATGAGGCCGGCTAGCACCCGCAGCAGGCTGGATTTGCCTGCGCCATTGCGACCAAGGGCCAGCGCCGCGTCGCCTTCGGACAACGAGAAATCCAGGCCTGCGAACAATATGCGTCCGCCGCGTCTACAGGCCAAGTCTTGTACGTCTAAAATGGGCATGGACAGCCGGTCATTGTTTCAACCTGCCAGCCTTCGACTTCCTTGTTGAAGCAATGGCATCTGGCAGACAGAACCTATAGCCCAAACCAACCCATTGCGTAATCAGGCAGATGTCACAAATGGGTGCGGCCGGCAGAGGGGGGATCTACCGGCCGCGTGAGGAGGGCGAGAGTGTGATGAACACAACTCCGGCGCCGGTTCCTCGCCTGACGCTTGATGAAGAAGATGGGCGCCAATCGTGGCGGGAATGGGGCGGCTATGGGGCTATTTCAAGCGGCGCGTGGGCACCTTCGGAAACGCAATAGCGCAATCGGCCGGCCTTCGCGCACGGCCTTCGCGGCATAGCGCGTTTCCGGCCAATCATCAGGCCGCACGCGCCAATCATCTGCCGTTTCTGCAAGCCATTCGAACCGCCGATCAGCGCAGAGATGGCGGAGCATCCAAATCTGATAGCCCGCGTGATCGGTGGCTGTACGCAGCTCGCCACCATCAGCCAATACACGGGCCATCAGGTCTAGGCCTTGTGGACCAATGATCCGCCGTTCCCAGTGCCGCCGTTTCCGCCAGGGATCAGGGTGGAGCACAAATAGCTTCTGTACAGACGCTTCCGGCAGCGCCTCCAGCAGAGGACGCGCATCTTCACCGTGCAAACGCACGTTCTTAACGCCGGAATCGTCTATCGCGGAAATGCAGGCTGTGAGCCCGTTCAAGAACGGCTCAGCGCCGATCAAGCCGATATCCGGGTTCTGCTCCGCCTGCCAAACAAGATGCTCACCAGCGCCAAAGCCGATTTCGAGCCAAAGTGCCCGCTTCGGTGAATCGAACAATGATGCGAGATCGAGCGGGCCGCTCGCCGGGTCTGGCACGGAAAGCTCTGGCAGGCGTGTTTCAAGCAATGCGGCCCGGCCAGGCCTGAGCGGGCGGCCGACGCGACGGCCATAATAGCGCGTCGCGGCGTCAGCCGTGGGTCGTTGGTCGCTCAGATCGCAGCCTTCAGGGCATCGGCCAGATTCGTCTTCTCCCAGGAGAAGTGGCCGGCTGCGGTGGGTGTGCGGCCAAAGTGACCATAGGCGGCGCTTGGCTCATAGATTGGCTTATTCAGCTGCAGATGTTCGCGGATGCCACGCGGGCTCAAGTCCATGCACTCTTGGACGGCAGCGGCAATACGATTATCTGGTTCCACGCCTGTGCCGTGCGTGTCCACATACACGGACAGCGGCTTCGAGATGCCGATGGCGTAAGAGACCTGGATTGTGCATTTGTCCGCGAGGCCTGCAGCAACCACGTTTTTAGCGAGATAGCGTGTGGCGTAGGCGGCGGACCGGTCAACCTTGCTTGGGTCCTTGCCAGAAAATGCGCCGCCGCCATGGGGGCTCGCACCGCCATAGGTGTCAACGATGATTTTACGGCCTGTCAGACCCGCATCACTATCTGGGCCGCCAATGACAAACAAACCCGTTGGGTTCACGTAAAACTCGTCTTCCGGGCACATCCAGCTTTCATCTGGCAGGACATCCATAACAAAGGGGCGCACGATTTCGCGAACGTCAGACTGGCTCAAGTTTGCGCCATGCTGCGTTGAAACAACGATGGAGGACGCGCGAACGGGCTTGCCGTCCACATATTCCAACGTCACCTGGCTTTTCGAATCGGGGCCAATGCCGGGCAGGTTACCGGCGTGACGGGTTTCGGCCATGCGGCGCAGGATTTCGTGGCTGAAGTGCAGGGGGGCAGGCATCAGCACGTCTGGGCTGACGACATCTGTTTCCCGGCATGCGAATCCGAACATCAGGCCCTGGTCGCCAGCGCCTTCATCCTTGGCGTTTCCGTCCGCATCAACGCCCTGAGCGATTTCCGCGGACTGGCCATGAACGACAACCTGAACCTTGGCATTCTCCCAATGGAAATTTTCCTGGTCGTAGCCGATGTCCTTAATGGCAGCGCGGGCGAGTGCTTCCATTTCTTCGTGGCTGACTTCGCACCCTTCCTGGCTGCGGGTTTCACCAGCAATGGTGACAAAGTTTGTTGTTACCAGTGTTTCGACGCCGCAGCGGGCAAAGGCTGCGCCCCCGTCTCGCGCCAGGTAGGCGTCGACAATGGCGTCGGAGATCCGGTCGCAGATTTTGTCCGGGTGTCCTTCGGAAACGGATTCACTTGTGAAGAGATAGCGTTTGCTAGCCACGAGATGAGCTTCCTGTTTTGAGGGAAAGTATGTGCGGTGCTTAAAGAATCGCGCCGCCACCATTTCTGGCAGCGGCGCGGGCAGTTTTCAAGGTGCACTCAGTTGAGTGCTAGCTGTTTATGAACTGTGGCAGCCACAGGATCATGCCTGGGAACGCCAGGAACAAGCCGATTGTTGCAGCATCCGCTAAGAAGAACGGGAAGATGCCTTTAAATACGTCGCCCAAGGGTATGTCCGGTCTGACCGCCGAGACGACATAACAGTTCAACCCAACAGGCGGCGTAATCAAGCATACCTCGCACATCTTCACGACGATGATGCCGAACCAGATCGGATCATAACCAAGTGCGATAACTGCCGGGTAGACGACAGGCAGTGTCAACAGAAGCATGCCGATCGCATCCATGAACATGCCCAAAACGGCATAACCCAGCAGGATGAAGATCATGATCACCAGTGGCGGGAACGGCAGCCCAACAATCCAAGTCGCGAAGGCTTCTGGTAGACCAGCAAAGCCAAGAAACCGAACAAAGATCAACACGCCCCAGATCAAGCTGAAGATCATCGCCGTCAGTTTGGCAGTTTCCATCAGGGCTTCCTGAAGGGAATGCCATTTCATGCCATTGACGAGTGCAATTGCGAGAATGACGCTCGCACCCAGGGCACCCGCTTCCGTCGGCGTAGCCCAGCCCAACATCATCGCGCTGAAGATGATGACAACTACTGCGACGATCGGGAGCGTGCCTGGTAACGTTTTGATGCGTTCCAGCATCGGCGGTGAAGGAACCGCCGGACCGAGCTCTGGTTTCATCCAGCACTGCCCGATAATTAGCGCAGCATAGATGATCGCAGAGATAACGCCAGGAATGAAGGCAGCTAAGATCAACGTGCCAACAGATTCTTCAACGATAATTGCATAAATGACCAAGATCGCGCTTGGCGGTATTAGTGAGGCGAGTGTACCGCCAGCTGCGACCACGCCAGCCGCCAGCCGTCGATCATACTTGTATTCAAGCATGTAAGGTATGGCGACGCGGGAGAATACGGCTGCTGTCGCAGTAGATGCGCCGGAGACTGCCGCAAACCCAGCGGTTGCGAACACACTTGCCACAGCGAGACCGCCTGGAACCCAGCCGACCCATGCTTTCGCAGCATTAAATAGCGAATGGGTGAGCCCAGCGTGGAAGGCGATGAACCCGATCAAGATGAACATCGGCAACACGCTCAACACGTAGTTTGCCGATTTGGAATGCGGGATGGTGCCGACAATACCGGCGCCAGCGTCCCAGCCAATCATAGCGACAAGGCCAACCATGCCAGCGATAGCCGCCGCTACGAATACACGAACGCCAAGGAAGACCGCAAAAAGCAGGCCGACCGTGACGAGAATACCAACAGTAAGCTCATCCATCAGGCTGGCCCCCCGCTACGGTTAACAATGTCTACTTTTTCAGCTTCGCCCGCCAGGCCAGCGTCAATTTCAGCCTGTGCCATATCGTCAACGGTCTCCATTCTAGGAACGCCGATCAGTTGCTCGTTTGGATGCATGAACAGGCGGACAAAACCGACTAATTGGATGAAAAGTCGGACAAGCAGGAAGGAAAATGCCAGCGGGACCATTAGTTTCGCAGGCCAGATCGGCATATTTACGTCAATCGTGCTGTCGCCGTTTTCAAAAGCGCGCAAGAAATGGGTGTAGCCGTAATAGGTCAAAATCAGGATGACGCCGATAGCCGCTACCGTGCCAAGGATTTCGAAGAAGTAAAGCGTACGGCCCGACATCCGCCCCAGAATAAGTTCCATGCGGACGTGGCCGCCGAGACGCTGGGTGTAAGAGATTGCAAGGAATGCGAAGACCGTCATGATCTGTTCGATCATATCGCTGTAGCCGTAGATGGGGGCTTGAAAGACGACACGGGCTATAACTTGTACAGTCCCCATCACCATGATCCCAAGGATCACAAGCGCTGCGATATAATTCAGAAATTTTTCGAGGACGAAAAAGCGTTCGTCCACGCGATGGAGCATTGTCGCCCCAGGCGACAGGTCTGCTTGAGCGATCAACGGTCGCCTCCCGGGCACATAGCCACGCTAGAAAGAAGTGGGTAAAGGGTAGAAATGATTCGGGCCGCCCCTGTGGAGCGGCCCGAACCCGCCTAAGTCAGCCGTGGCTTACTTGCCAGTAGCCTTCGCAAGCGCGATGTCGAAAAGTTCTTGAGCAGCGAACTTATCTTTGTGGTCTTCGACCCATTTCGTCCAAACTGGCTGGCCCGCAATCCGGCGGAATTCGTCCATTTCGTTCTCAGGGATCTCTACCATTTTAAGCCGGCCTTCTGCTTTCCAGTCCGCAATGTTCTTAGCGTCTTGGGCCACGTAGGCGGATTCAATGGCATCGTAAGCGCCGCCTTTAAGGCTTTCGAGTAGGTCTTTGTACTGCTGCGGCAACTTATTGTAGGAGTTGGTGTTGAACACGGTTGGGCAGTTAACCGAGCCCAATTTCATGTTTGTCGTCACCCAGTCAGAGATTTCCACGATTTTGTAGGAAACAAACGTGTAGGTGTACGGGAAGCCAATTGCATCAACCGTGCCGCGTTGCAGTGCGGTGTAGGTTTCAGAAGCTGGCATCGTGGACGGCGTAGCGCCGATCAACAGAGCAGCCGCGCCCATGCCACCAAGAGCCCGCAAAGTCTTACCCTTGAAGTCCGAGACAGACTGCGGAGGCTCGCCTTTGCCCATGTACTCATACTGGGGAAGGATATTCGACATGTAGAGTGTTGCATTCCACTTAGCCAACGCCTTCTTGGCGTCAGGATGCGCGTAAACGGCGTCATTCATCGCGCGCTGTGCTTTAAAGTCCTTAACCGGCAGGAATGGAAGATCAAGCACATTCAAGGGCTCGTTCTTGCCAGGATGGTAGGCTGCGCAGAAACCGGCTGCTTCAAAAGCGCCGAGGCTAATGCCATCAAGATTTTCTTTAGCTTTGGAAAGTTGGCCGCCATAGTAAAGGCGAATTTTGAAATTGCCGCCGGTCTTCTCAGCGACCTGTGCGGAAACATATTCCATGCCTTCAGTAAACGCGCGGCGCTTGCCCCAAAGGGACAATTTCCAGCTAACTTTAGGGCCTTTCACCATGTGGCCATCGGCGGACGCGACAGACGCGCCTGCCGGAATTGCTAGCGCCAACGCGCCAGCAGCCAACATCATTGTACCAAACTTCATATTGATCGTCCTCCTGTTGAAAATCCGCCCAGGTCTACGTGCCTGGGTTTGCCGCATTTGCGGACTCGGTCGGAAGCGCTGGGGCATCTTAGCCCTGCAACCTCTTACCGGGGTTTATGCCACGTTAAACGCTTGCGGACAATCCACTAATCCAACTTCGTAAGTTTCTGGGGGTTCCTCGTGGAATAAAAGTGCGAAGACCAGAAAAATTAGCATGGCGATCGCAAAAACGAACGGCCTCGCCCGTTTCATGAGCCAAGTTTGCCAGTGCTTGTCCCGCTCGTCGCGTTCCCTCATGAACCGCATCAATCATGCCTTCCCAGGTGACATCGGTTTGGGACCATAGCGCCCCTGATGCAGGGGCGCCACATGCTTTTGGGCGTGCACTGGCGCGGATACAAGGCGGCCTAGCGCAGCGCCTCGGACACGACCTTTGGCGGTCGGCTCAATTTCGGCTTCGGTCCTCGCAGCCCATTAGCGCCCTATCACCTCAACTGCTGCCGCCCGGCAGTCTTTGCCGTGTTGTATCAGCCGCAAGGACGGACCATTTTAATATAAAAAGATGGAAAACAATAGGTTATAAGAAAAATGCTGATGGCCTCATCCTTGCATTAGACACACCAACCTTCGTGTAGCAGGAGACCCTGGATGGGCATTTCCGCCGTACAAACGCTTCAATCGACCGGCCCAGCGCCCGCCAACGCTGAGGCAGCTCTGGCACGTTCGGTTAACATGCCGGATGAGATTCCGTCTGATGGCCAGAATGAAAAAGAAGACGCGGACCTCACCTTTGATGACCTGATTGACGTCATCAATCCGCTGCATCATTTACCCGTTGTTTCAACAATCTACCGCGTCATTACCGGCGATCAAATTTCTGTTCATGCCCGGGCAATGGGGGGCGGATTATATGGCGGGCCAGTCGGGCTTCTAGCCGCTGGCGCGACAATGGCGGTGGAAGAGGCGACTGGTATGACCGCATCGAACACGCTTGCTAGCCTATTTTCCGGTGAGGATGACGGTGCCGAACTGGCTGCTGCGCCGCAGCCCCGCGGCCTCACCCCTTCTTATCAATTGATGGCGGTGCCGCGTGAATCCGCCGCGCAGGCCGCTGCATCATTGCCACCAGCAGTCGCGCAAGCGTCTCTGCCATTTACGGCGAAGGGCGGGCCGAAGTTCTTTGCAATTGAGAATCCGCAGCGTCCACAGCCGATTCCACTACCGTCTCGCACCATCACAGCGCCCGCGCAGCCTGTAAGCGCTGATGCCGCGACTGCTGCAGCGAATGGTCTGGCGCTGACGAAAACCGAAGGGGATTTGCTGGACTCGTTCATTCGCAGGAACGGCCAGCCGCGAACCGCGAGCCAGAATGAGCCACAGCAGCCCGCGCCAGCTGCAGCGCACCGGTCCGTCCAAGCCTTAGGCCCACCGCAGAATGCCGGACCGGCCTGGTTCGCCAACCAGATGGAAGCGAATCTTGAGAAATACGCCGCCGCCCAAGCGAACGGTTTGCAGGGTCGCTAGCTGCGGCGCTTGACGCTAAATCGTAGTTTCTGCTGTAAAGATGTAGGCAATAGCTCGGATCAGTTCTATATCCTTAAGGAACGCTGCTCTAATATGCGCGTTCAGGAATCCGGGAGACGACTTATGGCTAAGTTCAAACAATTTCCGCCCCGCCCGCCACTGGTTGCGCGCAAGCGCTCTAGCAGGGTGGCATTGATCGCCATGGGCGTAAGCGTTTCTGCACTGGCGCTCACGGGGTGTGAGGAAAAGGTGGATGCGCTGCAGTATTCCAGCGCTGAGGCCTGCATTGTTGGTGGCGAGCTTTCTGAGGCTGATTGCCAAGCAGGGTTTGCAGCCGCCCAGAAGGACCACGCCCGGGTCGCACCGAAATACCAAAGCCGGCAAGATTGCGAGGCTGAACACGGTGCCGCCGCTTGCCAGCAGCCAGCCCAACAGCAGCAAGCATCGTCCGGCGGTGGTTTATGGATGCCATTGATGATTGGCTACATGATGGGCCGCGCGATGAGTGGCCCGGTCGCTGCACAACCGCTCTACAGGTCGTCCTCTGCGGGCAAAGTGCGCACCGCATCTGGTGCGAAGTGGGATGCGAAAGCGGGTCCGGTCTCCGTGCCGAAATCTGCCGCCGCCCGGCCTTCTGCCGGTAAAGTTGTCTCACGCTCCGGTTTTGGCCGCACGGGCGGGAGCCGTTCTGGCGGCCGCAGCTTCGGCGGCTGAGCCTTTGCAGCGAATCATAACGCCAGAACGATATAACTGGCGCGAAATCGCCGAAGAGCTCGGCTTCCGCTTCCACACAATCGGCGGCGATCCCTATTGGTTTGAAGGGGCGTATTACAGCTTCACGATGCGTCAGATCGAAGATGATCTGGAAACGCCGTCGGAAGAGCTGGAGGAGATGTGCTTCGCCATCGTCGATAAGGCGTTGCAAAGCGAAGAGATCATGACGCGCCTGGCGATCCCGCAAAAGCACTGGGATTACATCGTCGATAGCTGGGTTGGCAAAGCCAAAAACCTCTATGGCCGCATGGATTTTTCCTATAATGGGGAAGGGCCAGCGAAGTTTCTGGAATATAACGCGGACACGCCGACCTCATTGTATGAGGCGGGCGTATTTCAGTGGCGTTGGCTGGAAGACCTGCAGGCCGATGGCCGCCTGCCGGAATCCGCAGACCAATACAACTCCATCCATGAAACCCTGATTGAGGCGTTCCAAGGCTTCGGCATTGACGGCCTGCTGCATCTAACGGCAGAGGCCGCGTCTGAAGAAGATGTTGGCACCATTGAATATCTGGCGGATTGCGCGGAGCAGGCAGGTGTTGGCACACATCTCCTGCCGATTGATACGATCGGTGTCACGGATAAAGGCCAGTTCGTTGATGGCGCTGAACAGGTGATTTCAAACCTGTTCAAGCTCTACCCTTGGGAATGGATGTTCCACGACGAATTCGCCGATAATCTTGCGACCTCCAACATGCGGGTGATTGAACCGCCTTGGAAGGCTGTACTCTCGAACAAAGGCTTGCTGCCGCTGCTTTGGGAACTGGCACCCGGCCATCCAAACCTGCTGCCCTCATTCTTCACAGATGCGGTAGATGCCGGCGTACTTGGCGATAGCTACGTCAAGAAACCCATTTATTCCCGCGAGGGTGCGAATATCGAAATCGTCGAAAACGGCGAAACAACGATGAAAGCCGATGGTCCTTACGGCGAAGAAGGCGGCATCGTCCAAGCGCTCGCTGCATTGCCGAAAATGGACGGCGTCTACCCCGTCCTCGGCAACTGGCTCATCGCCAGCCGCCCCGCCGGCCTCGGCATCCGCGAAGACGACACCCCCATAACCCGCGACGACGCCCGCTTCGTCCCACACGTCATACTGGACTGAGGGTGAGGCCCACAAAAGCTAGCTGAATGTCTTTGTGGAAAATGGCTGGGGAACCTGGATTCGAACCAGGACCGACGGAGTCAGAGTCCGCTGTTCTACCGTTAAACTATTCCCCAACGGCGCCGCAGCATTGTCTGCGAGCGGTGTGATGTAGCGTTTGTGTGGGCGGCGGTCAATACGTTACGCCGTTTGTGTTGAATACAGCCTAGTTTGCTACGGCCTACATCTCATGCGCCCAGGGTTCGGGGAGGAGGCGGTAGCCTTCGTTGGCGCGGATTAGGTGGCTGAAGGTGGGGAAGTGCAGGTGCATGCCAGCTACGAGCAGGCCGTCTGTCGCGGCCATGTCAAAGATGCGTTTGCGGGATGCGATGGCGGCGTGCATGTCTGTATCAAAGGCGATAGCAACGTCCGGACGGGCCGTTTGGATTTCTGGTACATGCACGATATCGCCCCAGATCAGCAGGCTGTCATTGCCGGATTCAACCATGTAGCAGGTGTGGCCGGGTGTATGCCCAGGCGCGGGCAGGGCTGTGACGCCAGGGAAGACTTCGCCTGATTGGAACAGCTTGGTTTGCTTGGCATAGGGGGCGATCTGCTCCCGGGTTGCTTGGAAGTACAAGCGCTGGGCGCGCTCCTCGGCATTCGCCATAGCGCCGTCATCAAGCCAATGTTTTGGCTCGTTTTCGTGGGCCGTTAGCTCAGCATTCGGGAAGTAGAGCGAATTGTCTTCCATATTGGTGAGGCCAGCGGAATGATCCGGATGCATATGGGTGAGCAGCACAGTGTCGATCTCATTCGGGTCAACGCCAGCCGCGATGACGTTTTCCAGCAGCTTGCCCGCCGTTGGTTGCAGATAGTTACCGGACCCAGTCTCAACGAGGCAGACGCGCCCTTTGGAGCGGATAATGAACCCGTTCACATATGTCCGGCGGCCATTGCGAAAATTAGCCCGCAGCATGCTCAAAGCATCGTCAGGTTCAATATTGCGGAGAACGTCTACATCCCCGTCCAGGAAGCCATCTGAAATCGCGGTCACGGTAATATCGCCGATCTTACGGTGATAATATCCGGGGATCTGGTTTGTGGGTGCGGCGGACATGGGACAGGGCTCCTAATTGCCAAGCAGGAATGCGGCGCCGCTGGATTCAGCGGCAGACCGGAGTTCTTCAAACAATTTATCGCTAACGGGAATGCCGGTTTTTTCGCGCTCCGCCTTGGCGATGCGTTCTGGCTCGCCTGCGACCATCACAGGTTGGTCCGGATCAAGCGGCGGCGTGGACTTCAGGAAATCGACGAGTGCGGCCATATCGGCGTCAAAATCTTCGCGGCTGTCCCGGAACATGTCTGGGTCAAGCGCCAGGAAGAAGCTGCCAATCATATGGTGCTTGCCGGTTTTTCCGGTCTTGAGATCATGGGCACCGAACCAGGAGCCTGTGAGCACGCTGGAGAGAATATCCACCATCACAGCAAGGCCGTAGCCTTTGTGACTGCCGCGCTCACGATCGCCGCCCAAGGGCGTCATGCGGCGGGGGCGGGCGTCGAAGGCCGTTTGGGCGTCCGTTTCGGGCTGGCCTTCAGGTGTCAGCGCCCAGCCTTCGGGCAGGGGCTTGCCGGTGCGGCGGGCAATATCCAGCTTGCCAACAGCAACAGTCGATGTCGCCATATCCAGCACAATCGGGTGCTGGCCATTTGGCCCTGGCACAGCGAAGGCGATGGGGTTGGTGGAATACATCGGTTCCTTCGCAAAGGTCGGCACGATGGAGCGCTGGGACGTGCCCGTCATGCTCATGCCAATCATGCCAGCGTCCGCCGCCATGGTCGCGTATACGCCAGCCGCACCGTAGTGGTTGGAGCGCTTCACAAGCCCCATGCCGACGCCCATCACGCGGGCTTTCTCAATCGCCATTCCCATCGCCAGGGCACCTGGGGCGTGGCCCAAGCTATGGCCAGCGTCGATCACGCAGAACGCCGGCGAATCAGTTTCCACAACGGGCTCAGCCGCAGGAAAGATCATTCCGTTCTGACGACGCGTTTCGTAGTGGGGCAGCATGCCGATGCCATGGCTGTCGATGCCGCGAAGGTCTGCCTCGACCATCAGGCCGGAGATCAGATTGCTTCGTTCCGCAGCGAGGCCCCATGCGGCAAGCACGGCCTCAATCTGGCGGCGGAGGGTTTCTGCGGGGTATGTGCGCATCAGGCGGTCGTCCTAAGCTTTGGCGCGGCGGGCGGCTGCCTTAGCGGCGCGGTCGGTCCAAACATATTCCATGCCGACACAAAACAGAATGGCGAAGATCGCCATGCCCTGCATAAGCGACAGGCTGTCCCCAATAATGACGATCGCCAGGAAGGCCGCGATCACTGGTTTCAGGAAGAACATGTAGTTCGCCCGCACCAAATCTGGCGCAAAGGAAAGCCCCGCGAGCCATAGGATCATGGCGATGGTCGTGTTCCAGATGCCAATGGTGAAGATGCCAGCAATCTGTTCCGGGCGCTTATCGAACAGCGTTAGCGGATCAACCCAAAGCCCCCAGGCAAGACCAACGATAAGGTAGAGCACAAAGAAGCCCAGCACGAAGGTATAGGCTGTCATACGAACAGCGCCATGGGCGACTACAACAGGGCGCACCAGCACCAGATAGAAGGCACCAGTTATCGCACAGCCAAAGGCCATCACGGTACCGACAAAGGCGTCGCCAGTAATGTCGAATGCTTCCAGGTACCCATCTGTCAGCAGCAGCAATACGCCGATAAACGCACCGAATCCGCTGATCAACTTTGGCGCAGAAATGGGCGTGCGATTAACAAGCCAATCAACACCGACCACGACCATTGGCATAGCCGTCACCATAGTCGCGACTTGGACGATGCTGGCGTAGTCGAGCGCCCAGTGGAAAAACAATTGGGCGACCGACATACCAAAAAATGCCAGCGGCAGAACCCGGCGCCAGTCCTGGCGGATGGGCGTTATCAGGTCCCGCGCGCCTGGCCAGAATTGTGTTGCTATCAACAGGCCAATCCCGCCGATCATAAAGCGCCACACGCTGAATTCCGGTCCGGGCGTCGCTGCAAGCTTCGCCACGAACTCGCTGGAGGCATGGCCGCATACGCCGATGAAGCACGCAAGATACGCGACCCAGCCGCGCATTAGGCGATCTCCGCTGCGAATGTCTTAAGGGCGGTGACCAGAGCGTCTGGTGTTTCGGCTGGAACCATGTGGCCAGCGTCTGCCAGGTCGACGCGGCGGGCGTCTGGTAAGGTGGCATAAAGTTCGTTCACGATATCTGCGTCGTAGAATACCCGGTCCTGCAGCCCTGTTATGGACAGCACGGGCAGTTCCAGTTTTGACCAGTCCACATCCCAACTTGTCGCCCCCATATGGGTCACAAGGTTGGCGGCACCGGATTTGGGATCAAGCGGGATGTAGTCGGGATCGTCTGCCAAGAATGCAGCGCGGTTAGCTGCCTGGAACGGTTCGCCGACAAGGAGATGAAAGTAGAGATCTTTCATCAGGTTCGGCCCGCCAACCTGCATCACGCGAAGCGATGCGTCATTCATCCACTGAATGCGCGGCGTGATGCGGCGGAGCGTGTTGATCAGCACAAGGCCAGTTGTATCGAGACCATCCAATACCGCACGAGCGGCGTAGAGACCGCCGATGGAGAGCCCAACCAGGATAGGCTTCTCTGGCGCTACGTGGCGGACAAGCGCCTTTAGATCATCAACGATCAGGTCTGCGTCCAGCGTTCTGCCAGGCTTGAAGCGGCTGCCAGTTTGTCCGCGAAAATCATAAGCGAGTACACCGAACCCAGCGGATTTTACGGCTGGAATAACCGCCGCGTTCCAAAGGCTGGTGTCGCCTGTAATCGGGTTGATGAAAACGAAACTTGGCGCGCCCGCTGTGCTCGGCGGCGTCCACTCGTAGTACAGCGAATCCTCTGGTCCAAGGTCGAGCATCGTCATTGTGTAGCGATCCTGGTTGGCGAAATTTTATGGTTCGCCGATCAGTATCGCCGCTTCGCCAGCGGATGCAACGCCAGTATTACGCCACTTTTTCACCCTGCATCATGTCATCTAATCGGGCGACCCGAACGTACATACGATGACTGCGATCAAGGAGCTCACGCATGCGATCTGGTAGATCAGGATCTTCCACACCTGCATCATCCATGCAGGCTTCCCGGCCGCCTAAGCGGTTTTCAGGCTTTAGGGGCTCTTGTTCTTCGATTTCGCCAGCCGCGGCGGCTTTTTGTAGAAGTAGCCAAGCCATAACGTTCGTTAGGCGTGCGGTCATCCGGGTTGCTTCAAGGCTCTGACGCACGCGGGCGGCAGGGGGGAGGTCCATACGGTCAGACCGCTCCTCATAGAGGATGTATGAGCGCACTTCTTCTAGAAGGCTCAGTGCGTCGTCAAACGTGCGATCAATGAACCGTTGCGGTCCAAAAATAATTGCGTCAGCCATGGCGCGTACCGCCTCCTGCGATGCCATTCGATACGCCATACTAGCGTAAATCGAGGTGAGTTTCTTTACTTTTCGGTAAGAAGCCTAACAGCCGGTGTCTCAATGCGCGACGGAGAAAAAGGATTAAAACCTTGTTAACCAACGGTTTTCAATAGAATCAATACCCTGCAAGACCGCAAAAACCTCAAAGCGCCTCGGCCATCGCCACACCCGGTAAGGATTTAATCGCTTGGGCAGTCGCAGGCGACAATTGGATACGCTTTTTGAGGGCCAGTGTAATTTCGCGGGCTGGATCAATCTCCAGCACCAGGGTGACTTGGGCGCGGCCCGCCGGTTCTTGTTCTAGCAATGTTGAGATATGCGGCAGGGCTACGGCGTCCTCCACATAGACCATCAGTTCGCGGCCCATATCGGCAGCGGCTTCTTCGAGGTCCTTAGCGGAGACAATGGAAACGCGAAGTCCGCCATCGCCCATTTTGGCTTCAACGCCGAGCAGCAGCGGCTTGCCGGAATCCAGCAAGTCCCGGGTGACGGCCAGCACTTCGGAGAACGCAGTCGCTTCGATCACGCCTGTCGCGTCGGACAATTGCACGAAGGCATAGCGTGAGCCCTTGGCCGATGTGCGTTCCTGGCGGCCAAGCTGGGTCGCTGCGATCCGGCAATTTGCTTCAGCTTGGCGTTGATAGCCTTGCTGGCGATCATTGCTCCGCACACCACCCGGTGGCCCACGACGCATGAGGTCTGCAATTGTGGTCACGCCGAGCCGCTTTAATGCCGGTGCGAACGCGTCTAGCGGATGGGCGGAGAGGTACATGCCGATGGCGTCGAGTTCGTAACCAAGCGCTTCCGCCTCAGTCCATTGGCCGGTTTCTGGGAGGCGCAATACGGGTGCAGTCGTCGCGTCGCCGAACAGATTGGTTTGGTTGCTGGTCCGCTCCTCAGCTGCCGCTTGGGCGGTGCGGACTATAACTTCCGCGCCTTTGAACACCCGCGCGCGGTCTGGATCAACGCTGTCGAAGGCACCGGCGCGGGCCAGAGTTTCAATGGCGCGTTTGTTGGTGCGGCTTGCATCTAACCGATCCGCGAAATCAGCTAAATCCTTAAACGGCCCGTCCTGGCGGGCGGCAACGATGGCTGCCGCTGCAGGCTTGCCGACATTGCGGATCGCGCTCAATGCGTAGCGGACACCAAGGCCGTCTTTGCCCGTATCCTCAACATCAAAAATCACTTCGGATCGGTTGACGTCAGGCGGTAGCAGCGGCGCTTTCAGGCGATCTAACTCGCGGCGGAAAAGGCCAAGCTTGTCCGTGTTTTGCATGTCGTGAGTCATGGATGCCGCCATGAACTCGACCGGATAATTCGCTTTCAAATAGGCTGTTTGGTAGGAGACGAGGGCATAGGCTGCGGCGTGGCTTTTGTTGAAGCCATAGCCCGCGAACTTATCAACCAGATCAAAGATTTCGCTGGCAAGCTTTTCATCCACGCCGTTCTTTACGGACCCTTTCACGAATATTTCGCGCTGTGCTGCCATCTCCGATTTGATCTTCTTGCCCATGGCCCGCCTCAGCAAATCAGCACCGCCAAGGCTGTAGCCCGCCAGCACTTGCGCGATCTGCATTACCTGTTCCTGGTAGATGATGATGCCGTAGGTCTCTTCCAGGATCGGGGCCAGTGTTTCATGGGGGTATGTCACAGTTTCCGTACCGTGCTTCCGCGCGATATAGCTTGGAATGTTGTCCATAGGTCCAGGGCGGTAGAGCGCCACAACGGCGATAATATCTTCGAACCGGTTCGGCTTCAGCCGCTTCAGCATGTCCCGCATGCCGGAGCCTTCAAGCTGGAACACGCCTGCTGTATGGCCGCTCGCCAGCAGATCGAAGCTTTTCTTGTCATCGAACGGCAAGTGGTCAATGTCGATATCAATGCCGCGTCGCTTGATGAGCTTCACGGCGTCCGTCAGCACTGTCAGCGTCTTCAGGCCAAGAAAGTCGAACTTCACGAGGCCCGCCGTTTCAACCCATTTCATATTGAACTGGGTGACGGGCATATCGGAGCGCGGGTCCCGATAGAGGGCGACAAGCTCCTCCAGCGGTCGGTCGCCAATCACGACGCCGGCGGCATGGGTGGAGGTATTGCGATACAGCCCTTCAAGCTTCAACGCGATGCGCAGGAGGGCGCCGACCTGTTCATCGGTATCCCGCATTTCACGCAAAGCAGGTTCACCGGCAATGGCTTCGCCCAAGGTCGTTGGATTGGCAGGGTTGTTCGGCACCATTTTGCAGATGCGATCGACCTGGCCGTAAGGCATGCCAAGCACGCGGCCTGTGTCTCTGAGTACGGCGCGGGCCTGCAATTTACCGAAGGTGATGATCTGCGCGACCTTGTCCCGGCCATAGCGTTCTTGGACGTGGGTGATCACCTCATCCCGTCGGTCCTGGCAGAAATCGATGTCGAAGTCCGGCATGGACACGCGTTCCGGGTTCAAGAAACGCTCAAACAGCAGGCCAAAGCGGAGAGGGTCCAGGTCCGTAATAGTCAGCGCCCAGGCGACGACTGAACCCGCGCCAGAACCACGGCCTGGGCCAACCGGAATGCCACGACCCTTCGTCCACTGAATGAATTCCGCAACGATCAGGAAGTAGCCCGGGAAGCCCATGTCGTTGATAACGCCAAGCTCATATTGCAGGCGGTCACGGTAGACTTTTGCCTTCTCGTCGAAGTCTGCTGCGCTCCAACCCATATCCTGCAGTCGCACTTCTAGGCCTTCTTGCGCCTGCGCTTTCAGTGCCTCTGGCTCGGCTAGGCCGTTTTCAGATTCAAACGGCGGTAGGATCGGGTCGCGCGGTGTGGGGGCAATGGCGCAGCGTTCTGCGATAACAAGCGTGTTGGCGAGGGCTTCTGGTAAGTCCTCGAACAAGGCCGCCATTTCGGCTGGGGATTTGAAGCGGTAGTCCGGCGTTGAGCGGCGACGGTCGGTATCCTCAATGCGCCTGCCATCCGCAATTGCGAGCAGCGCATCATGGGCCTCGTGCATGCTTGCGTCCGCGAAGCGCACGTCATTGGTGGCGACGAGTGGTAGGTCAAGCGCATAGGCAAACTCTATCAATTGCGGCTCAGTGATCGCTTCTTCGGCCCGGCCATAGCGCTGCAACTCAACATAAAGGCGGCCTGGAAATAGAGCGTTCAGGGTATGCAGGCGCCGTTCAGCGCGATCAGTCTGGCCTTCTGCCAACATGCGATCGACTGCACCTTCTGGCCCGCCTGTGAGCGCGATCAGGCCCTCTGTGGCACCTTCCAGCATGTCCAAGGTCAGTTCTGGGTCGTGTTCTGCTGCACTATCCAGATAGGCCTGGGACAGAAGGCGCATGAGGTTTGTGTAGCCTACATCGTTTTGCGCCAGCACCACTAAGTCATCGGCAGGCGGGCGGCGGTTCTGAGCGTCGAGTTCGCTTTCGTCGCGGGAGATTGGCAAGATTGCGCCTGTGACGGGCTGCACCCCAGCGCCGCTGGCTTTCATTGCAAATTCAAGCGCCCCAAAGACATTCCGCTTATCCGTGATCGCCAGCGCTGGCATGGCGTGCTGGGTCGCGAGGTCAACAATGGTGGGCGCATGCAAGGCACCATCCAGCAGGGAATAAGCGGATCGGACACGAAGGTGAACAAAGTCAGCATGCGGCATGGCAATGGGTCCGGCGACTGCGAATCAGGCTTGCCGGAGGATAGCGGAAGCGCCGTTATTTGGCCTTGTGGAAAAGCTGGACGCTGAAAAGGTCCTCT
>Ga0181607_10001001_pt1 | contig 25186 bp, 16 predicted proteins | sample 041ome_9_FD_132420 | JGI IMG/M metagenome (GOLD analysis project Ga0181607, IMG submission 132420) | Coastal salt marsh microbial communities from the Groves Creek Marsh, Skidaway Island, Georgia - 041413US metaG (megahit assembly) | ecosystem: Environmental > Aquatic > Marine > Intertidal zone...
CGAGTATCTTGGAGCCATCGCAGGGATGCAGGAGCTCTACGGCGAGCCGGTTGATGACACGCATGCCGAGCTGCCGGGTCGGAGCGATTTCCACGCGGAATCGCCGGTCGCTGGCGATCAGCCGGGCTTTTCGTCGTTCGATGTATCGGCCAACAGGTCGCCGACAGCTGCCGAAAAAGGGAGCAGAGAACGCGTTGACAGAGAACGCGTTTCTCACGCGATCGCTTGAGGACGTTTGTGTTCGCCGAGAGCCTCTGCGGCGACCCGGCGGGTCGTGTTCCTTCTGAAAGTCACCGGTGGCGAGGATAGTCTTCAGAAGACTGCTCGCCAGCCGTTTGACTTCAGAAGAGACGCTGCCCATGCCAACGACCGTGACCTATGCCGACGGCGGCTTGTGTGTGGTGGATCCGCAGGTTTTTCGTGGCGAGCGGACTCGGCTAGTGAGCACGCTGCTTGAGCAGCTGAGGCAGCGGGATGACATTGCAGCCGTCGCGTGCGACCTCACCAGTGGCCGTTGCCAGATCCGCTGGGCCGATGCTGCCACGCCTGTTTCCAGTGCAGCTGCCCGGTTTGTTGAGGCGCTGCAGGCAGGCTGTGCCGCGGAGGCTGCTGAGCCAGCCTGGCGGCGACTGCTCTGGTCACGAGCGAAGCGTCAGACATCGCCGGGCGAGCGAACCCAGCTCTCCGGTAGCTCATCAGCCGCCGCATCGGCTGCCACGGGCACAATGCTTGTTCGCGGACCCAAACGGCTGCTCTACCTGGCCGCTGGTGCTGGCAGCAGTGTGATGACGGTGGTCGGTGTGCTTGTGCCCGGCATCCCGACGGTGCCGTTCTTACTTTCGAGCAGCTACTTTCTGGCTCGTTCATCGCCGCGGGCGCATGCCGCCCTGCTCTCAACCCCTCTCTTTGGAACCCTCGTCCGCGAGTGGGATGCCCATCAGGCGCTCAGCGGCGATTCCAAGAAAAAACTGATCGCCTTCACGCTGGTGATCATCGGCACCACGGTTGTGATCGCCAAAGCCAATCCGTTCGCCCTGGGCATGATGGCGATTGTGGCTCCTGCCTGTATCTACAGCATCGTTCGGCTGCCGGGCATTGAGTCCGATGCGTCCTCACGAAGAGAACTGCACAAAGCCCACGCCGTTCTCTCATAGGCCGGGCCTATTCCATGACGGCGAACACCGCCGGCTTGATCAACTGCAGTGGCAACACCTGCCCGAATCGTTGGCCTGTACGATGAGGGATGAACCTCAGGGGGCGATGCGGGTGAAGAACAACAGCAAGGGCATTGATCGCACGCAGCATGCCCCCAGCATGCGTCTGGAGTCGGTCTACCGGGCACATGCGGCGGCCACGCAGGCAGCAGCTTCGGAGGCAGTCGCCGCAGGAGACGGCGTGTTGGTGGAAGTGCCGCACGAGCAGTACGCCGAATGCGTGCAGTTGCTGCAAAGCCAGAGTGCGTCGAGTGACGTTCCAGAACAGAGCGCTCCTGACGATGTCGAGCGACTGATCCATCAGGGCAGTGTCGAGTTTTTACAGGCGCGACGGCTGGCGGAGGCAGGCCGTGTCGAGTCGCTCACCTGGGATTCCGCAGCCGAGGCCGTGCGATGCAGCAGCCCCTTTGGCCTTTCGTTTGTGGTGGCGTATGCACGCGCGCGATGGAATGGACGCGAGCCGAGGAGAGCAACGCAGGAGGCCGTCGGCAGTGGTGTGGCGGCAGGTGCCGCGGCGGTCTTCCTTACCGGAGCCACTCGGGAGCAGCTGCGTGTGAAGATGGGCACTCTCAAAGAGTTTGCCACCAGGTTCACGCTGAAGAAGGCGACCTCACAGGTCTGGCAGCATGAGACGCATCAGCTTGCTGCTGGGGCGATGCGACACTCAGCCCATGGACTCGCTGCTGCGAACCAGCTTCCCAAGCTGTTGCGTGGCAACGTGCTGACCGGGACGGTCGTGGCGGTTGCTGCGAGTGCGCCTGATGTCTACCGAGCCGCCCTGGAGCGGTCTATTTCCTGGCGGCAGCTGACAAAGAACGTGTCGGTGAACGCGGCTGGCGTGGCCACTGGCGGAGCCGGCTGGCTCGGTGGAGCCGCCATGGGAGCAGCACTCGGGAGCGTGGTGCCGGTGCTGGGAACGGCGGCGGGGGGACTCGTGGGAGGCATCCTGGGCGCGGTCGGTGGCGGCATGGGTGGCTCGATGGCTGCCAAGAAAGTGGCCGATCGACTGGTGCCGGATGACTGCGTGGTCGTGCTTGAGCAGTTGCGAGACGCGTTCCAAGAGCATGCCCGTCAACAGATGCTGACCGAGACTGAGACAGAGCAACTGGCCAGTGAACTGCGGACGTCACTGGGAGTGGGATGGTTTCGCATGGTGATCAAGAACACCTCCCGTGGGGCAGACGCCACGCAGATGCGTTCCCTCATCGATGCGGAGCTCGCGCCGCGGTTCACCGCCCTGGCGGATGCCCGTGAGCGGATCACGCTCCCCACCGTGGAGCATGTCGCCCTTGAGATCCAGCGTCTCGTCGAGGACGCAGAGGCAAAAAGCAAAGACTCCCAGGTGACTGAGGTCACCTAAGGGCCTTTGGAGATGGGACGTTGGCGAAATAGGTGTCGATACTCCCACCTAAAGAACAGGCCATCCCTTTCTGTTTCGATCCTGTATCTGTTCTTCAGAGCAGCACTCGATAGTGCTGAGTGATGCCTTGTTCGTCGGGCATTTTGTGATCGAGAAGTAGGCTGCAAAAAACGAGAGGCCAGGCAGAACACACAGGGCTTCTCCGGATCGCCCAGGAACGATTCGTATTCGAAGACCTTTCGCTCGGTCTGTGGTCAGAAACGCTAAGATTCCGACTCAGCGTGCAGACGACAGCTGCACGGCCATTTCTCTCACACGGATGGTCTCATGAGCACTCCGCATTCGATTCACGCTTGCTCAGATGAAGCACCGCAAACCCTCCCCATCCTCAATCTCCAGGACCATGACAGCAGTGATGCGGTACAGCGGAACCTTTTTCTCGATCGGCTGACGGCCTCCCTGGAAACCTTCGGCTTCTTGGTCCTGGATGGACACGGGATCGCACCTGAACGATTCGCCGCTGCGTTTGCGGTCAGTGAAGCGTTCTTTGCTCTGGATACACGTGCCAAGCAGGCGTGCAGCGTGCCGGAATCGCTCGGCAACCGGGGCTATGTGGGCCTCGGTGGTGAGAAGGCCGTCGGGGCGAGGGCCGCTGACCTCAAGGAGTTTTTCCACGTCGGTCAGCCGCATCCCCGCGGTGCTGCAGGGAGTTTCGGCAACGCCTGGCCCGACCAGATGCAGTTGCCCGGCTTTCAGGCCACCATGCTCGAGCTGTTTGCCGACCTTGAGCAGCTTGCAGGCCGGGTGCTGGCGGCAGTTGAAGAAGCCCTCGGCTGGGAAATCGGCTCGCTGCAGGAATGGATCGATGGAGGCAACAGCATCCTCCGACTGATCCACTACCCGCCGCTGCCAGAGCACATTCCAGCAGATGCCGTCCGTGCAGCTGCTCATGCCGACATCAACCTGATCACGCTGCTCTGTGAGGGCACCGCTGGCGGCCTGGAGGTGCAGCGGCCCGACGGCTCCTGGATGCCCGTCCGGTCGCTCGCAGGCCAACTGGTCATCAACGTCGGCGACATGCTTCAGATGGCCACCGGCGGACGGCTCAAGTCAACGCCTCATCGCGTCGTGAATCCAGGCGACGATGCTGGCCGCAGTGTCTCCCGATACTCAATGCCCTTTTTTGTTCATCCCCGCAGTGAAGTGGTGCTCAGCCCGGAAGGCCCCACCACCGCTGGAGGTTTCCTCGAAGCCCGCCTCGCCGCTATTTGCAGTGAACCAAGCGGCAAGCCTGTCGGCCACCAGTAAACCGGTGCGGCGGCGTTCGCCGGCGGCACATGGCAGGCTCGGGCATTGTCCATCACCATCCGTTAGGCACGAAACCGACATGCCAAAGTATTCCTCTGGTCGGTGATCTCATCCTGGGCGTAGATCTCCCCTCGACCGATGACGAACCTGTTGCGTCGATCAAAAGCTTCCGCCGACCGGCTCTCAAGGATTGAACAGGTGAGGCCGTCATTGAGCACGACCGTCCGACCGTTCGTGCCAGAGGCTTCAAGTGGACGCCCGGGGTTGCTGTGCCAGATGGAAGGACTCTTTATCGCAGTGGGTCTTCTCAGGTAGTCGCAGGACCGGTTTTTGAGCCTTACGAACAGTCATCAGCAAGCAGTTGGAAAAACAAAGACCCCCAGGCGACTGACGTCACCTGAGGGTCTTTGGAGATGGAAGTGGGCGATATAGGACTCGAACCTATGACCCCTAGCTTGTCGAGCTAGTGCTCTAACCAACTGAGCTAATCGCCCGTGTCACGCGGTGGCGAGAACGCCGCGCGTCCCCGAAGTCTCGCGCACGATTCCTGTGGAGTCAAGAAGCGGCCGTGGCCCGCAGCGTAGGGGCAATCGCGACCGTGTGTGGGCCGTGCAGCCTGCTGACCATGGAGTCGACCACGGCGCTGTGCTCACCCGGCAGGAGGGGCTGCTGGGCTGATCCGTCCGGCAATCGCCGTAGGCAGCGACGCGATGTCGCCAGCTGGGTCTGCCTGCTGGTCGCGAGCGAGGTTTGCGACTGCTTGGCCGAGCACTAGCGACTTTGCAGAGCGAACGGCCGCGGCAGACCCATCGATACCGCCGAGGGTGATCGGGCTCTGCCACCAGGAGAGCATTCTTCCGACGAACGCGACCGGAAAGGTCGCGGTGAAGCCGACAATAGCTCCCCCGGCGTAAACCGTCTGCCCGAGGGCATTGCCCACTTCGGAGAGGCTCGACTTTCGCAGCCGGGCTGCCGATGGGGGAATGCTGACCACCTTGCCGGCGTCACGCAGATGCCGCTCCTGGAAGAACCGCATCGCCGATTCGCCGGCGGTGCGGATGAAGGTGCGGTCGGCCACGAATCCAACCAGGCTGCCGAGGACCGGAATCCGGCCGACAAGCTCGTCTGCAAGTTCGTCCGCCACCACATCTCGGCCAGCGGTCACCGCCAACGCGTCGGCGTCGAGGCTCTCGCTGTCGGGGTGGTCGAGCGAGGTGTTGAGCCTGTCAAGGAGAGCCACGCGTCCTGCCGGATGTTCGGTAAACGAGAGCTCCAGCAGATCGAGCAGCATCGCCCGATCAATGGGCCGGTCGAGAGGGTAGCCATAGCAGTGGCCGATCTTGGCAATCAGGGCAAAGGCGGCGATCAGCTGAAACGGCACACGGCCGATGATCGCGTTGCCAATCTGCCGGACCACGAGGCCCCGGCCGGCGCTCGTGTGCTCCGTGTCGAGGATGAGTTCGAGGGCGAGCTGGTCGCACTCCTCCAGCGGCGCTTCCCGGAGGTGTTCCAGATTCCAGCTGCCATCCTCGAGGTGCGTCTTCCGCCAGGATCCAAGCTGTTTACTCGACACCCGGTCGAGGAGATCGATCGCTTTCCGCACCACCTCGCGAGGCACCACCCGCTTCACGCCCCATGCAATCGGAAAGGTGACCGCATCAACCGCCTGGGTGAGACGGCTCGGCTCGGTGCTCTTCCAGTCAGCGATTTCGTGCACCTGCTTCCACTCATAGGCCGTGAGCGAGGGCTTCTGCTGGCCGTTGGTGTGTGGAGACATGGCTCGTCACTCCGGGTGTGAGATGGTGCAGGGATCACGAATCCCCATTCTTCGAGGGTACCTTCGGGGAGAATCGCGGGAAAGTTGTGGGGAAAAGCGGTTTTTTCTGGCTCTCGGCAGCCCGGCTTCGGCCTTGTTCACCCGCGACTCGCTTCGGATACTGGCAACCTCGGCTCTCGCGTGGCCGCTTTCTCTCGCCGCAGCACCTCTTGCAGGAACCCCCGATGCCCACCGTCCGTTTTCACGATGGATCGACTCGCGACTACCCCGTGGGAACGCGGCTGGCCGACTGCCTGGCCGGTGCTGCCGAGAACGACACGGCTGCTCGCTCGATCGCGGCGGTTCTCAACGGGAAGACGGTGGGGCTCGATGCGGTCCTGCCCGAGAGTGGTGAGGCGACGGTGGAGTTGCTTTCCGTCGGCGATCCGCGGGCTCTGCCAGTGATGCGGCATTCGGCCGCCCATGTGATGGCTCGGGCGGTGATGAAGCTCTTTGACGGCGTCGAGCTGGCCTTCGGGCCGACCGTCGGTGAAGGCTTCTACTACGACATGCGGGCAGCCCGTCCAATCACCGACGAAGACCTGCCGGCGATCGAAGCGGAGATGCGGAAGATTATCGAGGCTGACGAGGCCTTTGAGCGGGTCGAAGTCGACCGTGAGAAGGCGGTGAAGATCGTGCGAGATCTCGATCAGCCGCTCAAGGTGGAGCACATCGAAACGGGCCTCGCCGAACACCCCACTCTCTCCTTCTACCGTCAGGGTGAGTTTGTCGACCTCTGTCGTGGGCCCCACATTCCCAGCCCTGGTTGCATCGGGGCGGTCAAGTTGACGAGCCTCGCCGGGGCCTACTGGAAGGGTGACGCCGACCGCGAGCAGCTGCAGCGACTCTACGGTACCGCCTGGTTCACTCAGGAAGAGCTCGACGCCTACCTTGCCCGGCTTGAGGAGGCCCGCAAGCGAGATCATCGGGTGCTCGGCAAACAGCTCAACCTGTTTACGACCAGTCCGCTGGTGGGCTCAGGCCTCGTGCTCTGGATGCCAAAGGGCGCCCGGCTGCGGGCGACGCTGGAATCGTTTGTTCGCGATGAGCTGGCAGCCCGCGGCTACGAGCCGGTCTACACCCCACACATCGGCAAGGTCGATCTCTACAAGATCTCCGGCCACTATCCCTACTACGCCGACAGCCAGTTCAAGCCGATCGTGCAGCATGAAGATGAGCAGTATCTGCTCAAGCCGATGAACTGCCCGCACCACACGATGATCTACAAGGCCCGGCCACGCAGCTACAAGGATCTGCCGTTGCGTCTGGCGGAGTTTGGCACGGTCTACCGGTACGAGCAGTCTGGTGAGCTCGGTGGCATGACCCGTGTGCGTGGCTTCACGCAAGACGACGCTCACATCTTCTGCATGCCAGAACAGGTGGAAGCAGAGGTAGAGGGCTGCATCGACTTCACCCTGAAGGTGCTGGAGAGCCTGGCCTTTGAGAACTTCCGTGTGCGGCTCGGGTTCCGTGATCCCAACAGCGATAAGTATGTCGGCCCGCCAGAACGGTGGGATGAGGCGGAGGCCGCGATTGAGCGGGTGGCCCGTCGGATGAACCTGCCAGGCTGTGAGCCCGAGCCGGGCGAAGCGGCGTTCTACGGTCCGAAGATCGACTTTGTGGTCAACGACTCCCTCGGGCGGGAATGGCAGCTCGGCACGGTGCAGCTCGACTACAACCTGCCGAGCAAGGAGCGGTTCGATCTGGAGTACATCGGTGATGACAACGGTCGTCACACGCCGGTGATGATCCACCGCGCGCCCTTAGGCAGCATGGAGCGGTTTGTGGGCGTGTTGATCGAGCACTTTGCCGGTGCCTTCCCGCTCTGGCTGGCACCAGAGCAGGTGCGGGTGATCCCGGTGAGTGCCAAGAGCGAGGAGTACGCCAAGGCGATCGGAGGCAAGCTGGAGGCCGCAGGTCTGCGGGCGTCGATCGATCTCGATGCCGACAAGCTCGGCGCCAAGATCCGCAAAGCCCAGCTGGAACTGATTCCGATGATGATGATCTGCGGTCCGCGTGATGAGGCTGCGGGAACAGTTAGCCTGCGGGATCGTCTCGACGGTGATATCGGCGCGATGCCCGTCGATGAGGCGATCACACAGCTCTGCGATGAGGTGGCTCGTCGCGCTGTGCGGCATAGGCCCAAGCCGTTGGAGATGGGAACGGCTCCTGCTGCCGGCGGTGACGACTATTAAGACCGCTTCGCTGGTGTGACGGATGCCTCGCTTCATCGTGCTAGAACACACCGACGCGCCGGATGACCCTGGCGGCCGGCATTACGACCTGCTGCTGGAGGCGGGGGAGGTCTGTCGTACGTGGCGGCTCTCCGATATGCCGGCGGCTGACGGAAAGCCGGTTGCCGCAACACCCATCGCCCCACACCGCCTCGCCTGGCTCGACCACCACGACGGCCCTGTCTCGGGCAACCGCGGCCATGCTCGTCGCATCGACGCCGGGACGTATGAGCCGGCCTGCGATGCTGTCGCTGAGATGACTGTCGATGAGACGACTGAGCCGGTTGTCGTCCAGGTGCGCGGCACGCTGCTCATTGGCGAACTGACGGTTGGCCATGATCGGGCGTGGAGACGGCCTTAACCGATCTCACCTGCGTCGAGGCAGTAGTCGATCAGGGCTTCGCGAGTGCCGATGCTGGTGGTCTGCCGATTGGCCTGAGGGCTCGCGAGGATGCTGCGGAGTTTCATCAGTCGTCGTCCGCCCGACTGGCCGTCGTAGCTGTTCAAGGCGATCGTGAATCGCTGGTCAGGATCGACCGGCTGCCCCTTGTAGGTAAAGCGAGTGGGCGTGCCAGCGGAGTCGCTTGCCAGCGCAAACGGCCAGAGCGTTCGATCTGAGTAGCGATCACTCTTGTCTTCGCGAACGATCTCGACGAGTTCTCGCCCCGACAGTTCGGCGGTGACCAGCAGGTTTTCATAAGGAATCAGCTCCCAGCAGTCGGCAACGGTCAGGCTGCCTGCTGGAATCTCTTCGGTGTTAAAGCTGCCATGAAAGACTCCGTCGACTGGCCGTTTCTGTTTGGCGAGGGTTGAGGTAAACGCTTCGCAGAAGAGCTCAACCAAGGGGCTGCCACGGCGGCCACCAGCGATTGGATTGCGGACCTCGCAGACGGTGCGAGCAAGCTCTTGCTGGCTGGTGGCGATTGCCGGCTCGGCCACCTGCATCACCAGGGGGTCTGTCTCAAAGCGATCATCCATCAACACCGTAAACACTCGTCGCTCGACAAGTTCGCCAGTGGACGTGTCAAAGGTCAGGTCAACGCGGCCGCAGTGAATCCCGTAGTAGCTCGCCTGCGAGCAGAGCACCCCGTCGAGCATCCAGGCCGGCTGGTTCTGATGCGAGTGGCCGGCAAGGTAGACATCGACCCCGCTGTTGTCCCGCAGGAGTTCACGAACGGGATTGGCGTAGTCGTCCTTGTATCGCCAGCCCATGTGGCCTGTCACGATCACCGCCTGGGCACCTTCACCGCGGGCCTCTTTCATCGAGGCGGCGAGGCTTGCGGAGGGGTCAGTTGCTTCGGTGCCGTCGAGGGTCTCGGGAGTGAGCCAGTACGGCAGGCCAGGTGTGATCAGGCCAATGATGGCAATCTTGAAGCCGCCCAGCTCATGCATGGTCCACGGCCGGACCTTGTTCCAGACACCATCAAAGCTGCCCGCCGATCTGCCACGTCGGGAGAGATTGCCGGTGAGGACTGCGGCATTGGTGGCGGCAAGATTCTCCTGCAGCACCTCAGCGCCCCAGTCGAAGTCGTGATTGCCGAGTGTCCAGGAGTCGTAGCCGAGCCGATTGAGTAGGTCGACCATCAGGAGGCCATCTGTCGCGTGGCTCACCGGCGTGCCCTGATAGAGATCACCGACGTCAACTGTTAGTGAGTCAGGGCAGGTCTTTCGCCACTGCCGGAGGCAGCTGGCACAGCGGGCCAGACCACCGACGTCCGCGAGGCCTTCGTAGGTCGTGGTGGGCCGAATATGGCCGTGAAGGTCGGTTGTGTGGAAGATCGAGATCGTTTTGGCACGGCCCTGCTCGGCGGCAGTAGACCAGGGGCTGAAGCTTCCCGTGAGGGCGAGCGAGGCGGCGGAGCCAACGAGAAACGAGCGTCGTGGAATACTTCCCATGAAACCACTCTATCGCGGTTTGCAACCGAGGACGAGCCTTTATACGAGGTTGGAACGCCGCGGGAGTGTTGCACGCGAATGTGAGTGGTTTATGTGGCGTCTCAGGGACACCGGCACATGCCGTGTGAGCCGTTTGCAGCCGGATCTTCTGTGAGGCGGACTTGGGGGATCGTATGCTGGCGGGCGGATGCCGACTGTGTGGAAGCGGCCCCGGTTGTGTGGAAGCGGCAACGCTCGCTGGTTTCTGGAGCAGGACTGTCATGACGCCCCGTGAAGTGCTCGCGATGTGTCGCGAGAAAGAAATCAAGGCTGTGGATCTGAGGTTCGCCGACTTCCTCGGCATCTGGCAGCACTTCACCGTGCCGGTGGGCAAGCTGGAAGAAGACGTCTTCGAAGATGGCTTTGGCTTCGATGGCTCAAGCATCCGCGGCTGGCAGTCGATCAACGAGAGCGACATGCTGATCGTGCCGCAGCCGGAGACAGCCTTCGTCGATCCTTTTTCGGCGACACCGACGCTCGCGATGATCGGCAATGTGCAGGATCCCATCACGCGGGAAGACTATTCGCGGGATCCCCGCAATGTGGCACGCAAGGCGGTCAACTACCTCAAGAGCACCCGCATTGCCGACACCTGCTCGATCGGCCCAGAGGCGGAGTTTTTTGTCTTTGACGATGTGCGGTTTGAGCAAAATGCCCACGAGGGCTTCTACCACCTCGACAGCGTGGAGGGGGAGTGGAACCGCGGGGCCGACGAGATGCCAAACCTCGGCCACAAACTACGACACAAGGAGGGCTACTTTCCCTGTCCGCCGTCAGATCAGCTGATGGACCTCCGCACCGAAATGATGCTCACGATGATCGCCTGCGGGATCGACGTCGAGGCTCAGCACCACGAGGTGGCAACCGCCGGTCAGTGTGAGATCGACATGCGGTTCTCCGATCTCGTGAAGATGGGTGACCAGATGTGCCTCTACAAGTACATCGTCAAGAATGTTGCTGCCCGGGCTGGCCGGACTGCGACCTTCATGCCCAAGCCGATCTTTGGTGACAACGGCTCTGGCATGCACACCCACCTCTCCCTCTGGCAGGATGGTCAGCCACTGTTTGCCGGCACGGGCTATGCCGGACTCTCTGAGATGGGGATGCACGCGATCGGCGGGATTCTCACCCACGCCCCGGCGATCCTGGCGTTCTCCAACCCCACGACCAACAGCTACAAGCGACTCGTGCCTGGCTACGAAGCCCCGGTAAACCTCGCCTACTCGCAGCGAAATCGTTCGGCCGCCTGCCGCATCCCGATGTATTCGGCGAGCCCAAAGACCAAGCGGGTTGAGTTTCGCTGTCCGGATCCCTCCTGCAATCCGTACTTCACGTTCGCGGCGCTGCTGATGGCTGCGATTGATGGCATTCAAAACAAGATCGATCCAGGCGAGCCACTCGACCGCGACATCTACGACATGCCACCAGAGCAGCTCGCTGATGTGCCGAAGGCGCCCGCGTCACTCGACGAGGCGGTGACGGCGCTTGAGAACGATCACGAGTTTTTACTGCGAGGGGATGTGTTTACCCAAGACGTGATCCGCACCTGGGTGCGGATGAAGCGACTCAAGGAAATCGATCCGATGCGGCTGCGGCCCCATCCGTTTGAGTTCTGTCTCTACTACGACTGCTGAGTTGTCTCCATCCACTCGCTTTTTCGATCTGCCATTCTGTGAACACCGGCTACATCTACGCTGCTGCGGCCTTCATCCTGTGGGGCGTGTTGCCGGTTTTTTGGAAGCAGCTCGAAGGGATTCCGGCCACGCAGCTGGTAGCCCATCGTGTGGTCTGGTCGACCATGATGCTGCTGCCGCTGGTCTGGATGAGAGGCCATGCCGGTGATCTGCGGGCGGTCTTCACGTCTCCACAACGGCTCTTCCGCCAGGCACTGGCGGCGATCTTCGTCGGAGGCAACTGGCTGGGCTTCGTCTGGGCGGTGACCAACGGCAGAATGATCGAGAGCAGCCTTGGGTATTTTCTCAACCCGTTGCTCAGCGTGTTGCTCGGCGTGTTCCTCTTGGGTGAGCGGCTGCGGCCGGTGCAGTGGCTGGCGGTGGCGATTGCCGCCACGGGGGTTGCCTGGCTGGCTGGGCAGTATCACCACTTCCCTTGGATCGCGATTTTTCTTGCCAGTTCGTTTTGTCTCTATGGCCTGGCCAAGAAGAAGACGTCGCTGCCCGCGCTCTCCTCGCTGACCGTCGAGACACTCCTGTTGCTCACGCCGGCAGTGGTGTTTCTCGCCACGGAGCACTCGGCGGGCAGAGGCGTGTTTGGCCATGTGGGCTGGCAGACGAGCCTATTGATGATGGTCTCAGGCCTGATCACAGCCGTGCCGTTGCTCTGCTTTTCTGCGGCTGCCCAGCGGATCCCGCTCTCCGCCATCGGGCTGATGCAGTACATCGGCCCCTCGCTGCAGTTTCTCCTGGGGCTCTTCGTGTATGGCGAGCCCTTCGATTCCGGCAAGCTGATCGGCTTTGTGATCGTCTGGATCGCCCTGGCGATCTATGCCTGGTCAGCGATCACGGTTGGCCGTCGGGGGACTGCACCTGAAGCGTCACGGAGCCACTGACCGGCTCGGTCACAATCCAGCGATCGCCCTGCCGGGTGGCTGCGATGGGCTCCCCGTTGGCCGTGACGCCGCGGGAGCCGTCGGTGGCCGGCAGCTCCACATTGCTGGTCATGCCTTCTGGGAGTGTGAGTGAAAGGCGAAAGGCTTCCTCGTTGTTCCAATCGATGGCAATCGGCCCACGAGGGGTTGGGACCGTTCCGCGAGCAAAGGCCAGGCCGCTTGGGCAGGGGCGAATCGTGGCGGTCTGCCAGCCGGGTGTCGCCGCCGTCGCACCCAGCACAAAGCGAGGCAGAAGGTTGGCAGGAGCGGCTCCCCAGGCGTGGTTCCAGTCTTGGTTGGGCTTGTATTTCATCTCCCAGGCTTCCCAGGTGATGGTCGTGCCGCTTTCGAGCATGTGCTTCCAGCTGCGGTCACCATCAGCGAGGATCAGCTGCATCGCGGTCTCACCGGCGTCGCTCGCGAAGAGTCCTTCCAAGAGATACTGCGCGGCATACACGCTGCACCGCATCGGCTGTTCACGCAGCCAGCGGACAACTCGGTCACGGTGGGCGTCGGGAACGAGCCCAAAGGCGAGTGGGAAGAAGTTGGCATGCACGCTGCTGTGGTCTGTGTCGATGCCATCACGGTAGAGGCCAGCCTCCTCATCGAAGAGCGTGTTTTGAAAGGACGCAAAGGCCAGTTCACGCTGTGCCGCAAACGCCTCGGCCTCATCCTGTTTGCCAAGGCCACGGGCCATGGCCTCCATCTCCGCGAGCGCCTGCAGGTGAAAGGCGTTGACGACCGTGTTGACCTCTGTGAACACGAAGCCATCACGTTCCTTCTGAGGCCAGTCCACCAGGTCGTGGCGGCTGCGATCCTGCTGGTCGCTGCGAACGAGCCCGTCATCGCCCGCCCGGTGCAGCAGTGTCTTGGTCTTGAGCGACTCGTAGCGGTGGGCGAGCCATGCCGTGTCGCCGGAGTGCATCCACTCTGCTGAGGCCATGAACACCATGTGTGGGGACCATTCGGTGGGCCAGGTGCCATTCTCCATCAGCCAGTCGAAGGTTCGTCGGGCCATCGTGACATCGGTATCGGTGGCAAAGTGGCTCAGCTGGTTGAGGTAGGCGTCGCCCTCGTAGGGAATCCGCTCGCGGTCGCCGTCGACATACACCCCCGCAAACGTGGTCGCCTTGATGCTGTAGCGACAGAGTTCCCAGATCTCGTTGAGGAGCGGCTCCGAACAGGCAAAGGAAGCGGCGTTGTCATCCCAGGTTGAAGAGAAGGCCGCCCGGCGACGAATCCGCTCAAATGGAAAATCGTCATCGACGCCTTCCACCTCGATCCAGCGAAACGGCATTACTGAGCCCCATGCAGAAGGCGTGAGGGCTGCTGGGGGATTCGCGTAAACAAGCCCGGCCTGTTCGATGTTACGGGGATCGACCGGAGCAGGCACCACCCAGTTGCCGCGTTGCCCGCCGCGGCGAATCGGGGTCATCCCGTAGCGGACCGTTCCTGGTGGCTCGCGATCGATCCTCCCCGCCGTGAGCTTTTCGCCGAAGTGCACGCTCGCGGTGCCGTTGCCGGCGGGCACGGGCATCACAATGTTGCCGTAGGCCACCTTGCCGAAGTCGAGCAGGGTGATCCGGTCGTCGATGCGGGTGATGGCCACGGGCTCCTGCTCGGTCAAGGCCGCATGCTCAGCGGCCGGAACGTCAGGCAGCTCTTTGATGAAAAGATTGCGGAAGCGGTAGGTCTGCCCGGCCTCGCCATGATGCTGGATGCCGATGAAGCCGCGGGCATCGGTCGCATCGCGAAAGCGGGCGGTTTCCACGCCATTGACCTCGATGCGAATCAGGTCTTTGACACATGTCACCTCGTAGCGATTCCAGCCGTTGCGGTTGAGCACGTCACGAATCCGGGGCTGGGCGAAGAAGGCCTTTGACTCCTCCATGTGTTCGAGGAACTCATCGAGTGAGCGGCCTTCGGTGCTTGGCCAGATCCAGCCACGGCGAGCCTCGTCGTAGAGCCCGCCCGACCATCGTCGCTCCGAGCCGTCACACTCGGCCTGATAGCCAAAGACCTTCTTTTTGGCCGCATCATCAACATGGCAGCGAAACATCACGCCCGAGTTCGCGGGCCCTTCCGGGAGATGGATGTCGACGCTCAGGCGAAAGTCGGAATACTGCTGCTCGGTGACCAAGAAGAACTTCTTGTTTGCCCGCAGATGGATCTCGCCATCGACAACGCTGGCTTCTCCGTGTGGGTAGGGATTCCGCCACCCAGTCAGGTCGACGCCGTTAAACAGTGGTGTGTAGCCACGCTCGTGCCAGGCAGCGAGGTCGTCTTCTCCAGCTGTCTCAAACGCTGGACGGGCAATCGAGGCCGGACGGGCAATCGAGGCTGGTGCAGCCGCAACGGCGGGCATCGCTGCACCGGCGATCAGGGCAGCAGTAGAGAGCAGACGTGCGGCTGTGAGCAGGCGTGGCATACGGGTCTCTCGTATCGGTGGGGATCAGCGGCCCGGACGCTTACCAGCGTGTGGTGCCGCCGTTGACGGCGATGGTCTGTCCGGTCACGAAGGAGGCCTCGTCGCTTGCAAAGTAGGTCGCCGCCCAGCCGACATCGGCCGGTGTGCCCCAGCGTCCCATGGGAATGCTCGCGAGATAGGCGTCCTTGTCTTCCTGGGGATCCTTCTCATGCCGCTCGACCGGGATCCAGCCGGGCGCGATCATGTTGACAGTGATCCCAAATGGGGCGAGCTCACCAGCCATGCTCCGCGACCAGCCCGTCTGCCCACCCTTGGCGGCGACATAGGCTGAGAATGGATGCACGCCGAGATGGAAGACCTCGCTGGTGATGTTGATCAGACGGCCATGCTTGCGGGATTTCATGGAAGGCAGCGCCCGACGGGCCAGCAGATAGGGGCTCTTCACAAAGAAGTCGAGCATCTGCTGATAGAAGTCCCAGTCGTAGTCTTCAATTGTGTTGTGAGGCTGATCAGGGGTTGCGTTGACGACCACGATGTCGACCGGGCCGAGGGATCCTTCGATTGCCGTGAAAAGCTGATCGACGCTGGCCTCATCGCTGACATCCGCACGAAACAGGTCAGCAGTGATGCCGGCCTCCTGCAGCTCGTTGAGGGCTGCCTCACCGCGTGTCTGGTTGTTGGCGTAGTTGAGGGCGACCTTGGCGCCAGCCTGTCCCAGGCAAGACGCCACCGCCTTGCCGAGCCCCGTTGAGGAGCCGGTGACCAGTGCTGTGCGTCCGGCGAGCGAAAAGGGGGAGGCTGACATAGGAGGCTCCGTGACGAGTAAAAGGCTGGTTTCTCGGGCATGAACTGATGGTCGAGACGATACCACCTGCAGGGTAGAATGAAAGCGTGTCCAGTGCCCTGTCCTCGTTTCGAACTGCTGGGAGCCTGCGCGACCGCTGGCCTCCTTCAGTTCACACGCTCATCGCAATGATTTTCACCGCTGCTTTCCAGAGAGCCTGTTCTCACCGTCTTCGCACCTCGGCGTCGCTGCTGGCGGCGGTGGTGCTGTGCATGTCATCTGCCGCTCTCGAACCCGCGGCTGCGGCCGAAGTGGACTTCGCTCGTGAGGTGCAGCCGTTGCTGGCGCGACGGTGCTTTGCCTGCCACGGGCCTGACACGCAGGAGGCAGGGCTGCGGCTCGACGAGGCGGAGGCGGCCACGGCGGAGCTCGACAGTGGTGTGGCAGCGATCGTGCCTGGCGATGCCGCGGGGAGTGAGCTGATGGCTCGCATCACCAGCGACGATGAGTTTCTCCAGATGCCGCCAGAGGGCTCCCGTCTGACGGCTGCGGAAGTGGAGGTACTCCGCAGCTGGATCAACGATGGGGCGACCTGGGAGAAGCACTGGGCCTTTCGGCCACTCGAACAGCCGGAGGTGCCAGAGGTCGATGGGGCGGCAGGCCCGGTAGACGCCTTTGTGCAGCAGGGCCTCGCCCAGCGGGGACTGCCTGTTCCTGAGCAGGCCGACCGGCTGACACTCCTGCGTCGAGCGACCTATTCGGTCACCGGCCTGCCTCCGAGTGCAGCAGAGGTGGAAGACTTTCTCTCCGACACGTCGCCTGATGCCTGGGAGAAGGTCGTCGACCGTCTGCTTGCGTCACCGCACTACGGTGAGCACTGGGCCCGTCACTGGCTCGATCTCGTGCGGTATGCAGAGACCAACAGTTTTGAACGCGACAACCCGAAGCCACATGTCTGGCGGTATCGCGACTATGTGATCCGATCACTCAACGATGACAAGCCGTACGACCGCTTTGTGACCGAGCAGCTTGCTGGCGATGAACTGCCTGAGGCGACCACCGACGATTACATCGCCACAGGCTATTACCGTCTCGGCCTCTGGGACGACGAGCCTGCCGATCGACTGCAGGCCACCTATGACGGCTTTGATGACATCCTGGCCACCACCGGGCAGACATTCCTCGGGCTGACGGTCAACTGCGCCCGATGCCATGACCACAAGATCGATCCGATCTCACAGAAGGACTACTACAGTCTGCTCTCCTTCTTCCACAACCTGACCCCGATGGGGAATCCCAACCCCAACATCGAGCGAGCGATCTTTGCCGACGAGGCCGCACAGGCCGACTACGAAACGAAGCTGGCCGACCTTGAAACGCGGCGGAATGATGCCCAGCAGGAGGTGTCGAAGATCGAGGCTCGGGTGCGTCGTGCCTGGCAGCGTGGCAAGGCAGGTATGGCGGCAGGAGGCGATCTTGAAGAACTGCAGTTCCGCTTCTATCGCGATACCTGGGAGAGCCTGCCAGATTTTGATGAGCTCAAGGCGGAAGACGTAGGTCAGGTGGAGGGCAATCTGTTCGATCTCACGGTTGCTCCGTCGCTGAGGCCAGAGGCCTTTGGTTATGTCTTTGAGGGCATCCTGAAGGTGCCTGCAGATGGTGACTACACCTTCGTGCTCGATTCAGACGACGGCACGCGGCTTGCGATCGATGGCCGAGTGGTGATCGACCATGACGGGATCCATGGCGAGGGGCAGGCCAAGACGGCGACCGTTTCGCTCACAGCGGGCCGGCTGCCGATTCGTCTCGACTACTTTCAATGGAAGTATGGGCAGGGGCTTTCGCTGCTCTGGTCAGGCCCAGGTCTGGAGTCGCGGTCACTCTCAGCGGAGGCTGCAGATCAGGCGGTCGCTGGCGAGTCGTTCGATCTGGCCAAGGTTCTCGAGAGCGATGGGAAAACGCTGCTTGGTGAAGAAGGGCTGGAAGACTACCGGCGAAAGAAGAAGCGGCTGCAGCAGCTCGTGCGGGAGCAGGTGCCGGTCGACAAGGCACTCGTGGTCACGGAGCGAGGCGACCAGGCCCCCGAGACCTATGTGTTCTATCGGGGAAACCCACATGCTGAACCGACACCAGAGAACCTGGTTGAGCCTGCGTTCCTCACGGTGCTCGATCCGCCACAGCCGACCATCGTGCCACCGGCAGACGGTGAGACGACTGGTCGCCGACTGGCGCTGGCGGAGTGGATTACCTCTCCCGACAACCCGCTGACCGCGCGGGTGATCGTGAATCGGCTCTGGCAGCACCATTTCGGTCGCGGCATTGTTCGTACCGCCAGCAACTTTGGTTTTGCGGGCGACCCACCGACGCACCCAGAGCTGCTCGACTGGCTCGCCTGTGAGCTGATCGATGCCGGCTGGCACCTCAAGCCCGTCCACAAGCTGATCCTGATGTCGCAGGCCTACCGAGCCAGTTCTGCAGCGGTGCCTGAAGCACTGGCGGCCGACCCGCTCAACGACAGCCTGTGGCGGTTTGACATGCGACGCCTGGCAGCGGAAGAGATCCGCGACTCGATCCATGTGGCGAGTGGGGCCTTTAACGACACGATGTTTGGGCCGTCGATGTATCCCGAGATACCGGCAGCCGTGCTGGCGACCCAGTCACGACCGGGGAGCGGATGGGGGGATTCCTCGCCTGAAGAGCAGGCGCGACGAAGCGTGTATGCCCATGTGAAGCGTTCGCTGCTGGTGCCGATTCTTTCCGACTTCGACCTTGCTGACACCGACACCACCTGCCCGGTGCGGTTTGTAACGACTCAGCCCACGCAGGCTCTTGGCATGATGAACGGCATCTTTCTGCAGAAGCAGGCCAAGGTGTTTGCGGAGCGGGTGCGAGCCGAGGCGGGCGGTCCTGACGCGGCCGATGAAGCAGGGATGGTGCGGCGGGCGATCGAGCTGGCGCTGGTGCGGCCGGCGACCGATGAAGAGGTGGCCCGTGGGGTGGAACTGATCGACACGCTTGAGGCCACCGATGGCGTGAGTCCAGGGCGAGCCTTGGAAATCTACTGCCTGATGGTTCTCAACCTCAATGAGTTTGTGTATCTCGACTGAACAGATGCCCGGAGCGACACCATGAGCATGCAACCAACACATCGAGCCGGCTTCTGCGGACGGACGCGTCGCGAGTTTTTCTGGGAAGCAGGTGCGAGTTTTACCGGGCTTGCCCTCTCAGGCCTGCTCGATGGCCAGTTCTTTGCCGGTCAGAGCCATGCAGCGAGTGGCGCGGCTTTCACGAATCCGCTCGCGGCAAAGCCCCCGATGTTTGCCCCGAAGGCGAAGAGCGTGATCTTCCTCTTCATGTATGGCGGGCCGAGCCATGTTGACACCTTCGACTACAAGCCCGCCCTCTACCCACTCGACGGCAAGACGATTCCGGTTAAGACCAAGGGCCGCGGTGGCGAGAAGAGCGAAGGCCGTGTGGTCGGGCCGAAGTGGTCGTTCAAACAGTATGGCGAGTGTGGCAAGTGGGTCAGCGAACTGTTTCCGCATCTCGCGGGGCATGTCGACAAGATCGCCTTTCTCAACGGCATGACCGCCGACTCGCCGATTCATGGCTCAGCCATGCTGCAGATGAACTCAGGCAAGATCCAGTCGGGAGCTCCCTGCCTGGGCTCATGGGTCAACTATGGCCTGGGAAGTGTGAATGAAAACCTGCCCGGGTTTGTGGTGATGCTCGATCCCACAGGTGGTCCGATCTCCGGTGCGAAGAACTGGTCGAGCGGCTACATGCCGGCGACCTATCAAGGCACGCTTCTGCGGAGTAAAGGAGAGCCGATTCTCGACCTTGCTCCTCCAGACGACATGCCGCTGGAGGCGCAGCGGGCCATGCTCGACGCCCTGCGCGACGCCAACACAGCGCACCTGCTCTCGCGGGGTGACAACAGCGAGTTGGCTGCCCGGATCGCGTCGTACGAACTTGCCTGGAAGATGCAGGAGCATGCTCCGGAGGCGGTGGATCTTTCTCAGGAGACCGAAGAGACAGCGAAGCTCTACGGCCTCGAGAATCCACGTACGGCGGACTTCGGTCGCCGCTGTCTGCTCGCCCGTCGACTCGTCGAGCGGGGGGTGCGGTTTATCCAGCTCTACTCCGGCGGCGCTCATAACGACGACAACTGGGACGCGCATGGCGACCTCGTGAAGAATCATGAGTTCCATGCAGGCAACACTGACCAGCCGATTGCTGCACTCTTGGAAGACCTTGACCGTCGAGGGCTTCTCGATGAGACCCTCGTGATCTGGGGTGGCGAGTTTGGACGGCAGCCGACAGCGGAGTATGCCGAGGGCACCGGTCGGGATCACAACTCCTTCGGCTTCACGATGTGGGCCGCCGGTGGTGGCATCAAGGGTGGCGTGAGCGTGGGTGAGACGGACGAGCTTGGCTCAGCCGCGATCTCTCCAGGGCCGGGCCACGGCAACGGCGACAAGGCGGGCTTCCATGTGAAGAGCCTGCATGCCACGGTGCTGCAGCTGATGGGGCTCGATCCAAATCGCCTCTCATACTTCTTCGGTGGCCTCGATCAGAAGCTCGTCGGTGTCGAACATGTCGACCCGATCCATGAGATCCTCGCGTGAGTTTTCCGGGGATGCGGTGTTTCTGTGCGGGTGCTGTTTGCATCACGCTGCTCGCCGGGTGTGTGGTGGGCTGTGGCGTTGGGGCTCAGCCCGATCGCGAGAGCGAGGCGACTGGGGTGGCGGAGGCTGATGCCGAGGAAGCCACAGCAGCAGTTGTGGAGCAGATCCGGGCGATCGCGGTAGGGGAAAGCAGCCGCCTGGTTGCCACACAGCCGCTGACAGAGGCGGAGTGGCAGCAGCTGACAGGGCTTTCCGGCCTTGAGGAACTCGTGCTGGAGGCGGGCGGGCTCGATGACGCCAGGGCCGAGCTCGTGGCTTCCCTGCCGAGCCTCAAGAAGCTCGTTGCCCGCCACTCACCGCTAAGTGATGCGGGGATGGCGACGCTCGCCAAGGGTGTCTCGTTGCAGGAGCTGAACCTGCCGCAGGCCGGATGTACGGCTTCGGGCATTGCTGCGGTTGCTGCTCTTCCGAAGCTCCGCAGCCTTCGCATTGGTGGCCCATATCTGCAGGGCACAGCGGTCTGCGACGCGGTGGTGTCGCTTGAAAAACTGCGGTTTTTGCACCTCGTTGAGGTGGAGATCGGGGATGCGGGGCTTGCCGTGCTTGAGCAGCGGCCCGATCTCTGGAGTCTCTATCTCGATCGAGCGGGGGTGTCAGACGAGGCCTGGGGCAGGTATTTTCAGGCGTGCCCGAACGTGCACGTGCATGTCGATCAGGCACACCACGACCGAGATCCGGGGGGAGATCGCGAGCAACACGAGACACGCTCGCCTATCGCGCCCGGTGCTTCTGTTCAGCAACAGTGAGGTTTCTTCATGCGCCACTCTCCGTTTGTTCGTCGCCTGCGTCCGGTGTTGGTCCTGACGGCTGTTGTGCTGGTGGTGGCGACTGCCAGCACGCTGACCGCACGCCTCCGCGCTGGTGTGGCTGACACCATGGCAGTGGCTGCGGTTGCCTGGCTCGACACACTCGATGCCGACCAGCGGGCACTGGCCACGAAAGAGTTTGGCGATGAGAGTCGGCTCGGCTGGCACTTCATCCCGAAGAATGATCGCAAGGGTGTGCAGCTGCGAGACATGACGGAGCCCCAGCAGAAGGCTGCCCGGAAGCTGCTGCGGTCGGCTCTTTCCGAAATCGGCTACGACAAGTCGACCACGATCATGCAACTCGAAGGCATTCTCAACGTTCATGAAGCAGGCCGCGGTGCCAACGTTCGTGACCCGCTGCGGTACTACTTCACCCTCTTTGGCAAGCCCGCGGAGAAGGGTTCGTGGGGACTGTCGATCGAAGGCCACCACCTCTCGTTTAACTTCACTGTGCGTGACGGCCAGCTCGTCGACACGACGCCGCAGTTTATGGGCGCCAACCCTGCCGAGGTGAAGGGCTCACTCGACGGCTTCCCGAAGAAGGGCACCCGCGTACTGCGTGATGAGGAGGTGCTCGCCTTTGAACTGATCAATGCCCTCGAAGGTCCTGCCTTGGCGAAGGCGATGATCGCCGAGGAGTCATTCAAGGAGATCCGTGCCGCGGGTGAGCCGCAGGCCCCGGTGGAGCCGTTGGCAGGTGTCGCTTACGCGGATCTTCCAGCGAAGGGGAAAACGTTGCTTGAGAAGATTGTGAAGACCTACTGCTCCACGATGCCAGAAGAGGTGGCCACTGAGCGGCTGAGCCTGATTCAGGCAGCCGAGGGTGGCTGGAACGATATTCACTTTGCCTGGGCGGGAGCGGTCGAGCCAGGTGTCGGCCACTACTACCGCATCGAAGGGGCCACGTTTGTGATTGAGTTTGTGAACGTGCAGCCTGATGCCGAGGGCAACATGGCCAACCACATCCACTGTGTGTGGCGAGACAAGACGGGCGACTTCGATCTCCCCGCCGCTTAGTTAAACCAGATCGCAAAACCGATGAACTGGCCACGGAAGGCCTGCTGCAGTTCGCCCCACCGCCTGGAACTCGTACAGCGACCTTGCTGCACGTAAGGGACGGCGGCAGAGCCTTGCGCCCACTCGATCAGGTCGAAGGTGTTGGGCTCGAGGAAGACCATCCGCAGATTGATGCCCATGCCGCTGCGGAGACGCCAGTGGGGCACGAGCGTTTCTCCTTTGAGGATGCTCTCGGATTCATCGAGAAAGCCCTGCCAGGCGGCGATCATCTCGGCAGTCACTGCCATTCCAGGGATCACGCACTGCTGGGAGGCATTCGGGATCCATTCGTGGTTGTTGTCAGTCTCCGCCTGAATCGACTGCCAGGTTTTTCGGCTCAGGGCGAGGACCTGTTCAAGGTGTGAGAGTGACTTCTCCGTTCGGCTGGCCGCAACGACAGGAAACCGGATGCGATGCAGCGCGGTGATGGCATCTGCCACAGACCCCATCTCCAACGGCATGCCAGGAACGGGTGCGACGTCTTTGAACAGCTCTGTCGGGAGGCTCGGGGTGGTGGGCTTCGCGAAGAGGTAGGGCGCCAAGACAGCAAAGAAGTCTTCCGTGTCGTGGGCGAGGGCATATTCGCCAACGGCTGAGAGTAGGTGACAGTAGCCCTGCAGCCAGTAGGCGTCGCCGCGATCGAAGTGAATCACGAAGGCTTCGGAAGCAGCCCGCAGTTCGTCTCGGGAAGCCACCGGTCGCGTGCCGGGAGGGAATGGCCGCTGGCTGTCGAAGGCCTCGAGAATCCGCCAGAGGGCTTCGGCCTCGCTCGTTTCTCCGTCGCCATCAAGATCGAGTCGGATCAGCCCGAATCGCAGGGGCATGCTGACCTCACGCTCACCGAGTTTCGCAAGGGTCGCTTCAGCGACTTCCAGATCGTTGAGGAAGGTCTGGATCAGGCTGCGTGCATCTTCATAGCTGGTCTCTGCCGGATCGGGATTATCGGGCACCGGCAGACGAAAGAAGGGGATGATGCGAGTCAGTCGACCCTGCTGTCCGAGGGCTCCATGGCGGTGCAGCGTCTGGCCGAGTCGCTCGACACTTTGGAGAAACTCAGCAACTGCCAGGCCGAAGCGGGCCTGATCGTCGTCAGGCTTGGTAGCCAGATGCTCCCGGGAGGCAGCGATCCCGTCGGCCAGCCTGCCTTCAACAAGAAAGGGCTCGATCAACGGCGCGTCCTGCCCTGCGGCAGGATTCGCAAACAACGAGAACCCTCCAAAGTTCACCACCAGGAGAGAGGCGATCAGCAACCAGGAACGCATGTGCATCGGAGACCTCATAAGAGCCGGCAGTGGATGGAGCAATGCTATGCCAGGGATCAGGCACGGTGTAGCTGGTGGGTAGCTGGTGGCGTCGCCACCGAGCGTGAGCCCCAGCTCGATGTTGTAGGTCATTCCGACAGTTCCTGCGGTTCATCCCCGAAACTGACATGCCGGTCAAACGCTTGGTGGCTCAGCGAGTGTTCGGAGTAGTGAGCGTGCGGCATGACGCCCCGGTGTCGTCATTCGCCCAGGTTGGCGGTGCGTTCTGGCGAGCTGCAGGGCCCCCATCGTCTGCCCCGTCGGGCCCAACGGAATAGACCGAGAGACGCTCCGCATCGAGCTGATAGCGGAGTGGTGCTCGATCGGTGAGCGTGGTGCCGGTGAAGGGGTCGCGTGGAGGCAGGGGGAGCCACTGCGGATCAATCTCCTCAAGAGAACTCGGCAGCGTGCCGGTGGCGAGCCGTTGTCGTGTGGCGGCGACCAGGACAGTCAGACACGCATGGCGAGCCTGATCGCGGAGGCTGGCTTCAAGAGCACTCTGCATTGCTGGTAGGAGAAGTGCCGAGAGAACGCCCGGCGGTGTCTCCACGAGTTCGGTCTGCATGTCGTCAGACATGGTGCGAATCTGAGCGTAGGAGGGCTGGCTGCCGGCGAGTCTTTGGAAGCGGTGCAGGAAACTGCGGTAGCCGGCGAGGTCGGCAGGAATCAGGAATACGCGAAAGAGGGATCCGAAAGGGGAGTGTTTTCCAAGAACACGCGGGCTGACAGACACGCCGAGGAGGTCTTCACGGAGCATCTCCAGGGTGTCACCCTCGCCGCTCATGATGTCGGCGTAGGCGGTGAGCCCAAACGCCTCCTCGCCGTAGAACGCCCGAATCATTGCGGATGCGTTCATCGGCAGGTTGAGGTCGGCGAGTAGCTCGTCGTCGTCGGCGGTGAGAGCCGGCAGAACATCCGCGAGCGTCTCATTCGCGATGGCATCGAGCGCAAAGCTGACCAGAGTGGTGATGATCAACGGCTCACCAGCTGCGTGCCGAGCAAAGCTGCCGAGCGTTTCGATCTTTTTCAGGGCGGCGGTGGTATCGCCGTTGGCGGCGTCGTGTCGTGCTGCCAGGCTCACCAGCCGGGCAGCACGCCGGAGTGTTTGGATTTCAGGAAGCAGCATGGCAAACGAGGGCCGCGTCCAGTCACGGGTGAAGCGGCAGACATCGCGGGCTGCAGCCTGCTCAAGCAGGGCGAGCGTTGCGGTGTGCCGTGTGATTGCTGCGGTGACGAGTGGGTTTTCCAGTAAGCCCGGCTCGTTGTCGGAAGCGAGCTGCTCGATTGCTGCCAAGTCGGCATCACTCTCGAGAATGGCAAAGGCTTGGAGGTAGAGCGGTGCGGCGTTTTCAGCATCGCTCACCTGTGGCGGCAGATTCACTGTGACGAGATCAGCGACCTCCACACGGAGAGAGTCAGCCTGCGTGGCCAGATCATGGTCGAACGCGAGCAGCATGCAGGCTGCCGCCAGCTTTGAGGCAACAAAGCCCAGTGCCAGTCTGCCGAGCGGCCAGCCCCGCGCCCCCGGCTCACCCGTCAGCTGATCGCGACGGAGCCCAGCCACGGCTATCCAAACTGATCCAATCACGGTTGCCAGAGTCACGGTCCCCACCTGCGGAAACCAGTTGGTCTCCAGCCGAGGGCCAGC
>Ga0181607_10001004_pt1 | contig 25160 bp, 22 predicted proteins | sample 041ome_9_FD_132420 | JGI IMG/M metagenome (GOLD analysis project Ga0181607, IMG submission 132420) | Coastal salt marsh microbial communities from the Groves Creek Marsh, Skidaway Island, Georgia - 041413US metaG (megahit assembly) | ecosystem: Environmental > Aquatic > Marine > Intertidal zone...
CACGCCCTGGGTGACACCGCAGTAGTCCCGCATGAACCGCTCAACAGCAAGCAGCCCGTCGCTCGAGACAATCCCGCGTTCGCCAGCAATCCGCGCCTGCTCTTCACGCGAGAGCTCATCGCTTCCTCGGCCTGCCGCGAGATGCAGATCGATTCGCACCCCGAGCAGAAATGACCTCGCTTCGCGGAGTGTGTCAGCATCAGCTGCCGAGAGGGCGTTTCGCAGTACGAGCCCACTGAACGTCGCTTCGCCCCAGGCAAGAAAGCCGATCCAGCGAACCATCTGAATGTCGCGGAGGCCGCCGGGCGAGCGTTTCACGTTCGGCTGCAGCAGCGCCACAGAACGGCCATGCCGATCTCGCTCTTCCCCCCGCGCCTCGTAGAGCTGTTTGAGCAGACGCGGACGATGTCGCTCGACCAACACTCCCAGTCGCGACTGCAGCCGCTCGAGCACTCTACTCGGACCGGCAATCACCCGACTTTCTATCAGCGTGCTGAAGATCGTGGCGTCATGGGAGGCAAGTCCGACAGCTTCGGAAACGGTCCGCACGCTCTGCCCCACTTCCAGGCCAGCATCGAAAAGGTCCTGCAGCAGTTGCCGCGCGACCCCAGGCACCACGCTGTGCTGATCTCTCTCGTAGAGCAGCATCAGATCGACGTCGGAATAGGGCGCCATCTCTCGACGCCCGAAGCCCCCGTGCGCAACCACCGCGACTTCTCTTCGGACAAAGGCTGCCGTCTCCGCAGGAAGTGCCTCGACCGTCGTGTGGAAGACATCCAGCACGATCATCTCAAAGAGATCACTCGCAAGCGTGCAGATCTGTGTTCCTGGAGATCCCGCAGCCTGCTGAGCGGCAATCCGTTCACGAGCTTCGGCAACGCCGGCGGCAGCCCGCGCAACCACAGGCCGGGAGAGGGGAGGGGAGTCGGGCAGATGCTGATGGCTGGAGGTCACGCGTTGACTTCTTGTCATTCACTGCTGGTTCGAAGGAGGTCGGCCGCCCGCAGACCTTTCCTTCCCGCTTTAGGCAGGATGCCAAGGATCATCTGCGGTGTCTGCCTGCGCGTTGGCATGCCTGGCGAGCACGAATAGCAGATCACCGAGACGATTGAGATACTCAATGGCTGCTGCAGGGATCACCGTCTCCGGCTCCGACGCCAGCGAAACCACGCGGCGTTCAGCCTTCCGGCAGACCGTCCTGGCAACATGCAACGCCGCGGCTGTTGGCGTTCCGGCTGGCAGGATGAAACAGTCAAGAGGCGCGAGCGTGGCATCGAACGTGTCGATCTCACGCTCGAGGGTCTCAACATGCTCCAGGCCAATCCGGTCTTGGGCCGGGTTGGGGGTCGCCAACTGAGCGCCCATCTCAAAAAGTTCGCACTGAACCCTCCGCAGCAGCGTATCCAAGCCGTCAGCCAGGGGCAGGGTGCGGACGACGCCCAGCTGGCTGTTGAGTTCATCGACCGTGCCGAACGCCTCAATACGCGCATGGTCTTTGCGAACTCGCGGACCTCCAAAGAGCCCCGTTTCACCCGCGTCGCCGGTCTTGGTGTAGATCTTCATGCCAGGTCGTCCCACTGCCTTCCTTGGGGGTCGCTGATTGTCGGCTCATCCACCGAGCCGTCAGGCCGAGGCGTTCGCCCGCCGCGGTCTATACTGTGGGTGATCAGGCCTTGAGTCTGCAAACTGGTTTCTTCCGACCGCCGTGTGAGGCTCTCTGCCATGCTCTTTCGCCAACGCCACACCCATCGCCGTCGCTCACCTGCGGACTCCAACTGGCAGACTGCGGGCATCACAACCGCAGCCGCTATCAGTTCAGCGGCCGTGATGATCGGGAGCATACTTGCGGTCGGTCCGGCGGATGGACTGGCTGCCGAAGATTCACCTGCTTCCAAGCTGGAAGAGGCGTTCTTCGCTGCCCCAACCCAGATGACGTTTGGGGCGACCAAGGCAGGCGAGGGCTACTTTTCACCAGACTCACGGACGATCTGCTACCAGGCGATCCCACAGGGCTACCCCTTTTACCAGATCTATCTGCAGCCGATTGACCTCACCGCACCACGTCCCACCACGCCACTGAGAATCAGCACTGGCCGCGGCCGAACCACCTGTAGCTGGTTCGCACCAGACGGCTCACGGCTGCTGTTTGCCTCGAGTCACCTCGATCCCGCCCTCGATGCCACGGAAGAGGCTGCTCGACGCCAGGCCGCCGAGGATGCGGCCAGTGGACGACGTCGTCGCTACGCATGGGACTTCGATCCAGCGATGGAGATCTTCACGGCACCGCTCGACGGCGATGGCAAGGCGGGGGACCCCGCCAGCTTCACTCGTCTCACCTCAGCCGCAGGCTACGACGCGGAATGCTCGTTCTCGCCCGATGGCTCACAGGTCCTCTTCGTCAGCGACCGCGACGGCGATCCCGACATCTATCTGATGAACGCAGACGGCAGTGATGTGCGACAACTGACTAACCAGCCAGGCTACGACGGCGGCCCGTTCTTCTCGCCAGACGGAAAGTGGATTACCTACCGGACCGACCGCATTGAGAAAGACCGGCTGCACATCCATGTAATGCGGGCTGATGGCTCAGCCGACATGGCGGTCACTGCCGGTGAGAGCGTGGAATGGGCACCCTACTGGCATCCGTCCAAGCCCTGGCTGATCTGGACCGGGGCAGACCACTCCGACCCCACCGCTCGGCCAAACTACGATCTCTGGATCTCCCGGTATTCCGTCGATACCGCAGGAAACGGGCTCTCGTGGACACCACCGGTGCGGCTCACTGACCATCCGTCTGCCGACGTGTTGCCGGTTTTTTCACCTGACGGGCTGCATCTGCTCTGGACGGCAGGCCGATCGGAGGATCGATCGAGCCAGCTCTGGCTCGCAAGACTCGATCTTGTGGCTATCGAGCAGGCCATCAACGCTGCGGAAGATTCCGCCTTGCAGCCCTAACGTTCCGCACCTTCTTCCGGAAAGCCTTTCTCGTGACCAGCGTCTCTGCTTCCTCAACCGCCGGCCAGCAACTCACCATGATCGGAGCGGGCCAGATGGCCCTTGCCCTGGCCTCGGGGTTTTGTCGCAGCGGGCAGATTGAGGCCTCAGACATTCGCTTCTACGACCCGTCACCCGAGTCGAGCGAGCGATTTCTCGCCGCTGTTCCTGGTGCCCAGCAGGACCGCGACGCGGCGGCAGCTTCCGAGGCCGCAGACCTCATCTTCCTCGCCGTCAAGCCGCAGCATGCCGAAGATGCCTGTCGCAGTCTGGCGGGAACGCTCGACGCCTCCGCGACGGTCGTCTCGGTCGTCGCTGGCGTACTGATCGATCAGCTCGCCGAGTGGCTGGGCAGCTCGCGGGTGATCCGAGTGATGCCCAACACCCCATGCCTCGTCGGCCGTGGCGTCCTTGCGGTGGCATCAGGCGATGCAGTTTCCCCCGCGATGACCGAACAGGTCTGCAGCCTGCTCTCCACCGTGGGCCATGTGCACACGCTGCCAGAGAAACTGCTCGATGCAGTCACCGGACTTTCTGGCTCAGGGCCTGGCTATGTGGCAGTGATTGTTGAGGCCCTGGCCGACGGTGGCGTACTGGCCGGCCTGCCGCGCGGACTCGCTCGTCAACTAGCCGTACAGACGCTTGCAGGCACCGCTGCACTGATCGAAGCCACCGACGAACATCCGGCGAGCCTGAAAGACCGCGTTGCAAGCCCAGCGGGCACCACGATTGCGGGGCTGGCAGCGCTTGAGCGGATGGGCCTACGTGCGGCGCTGATCGAAGCCGTCAAAGCCGCCGCCGACCGCTCTGCCGAACTGGCGAGCCCGAAGGACTGATCGGAGCGGTGACGCCCCGGCCAGCGACTACGACTTTGCCTTTTTCTTCGCTCCAGCAGCCTTCTTGGCGGCTGGCTTCTTCGTCACGGGCTTCTTGACAGCCGCCTTTTTGGTGCCGGCTTTCTTGGCGGCGGCCTTCTTAGAAGCTGCATTGCCTCGACGCCCGCTGCCTGTTCCGCCACCCGCACCAAAGATCGCTTCCCAACCGTCGGCGTAACTGCTGGTGGAACCGACTCGAATAATGGACATGCTCAGATGACTCCCAGAACCTGCGGCGTGTGACACTTCAGGCGTGTCGAGGATGCTGCCGCTGTGAAGCGTCGTCCTATCGCGACAGGCCTGATGCCGTCAAGCGTTGTTTTCCTGAGGCAGCGTCGCTTGTTCTCGTTCATCAATCTCGAGCAGCACCTCTCCGTAGACCGCCGGCAGTGGCAGACGACCGGTGGGCGGCGGTGCTGCTGCATCCCCGATCACAGAAAACTCCAATGAGTTGCGACGGGCGAGCAGCTGCGTGACCTCCCAGGCCGATCGATCTTCGTCAACGCTCGCGGCCGCCCCCAGCAGCCGCCCGTTGAGACTCGGCTGCAGATCGGTGCGTCCCCCCACGACCACCAGCCAGACCTGAGCTCCGCCATCGAGCCCGGACGGCATCCCAAAACTCCGCAGCCAGCCCCCTGTCTCCGATTGTTCCCAGGCGGCTGTCAGCCGGATCTCGTGCACACCTTCAGCCATTGGGCACTCTGCTCCTCCTGCCGGGTGTCACAGGATCGAGCATCACCCCGAGGGCGACTGACGCCACCGTCCAATCCTGATCACACGCCGGCTGCTATACTGCCGTCACTGCGGTCGGTTCACAAGAACCAGCAGACAAAGACAATGCCTACAGCCAATCAAGGAGAGCCAGCGGATGGGGAATGCCCTCGAGTTCACCGACGACAACTTTCAGCAGGAAGTCCTCAGCGCCGACGTGCCCGTGCTGGTCGATTTCTGGGCTCCGTGGTGCGGTCCGTGCCGAATGATCGGCCCGGTCATTGATGAACTCGCCGCTGAGAATGAAGGCACCTGCCGGATCGGCAAGGTGAACGTCGATGAGAACAGCAGCACGGCGATGGCCTACAACGTGGCCAGCATCCCGGCGATCATGATTTTCAAGGGCGGCCAGCTTGTACAGCAGTTCATGGGCGTTCAGCCCAAGGAACGCCTGCAGCAGGCGCTCGATGAGGCCAAGGGGTAGTCGCTGCGACGAGGTCGCCTCGCTTCTTTCAATCTGTAGCGAGAACATAAGAGGGGCGGGCAACCAGTTTTGGTCGCCCGCCCCTTTTTTTGTCTCGGCATACTCGTCACGAACGACCGCAACCGCTCCTGCGGTGCTCAGCAGGCTGCTGGCACCGGCTCATGGTCGAGATACTGTGACAGGTGGCCATCGACACCTGGGTCACGAAGCTTTTCCACAGCCTTCGCTTCGATCTGTCGAACGCGTTCACGCGTCACACTGAAGATCGATCCAACCTCCTCGAGGGTGTAGGAGTAGCCATCGGCAAGCCCGAAGCGGAGCCGCAGGATCTCTCGCTCTCGGTAGCTCAGCCCAGCGAGCGCCTGGCCAATCGACCGTTTGAGCGACTGCTGTTTCAGTCCGAGCAGCGGGTCATCCTTGCGGTGATCCTCAACCACGTCACGAAAGGAAGCGGTCTCATCCTCGCCCGCAGGCTGATCGAGCGACGACGGCTGCCGAGACATCCGCCAGACGCACAACGTCTCTTCGTGTGTGAGGCCCGACACCTCCGCGAGTTCCTCGACGGTGGGCTCGCGTCCGTTGACCTGGAGGAAATCGCGGGTCAAGTTCCGCAGTCGCGTCATCGTGTCGATCATGTGTACGGGCACGCGGATCGTGCGGCTTTGATCGGCGATCGCTCGGGTGATCGCCTGCCTGATCCACCAGGTGGCGTAGGTGGAGAACTTGAAACCGCGGGCATGTTCGAACTTATCGACAGCCCTCATCAGGCCTGCATTTCCCTCCTGAATCAGATCGAGGAAGTTCATGCCCCGGTTGCGATATCGCTTGGCGATTGAGACCACCAGCCGCAGGTTACCGGCAGCAAGGTCTCGCTTCGCCTTGTCATAGCGAGTCTGCAGCGTGCTCAGCCGTGCCAGCCGACGCGAGAGCGTTGGTCGCGTTTCCCGCGTTCGCCAGAGGAGACGTCGCTCATCCTGTGTGAACGGTCCGTTCCGCTCAGCACCAGCTGCATGGAGTCCCAACTGACGGCCCATACTGCGGAGCTGTTCCAGGAGTGGATAGAGCCGCTGGATTCGCAGATGGAGTTCCTCAACCAGCCGAACCGCCTTATTCCGCTGACGAACAAGCCGCTTCCAGGCCTGCCGCCGCACCTTCATCGTGGCCTTTCGCGAGGTTGCCAGCCGGAACAGGTCGCGATGCTCATCCTCAAGGCGATGCAGCGTGACCAGATTGGGCCCCAGACGTTCGAGGATCCGCTTCTTCTCCTTGGTGTCGGTCACCGCCACTTCGATGGTGCGGTCAAGCCGTAGCGTGCCCTCGTGAACCCGCTCAAGAAGACGGATGGCCCCACCTCGCACAAAGTCGTTCTCGAGCAGGGTGTGCCGAAACTGCCGTCGCCACCGTTCGATCTCCTTGGCGTTCTGAACCTCTGTCTCACGCGTCAGCAAGGGAATCCCGCCCATCTGGCTCAGGTAGAGCCGAACTGGGTCTTCCGTCACGCCGATCAGGTCAGCCTGACGGGCTCGAGTGCGGCTCACAGCTGCGGTGGGAGAGGCATCAAGGGTGGTTGAGGGCATGGCCGCGGTAGCTCCAGGGAAACACTCGAAGGCCTGCGGTCGGACCACCGCACGGCTCAGATGTGTTCAAAAGCAGCTCTCATGCCAAAACCTGGCTCAGCGACAGTACCTCGCCTTTTCACGGAGGAAACGGGCATTCGGACCGAACGACTCAGCGGCTGTTGTTCCCTGCGGGCAACAGGCGACGACACCACTGTCGCCCTGCGGCGACACCCCTTGCGAAGGCCCGTCTCCGAAAAAACATCAGAGAAGCCGCAAAAAATCCGAAAAAACGGCCTCCCAGGGAAAGGGGGTGGCATGGCTATACTCCCTGGCCATGCCCGTCGACTACGGCGGGCCTGACGAGTTGTCCACGCGTCAAGGGTATCCCCATGACCTACGTCATCCTTGCGATCATCGGCATTCTGTTCCTGGCGGCACTCGTGTTCGTCGGTGTCGGCGCAAAGGGCTGGAACGCCGGCACCATCACTGCTGCCGTGCTGGTGATTCTTTCCTCACTCGGCTACCTCTTTCTCGCGAGCATGCTGACCGAGCGAGAACGCAACTGGCGGACGCGGGTGAATGCCGTCCAGGCTGAGCTACTCCGGGCACGAGATGGCCTGATCGTCAATGCCGACGGCACGGAAACACCTGCGGGGGAATGCGGTATTGAGACCCTGCAAAACTGCTCCGTTGCTGACCTGATTGACATCCGTGAGCGTTGGGTACGGCAGCGTGACCGCGTGAACTCGTGGCGAGGCATCTGGTGGCGGCATGCGAGCTTCACCGCTCCTGGCAACGGTCAGCCTGGCACCCTCGAAATCACCACATCCGAGACTCCCGCGATCAACGAGGGAGCTCCTGTGTACGTGTTTGATGAGGCCACTGAAGAACAGCAGGGCGGCTACGTCGGTGCGTTCCAGGTCACCGCAGTAAATGGCAGTTCGCTCGAGATCACTCCGCTGTTGCCTCCCGACGACACTGATAGCAGCCGCTGGGCGCAGCCGCACGACGACGTGCTCGTTCTGGAAAGTCTTCCCATCGACCGCTGGATGGCCTTCCATCGCACAGACGAAGGGTCAGACGCCCCCACCTGGCCTGCCATCGAGCCGCCTACCAGCGACAATGTCCCCGCCGGCGTTGCCAATCTGGAACAGATGGAAACCGACATCAGCGAGTTCACCCTCGCCGGCGGCGGCCCGCTCCTGCCTGCGGATGTCGTCGACGCGGGGCGGACGTTTGAGGCACTGCAGGGCACGCCTGAACCGCCGCCCGGTGTTGGTTGGGCGGAGGTGACCTTCGGCGAAGACACAGATTTCACCTGGCCTGACGGCACGGTCACAAAGTTCCTCGCTGGTGAAGTCGTGCCTGCGTTTCCAGCAAGCCAACTCCCCCAACTGCTCGCGGACACGCCTGAGGTCGAGTATCGCTGGGTGATCCCGCCAGGACTCTACTGGGCTGAAGTGCGATTCACTGAGGCCTACACGCATGACACCGACCCCAACGAAGAGCCGCTCGTGTTTGAAGCAGGCAGCACCGCTGTGCTCGAACTGTCCTTTGCAGAGCAGATGGCAACTGGCGGGGTGACCGAAGTGCTCCGGCGTTTCTTCCGTCGCCCACTCACCGACGGCCAGACAGAGATGCTTGGCTCCGACGCGATTACCGAACGCGTTGGCAACGAGGCTCCCGTGACCGTGTTCGACAATCTGCAGTCACTCGGCCTGTACCGGATTCGCCAAGACCTGGAGCGGACTCTCGAAAACTCAGCCGCCCGCACCGACGCCCTCACTGCTGCCTACCAGAATGCGGTGAATCAGCTTGCTTTGCTCGACCAGAAAGAGATTGATCTCAAAGCCGATCAGACTGGCTGGGACGCAGATCTCAAGGCTGCCGACCGCATCGAGGCCTCAGTCAAAGATCGCTACGAGGCGATCGATGCGGAACTTCAGGCAACTGAAGACGCTATCGTGCTGCTCGGCCAGCAGTTGCGACAAATGACGGCGAACGTGACAGCGGAAATCGACCGCCGCACACCACCGCCAGATCTCCTTGAGGCTCCGCCTGCAGCAGGGGCCTCCGTTCAGTAGCCCTTATCGTTCGCCTCGTACTGCCACGCAGGCCCCTCACAACCTGGTCACGGCTCTCGACACTGCTGGCTGCCGGACTCCGCCGGAGAGCGAGCAAAAGACGCCGTTTCTCCGCTCTCGAGTCGTGTCCCTCACGTCAATGGTCACGGCTGGTTATGCTTAGGTCTTCGTGGGGTTTCGCACCAGGGAAACACGCTGTTCCATGTCATCGTCATCATCGCTCGCAGCTCGACCAAGCACCCGCAACCACCTCCGCAAGGCGGTACACCACCACAGCCTCGCCAGCCGCCGTGGCATGCTGGAGCGGATGTTCACAATGTGGTTTAAGGGCTTCGTCTACAACCAGATCTGGGAAGATCCACGGGTTGACGCTGAGGCCTTGGGAATCGGTCCGGAGTCTCAGCTGCTGACCATCTCCAGCGGTGGCTGCAACGTTCTCAACTATCTGGTGCACCGTCCCAAGCGGATCGTGGCGGTTGACCTCAACCACAACCATATGTCGTTGACGCGGCTCAAGCTGGCAGCCGTCAAGCACCTGCCTGACTACGAGAGCTTCTACAAGTTTTTCGGCCTCGGGCAGCACCCCGACAACCTGCACAACTACCGCACCTACATCCGCGAACATCTCGACGAGCAGACTCGTCAGTTCTGGGAATCGAGTGACTGGCCGGGCAACACGGTTGGGCCGAAGCGGATCAACTACTTCAAGACAGGCCTCTACGAGAAAGCCAAGCTCGGCCAGTTCTTCAGGGTGGTACATGGCATTGCCAAGGCAGTTCGCCGTGACCCTGCGAGGCTTCTGACTGCCCAAAGCAAGTCGGAGCAGGAACGCATCTTTGACGAGTACTACGCTTCGTTGTTTGAGAATCGCCTCGTGCGTTGGATGGGCCGCCAGCCGGTGGCGGTTTACAGCCTTGGTATTCCGCCGAGCCAGCATGCCGCGATGCTGGCAGAGTCGGGAGGCAACGGCCAGAAACTCTTTGACACGTACAAAGAACGGATCCGCCGACTCGCCTGCGGCTTTCCTCTCGACGACAACTACTTCACCTGGCAGGCGTTCGGCCGTCGCTACGACCACGAAGGCCGCAAGGCGGTTCCCGACTACCTCCGCGAGGAGAACTACGAGACGATCAAGGAGATGGCCGACCGGGTTGAGACGCACATTGCGAGCCTCGGCGACTTTCTGTCGACCGCTGAACCAGGCAGCCTCAACGGCTTCATCCTGCTCGACAGCCAGGATTGGATGCCACCAAACGTGATCGAGGCGCTCTGGAGTGAGATCGCCCGCGTGGGAGCTGCCGACACGAGGGTGATCTTCCGGACAGCGGGTGAGCTTTCTCCAGTCGAAGAGGCACTCTCGCCGGAAACCAAGGCCCAGTTCCACTATCACCAAGAACGTGCCCGAGAGCTCCACACTCATGATCGCTCAGCGATCTATGGCATGTTTCACATCTACGAGAAAACTGACGGGCAGCCCCAGTGACAGATGAAGTCGGGCCAGACCACGATGCCGCGGGGGCCGTCTCGAGCGGTCGCTCCAGTTCCCCTGCCGACGTCAGCAACGACGATCCCGCCAGGGCGATGGACCGGATGTATCGCGTCACGCGACACATCTACGACATCACACGCCGTTACTACCTGCTCGGCCGTGACCGAATGCTCGAGCGAGTCGTTACGTCCGACGACACCGCGACACTCGAATTGGGCTGCGGCACGGCTCGCAACCTGATCAAGCTCGCCCGGCGGCCCCACTGTGGCAGCCTCTACGGCCTTGATGCCTCGCATGAGATGCTGGAGACCGCGGCTGCCTCTATTCGAAAGGCGGGCGTGGGCGAAGTGAGCCTTCGTCAGGGCCTCGCTGAAGAGCTCAACGCACAGAAGATGTTTGGCCGTGCGGACGGATTTGACACGATCTTCTTCTCGTACTGCCTCTCGATGGTGCCGGCCTGGGAGGGAGCCATCGAAGCGGCTCTGGCAAACCTCCGTCCGGGTGGCCAGCTGGTCATCGTCGACTTCTGGGACCAGGCGGACCTGCCAGGCTGGTTTGCCGCAGGCCTGAAAAAGTGGCTCTCGCTGTTCCACGTTTTCTACAGGCCCGACGTGCACACAGCGCTCACAGCGCTGGGCGAATCGGGACGGGCTGACGTTTCTTTTGAGTCGGTCGCTAAACGCTACGCGTATATCGCGATCGTTCGCAAGCGATAGCCACGCCGACTGTCGACGACAAAATGCCGGCGACGCTTCTGACGGTGACGTTTCTGTCGCCCACGTTTCAGCAGCCGATCAGGGCAGCAGAAACACGAGACCGGTGACTGTGGCGGCTTCGACTGCCATCCCTCGCACGCTGACAGGGAATGCAGGCACCGTCCAGGGAGCACAGTTGCCCGGCCGGTAGTAGCCCACCGGATAGACACACTCCCAGGGGAGTTCCACGCCCATCTTGTAGGGCAGGATAGGCAGCGTCCCGAAGAAATGAGCTGCTGAGATGAACGGGTCCGCAGCCCAGCCATAGGAGTGGCCGTACCGCTCAAAGTTCCATTGTTCAAAGTAGAGCGGCTTGTGGCAGTAGCCTGCCGCCTTCCAGGTGAAAGTGGTGGTGGCAAAGCGACGAGGCTCAAATACCTCTCCCTCGAGCCGACACTCACAGGGGTAGTCATTGCCTGCCACGCCACTGACCCGGATGTCGAGATCGATCTCAGAGATGCGGTCCAGCCGGAGCTGCTCCAAGGCCTGACGACACGCCTCCGCTTCAGCCGCACACACCGCGGGATCTCCTTGCTGAGCAGACGCCGTGGACGCCAACGGAGTTGCATCAGCCTGGGCGAGCCGAACAGGCTCCGCTCCCATCTCTGCATTGCTGACAACGGCTTCACGAAGTCGAGTCAGTGCGGAACCGGCTCGGGAGGACGCCCCGAGGCGCTCAAGCCCCACTGACACATCCAGGTCATCAGCCACCTTGTCTGCAAGCGAACCGGCCTGCCCCCAAGGCTGCGTCTGGATTCTTCCCGCCGGAGCCTTACCGAAAAGGTCCTGCCACGGGGCGGCGTGGAGATCTCCCGCCAAGACAAACGCCAGCAGCAGTGCAACAAGCCCTGCTGCCGATCTTCTGGCGTCAATCGCCCCCAGCGTGTTCTGCCGTATAGTTCGGCGCTTCTTGAGTAACGACGATGTCATGCGGATGGCCCTCCCTGACCGACGCGGCGGATACCTGAATGAATCGGCCGTCGCGCCGCAACTCCTCGATCGTTTTCGTCCCGCAGTAGCCCATGCCCGCTCGCAACCCACCGACGAGCTGGTACACAAAGGTGCTCAATGGCCCCTTGAACGGCACCCGCCCTTCGACACCCTCCGGCACAAGCTTGTCCTGTCGACCACCGCGTTGGCCGTAGCGCTCGCTTGAGCCCTTGACCATTGCCCCGATCGACCCCATACCGCGATACGCTTTGAACGTTCTGCCCTGATAGAGCACCGTCTCGCCAGGACTCTCTTCGACACCGGCAAGCAGACCGCCGATCATGCAGGCATGCGCTCCCGCTGCGATCGCCTTGGTCATGTCGCCGGAGTAGCGGATGCCGCCGTCGGCGATGACTGGAACATCCGTTCCGGCCACCTCCGCTGCAGCATCGTTGACTGCTGAAATCTGCGGCACCCCCACCCCGGAGATCACCCGCGTGGTGCAGATCGATCCCGGACCGATGCCCACCTTGACCCCGTCGGCCCCTGCATCGAGCAGGCCGCGGCATCCCTCGCGTGTGGCGATATTTCCGGCAACAATCTGAATGTCCCACTGCCGCTTAATCTCCCGCACGGTGGTGATCACGTTTGACGAGTGGCCGTGGGCACTGTCCACAACCAGCACGTCGACATCCTTTGAGATCAGGCTCTCCACCCGCTCGAAATCGAACACACCGACCGCAGCCCCAACTCGCAGCCGGCCAACGCCGTCTTTGCAGGCCCGCGGAAACCGCTTCATCATGTCGATGTCTTTGATCGTGATCAGGCCCGTCAACTGATTCTTTTCGTCAATCAGCAGAAGTTTCTCGACCTTATTCGCCATCAAAATCTTCTCAGCCTGCTCGAGCGACACATTCCCTGTCGCCGTTACCAGGTTGGAAGACGTCATAATCTCGGCGACCGGTGTTTCCCCACTTTCCAGGAACCGCAGGTCGCGTTTGGTGATAATTCCGACGAGTTGCTGCCCCTCAGTCGTGATCGGCACCCCTGAAATGTTGAAATGATCCATCAGCTCGCGGGCTTTGGCCACTGTGGCCGTGGGGGGAAGCGTGACCGGATCCGCGATGATGCCATTGGCACTCCGCTTCACCTTGTCGACCTCGTTTGCCTGGCGTTCGATGGTGAGATTCTTATGAATCACGCCCAAACCGCCTTCCTGGGCGAGGGCAATCGCCATCGCACTCTCGGTGACGGTATCCATCGGAGAGCTCACGATGGGGATGTTGAGGTTGATGCCTCGGGTAAAACGGGTCGTCACATCCGCCTCGGAGGGCACGACCTCCGAATAGCGGGGCACGAGCAGGACATCGTCGAACGTGATTCCGTTTGTGATGATTTTTCCGTCCATGGCAACTCCGTCGGCGTGGGAAAGCCTGGGATTATGCGGCGAATGAACCGGTTTTCGCAATCCGATGGCTCGGGCAACGAACAATCCGACACCGACACCGACCGTGTCCTAGGGTTGTGCATGCTGCGGCACGGGTCGCAGCTCCCCCAGCTCCCGTCCGTGATGCCTGAACTCATGTCTTCCACCGACGATCGTTCGACCAGCTCCCTGCAGACCGCCCCGGAGGCGGAGAGCCCATTTGCACACCCGGATCGTGCCGCTTTTGAAGCCCACCTGGCTCGCAGCAGCTACGGACGGTTCACGCTGACCGAGGCCGTTCGGCCTGGCTGGCACGCCGGCGTGGTGCCCCAGGAGGGCTACCGCTTCGACACCTACGCCGATCCTCAGACCCGCGCTCGCCTGCCTGCGATTATCGCGGCTGTCTCGAAGGAACGGCTTTTTGAGACCTTTATCGACCTGCTCGAGCCGCTCGGCGACAGCTGCGACGTGGTGCTCGAGTCTAGCCACGACAAAAAGAGCCAGGATCGGCAGGAGTTTGTCCGTGAGTCGATGGAACGGCTCGTCCTGGAGAGCTTGCTGTGGGACTTTGAAGACCTGCTGACCAACGACGGCTGCACAGGGATTGCGATCATGCATCCCAAGCTGCCGATGGAAGTGCAGCTCGACGAGCACAAACTGCTGATCGTCTACGCACCGTCGCGGGCACCGTTTTCGTCCGTTTTGGAAGCAGGTGGACTTCCACGCGACGACCAGATGCAGGTCATCTCGCAGGGGGAGCATCTGCACACGTCCCACTCTCGCTACAGCCGAGAGTTCTCACGGCTCCGGCATCGCCTCGGAGCTGAGTAAAGCCGCCTAGCGAGGCACCGGCAGGGTCTCGATGGGCACCGGAGGCCCTGGGACAATCATCGCTCCGGGCGGCAGCTGCTCGGCTGGGATAGGCTGCACCGGCGGTGGAGCCACCACGGCCTCTGGAACGCCACCCACGGCTCCTGGAGGCTGGTAATACGGCTGTGACGTGATCTGCGGCACCGCCGCCACACCGAGCCGTGCGAGCAGTTTGTCGAGGATACGCTTCTCAAGCAGCGGATCCCTCCCCAACGGAATCCATCCCGCGCTGCGAGATGGACTGGCGACTGGCCTCGGCTGATCACCAACCTGCTGGCCGAGCGTCGGCAGTGGTGTGCCGTAGCGATACAGCGAGTCGTCGTTTCGAAAACTCGCTCCGCCGCTCGTGGCCCGCATCGGTCGCGGCAGGTTCTCCAGTTCTTTTGTGACCACGGCCTCAATCCGCCAGCCCGAGGGATCAGGCTGCATGCGGATCACGCCGCGGCGACGAATCGACTGCAGGGTGCACTCAAGCCGCTCCTGAAAGCCCACCGAATCACCACGCCAAGGCTCCAGGAGTGTCGCTCCGGTCTGAGGAAAGGTCTCGATGAGCCCCTCAGTCGGCACTCCTGCGGCAAATACCACACGCTGCTCACGCGAAACCTTGAAGTAGTCATCGACCACATCGACAAGGCGATTCCAGATCACTTCAGCATCAATCGGTGGAATCGTCACAGTGTTCGGGGCATTGGTGGGCCCCGCAGGCATCACCGGCCCGTTCACGCCAACAACCGCCCCCGCCGGCAGCGGCTTCATTGGGTCGAACGACATCGACGGCGGACTCTGCGGCATCGCCACAGGCGACATCAGCACGGCCAGCACGAACGAAAACAGCAACGGGCGCATATGGACAACTCACTGAAAAGGCGGCCGGATGGTCGCGATTTCCCCCTGAGGACTCAAGGGGAAAAGCGCCCTTCCTGAACCATCATTTTCCGTCGGGTTGCAGCGATTTTCAGGCCGTAAACTCGTCTGTCACACAGCCTTCTGAGGCTGGAGCGACGCAGTGCACGTACTTCGCCAGCATCCCTCGGGTCGCCTTGGCAGGGGGAGCCGTCCAGGCCTCGCGACGACGGGCAAGTTCGTCGTCGGCAACCTCCATGTCGATCGTGTCGGCATCAGCATCGATGACCACCACGTCGCCATCTTGAACGAGGGCAATCGGCCCACCTTCCTGCGCCTCTGGCACAACATGCCCGACGATAAATCCGTGGGAACCACCGGAAAAACGCCCGTCGGTAATCAGGGCGACATCAGCTCCCAAGCCTGCTCCCACCAACGCCGAGGTCGGCGTGAGCATCTCAGGCATACCTGGACCGCCCTTGGGACCTTCGTAGCGGATGATCACGACATCCCCGCTTTCGATGCCCCCTTGCTCAAGGGCCGCCAGCATCGCCTCTTCACTGTCGAACACGCGGGCAGGCCCGCGGAACCGGGACCCCTCCTTGCCGGTAATTTTTGCCACAGCGCTTCCGGGTGCAAGATTGCCATGCAGGATCGCGATATGCCCGGTCGGCTTGATCGGATCGGTCAGAGGCCGCACGATCTTCTGGCCTTCCTTGAGTCCTGGGCTGTCCTGCAGGTTCTCTCCGAGAGTCTTACCGGTCACCGTCAGGCAGTCTCCGTTGAGCAGGCCCGCGTCGAGCAGGACCTTCATCAGACCGCTGGTACCACCGATGGAGTGCAGATCCTCCTGCACGAACTTCCCAGAGGGCTTCAGGTCGGCGAGGTACGGCACTCGCTTTGAGACCCGCTTGAAGTCGTCGGGGGTGAGAGACACGCCTACGCTGCGGGCCATGGCAATCAGGTGGAGCACTGCGTTGGTTGAACCACCGACCGCCATCACCACCACCATCGCGTTCTCAAACGCCTCGCGGGTCATAATGTCGCGAGGCTTGATGTCTTTCTCCAGCAGCAGCCGCACCGCTTCGCCTGCTCGCTCACACTCCTGCTGCTTCTCCGGATGCTCCGCGGGAATGGAGGCGGAGTTGGGCAGGGCCATCCCCATCGCTTCGATGGCCGACGCCATTGTGTTGGCTGTGTACATACCGCCACACGCGCCTGCTCCAGGGCAGGCATGACTGACAATATCGCCACGCTTGGCATCGTCGATTCTGCCAGCCACGTATTCGCCGTAACACTGAAACGCGCTGACGATGTCGAGGGTCGTGCCATCCGCAAGATGCCCCGGTCGGATCGTGCCGCCGTAGACCATCAGGGCGGGGCGGTTGAGCCGCCCCATCGCGATCAGACAGCCTGGCATGTTCTTGTCGCAGCCTGGAATCGCTACCAGGCCGTCGTACCACTGCGCCTGCATCACCGTTTCGATCGAGTCGGCGATCAGGTCGCGTGATGGCAACGAGAAGCTCATACCCTCGGTGCCCATTGAAATGCCGTCGGAAACACCGATGGTGTTGAATCGCATGCCCACCATGCCGGCCGCCACCACGCCCTCGCGAACCTTCGCCGCGAGGGTGTTGAGATGCATGTTGCAGGTGTTGCCCTCGTACCACATGCTCGCGATGCCGACCTGGGCTTTGTTCAGGTCTTCAGACGACAAGCCTGTTCCCAGAAGCATCGCCTGAGACGCTCCCTGGCTACGTGGCTGAGTGATGCGGGAGCTGTAACGGTTCGGTGTCGAGGACATACGGTCATCCTTGCGAGTTCAGACAGGCTTACGAGGCAGCCGCGGCGTGGTGCCCTCCGATGGGGTGGCACGCGCAGCAAAAACCTCGCCAAAGCCTAGTGAACAGCCAGCTCGGCTGCCACGGATAGCCATTCTTCGGCCACCGCACACGTCCCCCGAGAGGCAAAACCCCCGCTGCTGACAGAAGTCACCTCAGTCACCGACAGATCGCAGCTGCCACCGCGATATCGGTAAACCGGCCCTCGAGGAGCACGTCGTCCCCCCGGGTGAGCACCGGCACCCGCAGACCATAGAGACGAACCGCCGCGGGATCTTTGTCGACGTCGATCAGCTCAATCTCCGAGAGCATTTCAGCGAGCATCTCCTCGGCCTCTTCGCACAGCCCGCAGCCATGACGAGTGTAGAGTTTCAGCGTCATAACGGTTCCTCCTGCCCCTTGAACTGTGGCTCATCTGCCGTGTCGCAACAACCGATGCCGGGAATCTTTGGACGAGTCTGCGGGGGCCCGAGTACGATACGGCCCGTGGGCCACAGGCCGCTCGATCCATGTAGTTCTTCCCCATCGTTCTCCTATGTCTGCTCTCGAGCACGACTCACAGACCCCTGAGACCCGGATCGACGACTCGCCGCCGCCACCGCCGCGGAAGCCGGCGAGTTCGGTGGAGACGCCGGAGTTTTTGACGGCCCTGAGAGCAAGCAACCTTGCTCCCGTCGACAAGATCGACGCGGTCGTGGCGGCCTGGGCGGAGGCAACAGGCCCGATTCCAAAGGCACTCGTCGATGCCCTCGTGGAAAACGGCCTGATCACGATCTGGCAGTACGGGTTCCTGCGAAAAGGCAAGTACAAAGGCTTCTTTCTTGGGAAGTACAAGCTTCTCGGCCTGCTCGGGGCGGGAGGGATGGGCAGCGTCTATCTCGCCGAACACACCACGCTTGGCCACAAGGTGGCGATTAAGGTGCTGCCGGAAAAGAGCGTGGAGAAAACGAGCTTCCTGGAACGGTTCAAGCGGGAAGCCATGTCGGCTGCACGTCTCAATCACCCCAACATCTCCCGTGCGTACGATCTCGACGAAGCCGGTAAAGTTCACTTCATGGTGCTGGAGTATGTCGAGGGCACCGACCTCTACGCACGCGTGAAGCAGGACGGCCCGTTCAGTGTTCATGAAGCCGTCGACTGCATTCGCCAGGCAGCCCTCGGGCTCGACTACGCCCACTCGCAAGGCTTCGTGCACCGCGACATCAAGCCGGCCAACCTGATGCTTGACGGGCGAGGCACGCTGAAAATCCTCGACCTCGGCCTCGCACTCCCTCCGGAAGAAGAGGACACCACCTCGCTGACTCAACACCATCGCGAACGAGTGTTGGGCACCGCTGACTATCTCGCCCCCGAACAGTCGCGAAACAGTCATCTCGCCGACCGGCGGAGTGACATCTACAGCCTCGGCTGCACGTTCTACTACCTGCTAGTGGGCAAGCCTCCCTTTCATGTCGGCAAGGCAGCCGAGCGGATCAAGGCCCACCGCGAACAGCCGCCCCCGAACCCACTCGAGGCACGTGCGGACCTTCCGCCGGAACTCGTTGAAACCTGCCTGCGAATGATGGAGAAGCATCCCGAGGCTCGCCCTCAGGATGCCGGGGAGATCGCCAAGACGCTGGCGACCTGGCAGACCAACAACCCAGCTCCTGAGCGACCTGCAACAGAGCCGGTCCGCCGTCCTGTGAAGAAGCCTCCCGTGAGACGTGCCGGCACCACACCGGCATCGAGGCCCTTCGTACGATCGGAGAGCCGCAGGATTGGTCCCGCCTCAAGCGATGGCGACGCCGCGGGCAGCGGCGGTTCTGGGATCGGTATCGGTGGTCCTGCTGACTCCGGACAGTCTGGCATCACCTCATCTGACATCTCGATCGCCTCATCGAGCGGCATCAACGTCGGCCGGAGCAGCCGGGTGAGCACGACCTCAAGTCGCCGAGGCAGACGCACCCGCGACGTAGAGAAGCCGATTCCATCAAAGCCGCTGCTGAGCCGTGACTGGCTGGGCCAGCCCCTCGGACTCTGGCTTGCCATGCTCGCCGTCCTCGGCTTGATCGCAGCCCTGGCAGCAAAGCTGCTGATGCGCGGCGGTGCATAACCGCCATTGTCAGTTCCATCAACGACTCTCGTACGGCATCGAAGCCCGTGCTGCATCGATGAATGCGTCATGGGCTCACAGCACGATGCCACCGTCAGACGCCGGCACGGAGCTGCCAGGGACAGCTCGCGAGGCTCGCGAGCATGTCTCGCCGCGTGAGGTCAAAATGCAGCGGCGTGACGGTGACTGCCCCCGCAGCCAACGCGGTGACATCCGACTCATGAGGTGAGGGGGCAGGTGGAGGATCGTTGGTCGCCCAGTAGTAGGAGCGACCCCGTGGATCGACACGTCGTTCAAACGCTTCGCCATATCGGGCAATGCTCATCGGCACGACCCGCACCTCAGGTAGTCCAGAGAGGGCCGCCGTGGGAATGTTCACGTTAAACAGGCTGCCGGCGGCGGGCTCTGTCGCGAGCAGATCCTTGATCACATCGATCGCGATCTCGGCGGCGCGAGCGAAGTTGAAGTGGTCATTCCACTCCAACGACACCGCGATGCTTGTGATCCCGAAGAAGGCTCCTTCGATCGCCGCGGCGACGGTTCCTGAGTAGAGCACGTTGATACCAGCGTTGAGCCCACCATTGATGCCACTCACGACCAGCGTCGGCCGCTCAGGACAGAACTCGCCAATCCCGAGTTTCACCGAATCTGCTGGACTGCCATCCACAGCCCAGCCTCGCAGCCGGTCCCCGTCGAAGACCTCCTTGGCCGTGAGCGGCGTGAGAAAGGTAATCGCATGCCCAACACCGCTCTGTTCGGTCGACGGAGCGGCCACCGTCAGGTCGCCAATCCCACGGAGCTGCTTCTCCATTGCCGCAAGGCCAGGCGCGTAGATCCCATCGTCATTGGTCAGCAGCACACGCATCGAAGTCTCGTCATCGGAGGGAGGGGAGCAGAGAGCGGAGGCCGCTACTATAGCAGCGAGTAGTGCCATTTCCGGGGTCTGAAGCAGGGAATCGCCAAGAAAAAGCAGCCGGCCTATACTGAGGGATTTTCGCCGCCTGGCGAATCAGACGTTCAAGATGTTCTTCCCCGTTCCTGCGATCTAACGACTGTGACCACGACACCTGACCGGCGGCCTTCGCCCGACACCACCACCACTGACGGTATCACCGCTGAGAAGGTGCTGGTCCTCGACTTCGGTTCGCAATACGCCCAGTTGATTGCCCGGCGTGTTCGTGAACAGCGCGTCTACTGCGAGATCGTTCGCCATGACCTGCCGATGGAGCGGATCCGCGAACTGGCACCAGCAGGTCTGATTCTCTCAGGTGGTCCTTCGAGCGTGTATGCCGAAGGAGCCCCTCGTTGCGATCCCGCGATCTTCGAGAGTGGCATCCCGGTGCTCGGCATCTGCTACGGCATGCAGCTCGTCTGCGACGCGCTAGGAGGCAAAGTCGGCGGCGTCTCAAGCCGCGAGTATGGCCGAGCCCTGCTTGATGTCACTGGCGAAGACACGCTCTTTGATGGCGTGCCTGAGCATTCTGAAGTCTGGATGAGCCATGGCGATCAGGTGACGGAGGTTTCTGACGACTTCATCACTCTGGCAGAAACATCGACCTGCCCACTGGCAGCAGTGAAACACACCACACTGCCGGTCTACGGCATGCAGTTCCATCCAGAGGTAACCCACACCGCTCACGGCGACGTGATGCTTGCCAACTTTCTCCGGGCCACCTGCGGCTGCCATGGGACCTGGCGACTCGACGACTTCGCGGCGGCCTCGATCGCCAAGATTCGCGAGCAGGTGGGCTCCGGTCGGGTGATCTGTGGGCTCTCAGGTGGAGTCGACTCCGCAGTCGTGGCGGCACTCTTGTCGCGTGCGATTGGTGATCAGCTCTCCTGCATCCTCGTCGACAACGGCCTGCTGCGGAAGAATGAAGCCGCGACGGTGATCGAAGAGTTCACCAACCATTTCCGGACCGACCTGCATGTCGTTGAGGGGGAGGGACGCTTCCTGGAAATGCTCGCCGGTGTCACGGAACCACAAGAGAAGCGTCGTCGCATCGGAAAAGCCTTTGTCGATTGCTTTGCGGAGGAGGCGTTGCGGATCGAGGATGTGCGTTTCTTGGCTCAGGGAACACTCTATCCAGACGTGATCGAGAGCGGTGCCGCCGCAGACGGGCCTGCCGCCACCATCAAACTTCACCACAACGTCGGTGGACTGCCGGAGAAGCTAGACTTTGAGCTAATCGAACCGCTGCGAGATCTTTTCAAGGACGAAGTTCGGCAGCTGGGCCTGCAACTGGGCCTGCCCGAAAAGATCGTCTGGCGACATCCCTTCCCTGGACCAGGGCTGGCTGTCCGCTGCCTGGGCGAAGTGACCAAGCCTCGCCTCGAGACACTCCGCGAGGCAGACGCCATCGTGCTTGAAGAGATCGACAAGGCAGGACTCTCGCGAAAGGTCTCGCAGGCGTTTGCGGTGCTCCTGCCGGTGCAGAGTGTAGGCGTCATGGGCGACTCCCGCACCTACGATGATGTGCTCGCCGTGCGTGCTGTCGAAACGGAAGACTTCATGACGGCAGACTGGAGCCATCTGCCCTACGAGGTGCTCGCTTCGATCTCAAGCCGTGTGATCAACGAGGTTCGTGGGATCAACCGAGTCGTTTACGATATTTCCTCGAAGCCACCAGCCACGATTGAGTGGGAGTAGGCGAGTTCCTGTCAAAGCTGCAAGCATCCTTCACGGGCGGATCGCAGTGAGACAGGATAGGTGTGTTTTCTCCGTCCGGTTCTGATCGCATGCACGTCTGCCTTGTTGAAGATGACCCGCTGGTCTGTCGCGCGGTGGATCGAGCGCTCCGTGACGCAGGTCACTCGTGCATCTGCTTTGATGATGGCCGGCAGGCGATCGATGCTCAGGGACTCGCTGGCTGTGACGTGGCTGTGCTCGATGTCACTCTGCCTGGTGCAACTGGCCTTGAGGTGCTTGCCGACGCTCGGGAGAAGGGCATCCGCACACCGGTGATCATGCTCACGGCCTTGGGTGCGACACCGGAGAAGCTTCAGGCCTTCGACCGAGGGGCCGACGACTACCTCGTCAAACCGTTCGACACCGCTGAACTCGTCGCTCGTCTCGACGCCATGCATCGTCGAGCGGCATATCGCCCCACACTCGAACTGGTGGCTGGTCCACTCAAACTGAGTTTGGCCACCAAACGGGTCAGCTTCGACGGCCGTCAGGTCGACCTGACCCCCACGGAGCTGAGCATCCTTGAAATGCTCATGCGGTATAAAGGGCAGGTGGTGACCCGCACCATGCTCTGCGAACACATCTGGGGCTTCCGCTGGGATGGCCCAACCAATGTGATCGAGGTGCACATCACCCGCATTCGAGGCAAACTCGACCACGGCCGAGACCAGTCACTGATTAAAACGATTCGAGGCCGCGGCTATGCCCTCGCCGCCGAGTAAGACGACTGCTTCCACCCTTCGCCAGGGTCTCCTTCACTGGGCCACGCTACGTCTCCGACTGACGCTTTGGAACACAGCCGTTGTGCTCTTCGCAACGCTAGCCACCCTCGGGGCAGTGCTGTTTGGTGCTCGAGCGGCCTTATTTCGTGAGGCCGATGCGGTCCTTGCCGGCGAAGTCGCTGAGATTGTGCTGGCGATCCGTGACCTTCATCCCGACACACAGGCCGTCACCGACGAACTGCGTCGCAAAGCCGTCGGTCATGAGCAGCGAGGCTGGTTCACGCAGCTTCTCGACGCATCAGGCAGCACACTCTGGTCGAGCGATGGATGCCCTCACGAGGTCCTCAGGTTCTCAGACACCACGACGACTGAAATCACCAGCGACCCCGAACTCGTGCAGGTGGGTGACTACCGCTTTGCCTGGCAAAAAGTCGACACGCCATCGCATGCGCCGCTCTCCGTACGGATTGGCATGTCGACTGCCTACCTCGATGAAGACGTCAATGCGCTGGCACGCTTGCTGATCGCCATCGGCGTGGGAATCAGCGTCCTGACGCCGGTGGGTGGTTTTTGGCTGGCCGTACGGGCCACGAGGCCGATCGCCGACATCCTGAAAGCCGCCGCACGCCTGCAGCCAACGAGGCTCACCGACCGTCTTCCGGTGCGTGGCACGAACGACGAGCTTGATCGGCTTGCAGCCACGGTCAATCGGCTCCTCGATCAGATTGCCCAGCATGTGCAGCGTCAGGAGACGTTCATCGCTGATGCGGCCCACGAACTGCGAGGCCCTCTCGCCGCCGTCCGCAACACGCTCGAGCTGGCGATGTCGCCGCAACTCGCCGCAGAAGACATTCAGCAGTTGCTTGAAGAGGCAATCGAACAGACGCAGCAGCTGTCCAAACTCGCCAGCGACCTGCTGGTGCTTGCAGAATCCTCGGATGCACCTCCTGCACCTGCCACCGATCCCGTCGACCTCCAGGAGGTCGCCACCAACATGGTGGACATGTTCTCCGGAGTTGCCGAAGAAGCCGGCGTGACGATCACCTGCGAAGACACAAGCGGTCGTCCACACACGAGCCGTGTCGCAGGAATTCACACGCGACTGCGAGAAGTTGTCAGCAACCTGCTCGAGAACGCGCTGCGATTCACCCCGCGAGGAGGGTCGATCCGCGTGAGCCTGGAAAGCAATCCTGCAGACCGCACGATCTCGCTGGTCGTCGAAGACACCGGCAGTGGCATCACAGAAGCGGATGCCGCTCGGGTTTTCGAACGCTTCTACCAGGCGAATTCCTCACGAGACCGCCGCGACGGGCGACGGGGTGGTGGCCTGGGCCTGTCGATCTGCAAAGCAATCGTCGAGTCACACGGCGGCAGCATCTCGCTCAAGAGCCAACCGGCAGGCAAGGGGCCCGGCTGGACGCGTGTCACAGTCACCCTGCCGTGGGCTTCAGCATCCGCCGCGGAGCAACCGACGGCAGCTCAAGCAGCGGCCACCTCCAACGCCTCCGTCGAAGCCCGCGGCGGCGAGTCATGACGCCGCCCGCTGGTGCGATAGGTTCTCGCCAGAATGCTGTTTGCGTGGACGGGGCAGGGCAAGAAGATACCTTCACCCGAATATGCCGCAGACGTTGTCTGCGGGCCAGAGCAGGGATTCCTGAAGGGCGTTGAGCATGACTCCCGGCTTCGATGACGACGCACTCCGACGAGTCGATGTGGCGATTCTTGTTGCCCTCTCACTCGAGGCAACTCCCCTCGTAGAGAAGCTCCATGATGTGGTGAACCTGACCGCTGCTGCCGGCCTCAAGATCACCGTGGGCCAGCTGAAAGAACGCCGTGTCGCGGTGGTGACCACCGGAGTCGGTCGGGAAGCCGCCGTTCGTGGCACGCAGATGACGATCGCAGGCCATCGCCCGCAGCTGATCCTGGCTGCAGGCCTCTGCGGCGGCCTCGCTCCGGATCTTCGTCGTGGTGAGGTGGTGATTGGCCAGTCCGTCACCCGGGCAAGTGGCGGCTCGCTGACACCGATCCGCACTCAGGGGCTGCTCACGACCGACGGTCTGCGGCAGGTACGCGTGGTCACCGCTGACAGCGTCGTCGAGACTCCGGAAGGGAAGCGTCAGCTGAGAACAGCGACCGACGGCGACGTCGTCGACATGGAAAGCTGGTGGATCGCTGAAGCGGCTGAGGCCACTAATACCGCCTGGGCAGTGGTTCGCAGCATCTCCGACACGGCTGAAGACCGGATTCCCAAAGACGTGGCACACCTTGCATCGGTCAAACATCCCGCCCGGCTCGCAGGAGCGGCAGCCCGGCTGCTGTTCTTTCGGCCCTCTGCAATCGGCGACCTCGCAGAACTTCGCGAACATGCCTGCGCCGCGGCGGATCGCCTCGCAGCAGCCGTGGAGATCATGCTCGGCCGCCGGTGAGTAGCCGCACCAAGAGGCCAGGCGGGAGATCAGCTTTCAGCGTCTGCTGAACCGCGCCACACGACGTCAGGCAGGCGGCCGCCGCAAGCCTCCCGCTCCGCACGGCCCCCTCCATCGTCGATGGCCATCCGGTGGCGGTCCAGTCTCCGGCCAAGAACAGATTCGGCACGCCGGTTGTGGCTGCTGGCCGCAACGCGTCGACACCGGGGCGAACCGAGAGCACCGCTGTGGGATCGGTCACAATCCGCGAGTCGAGCAGTGTGGCCTCTCGGGCCGCCGGGAAGAGCTCACGCAGTTCGCCCACCACGCGGGCCAGCAGCTGTTCGCGATCGGTGCCTAGCAGATCATGCGAACCACTAATCACCACCTG
>Ga0181607_10001007_pt1 | contig 25108 bp, 21 predicted proteins | sample 041ome_9_FD_132420 | JGI IMG/M metagenome (GOLD analysis project Ga0181607, IMG submission 132420) | Coastal salt marsh microbial communities from the Groves Creek Marsh, Skidaway Island, Georgia - 041413US metaG (megahit assembly) | ecosystem: Environmental > Aquatic > Marine > Intertidal zone...
ACTGCAAAGCGGCCTCTGGCCGCCATTGAGCCGCCGTAGCCATCGTCGCGTTGGTTGGTGCCTTCCCAGAAAAACTGGTCGATTAAATAGCCATGCGCGCCGTGAATTTCGACCGCATCAAAGCCAAGGCGCTGGGCATCCCTCGCGCCCTCCGCAAAAGCCCGCACAACATCGTCAATGTCCTGTTGGGTCATGACATGACGGGTTACTTTGCCCGGCACATTCATTCCGGAGGGGGTATAGCCGTCAACGTCTCCTTCCGGCATGACGCCGCGCTTACGCATACCGCCGCAGTGCCAAAGCTGAGGCGCGATTTTGCCGCCCTCGGCATGCACCGCATCGACCACTTTCTTCCAGCCGGCCAACCGCTCCTCACCATAAAAATAAGGCACATCCGGATAACCGTTGGCCGCAATGTGATTGGGGCAAGTCCCCTCAGTCACAATGAGCCCCACCCCACCCGCTGCACGCCGCCGGTAGTACTCTGCCGACACATCACTGGGGATGTTGTCGGGCGAGTGATTGCGCGTCATGGGCGCCATTACAACCCGATTATCCATTTGTAATGACTTAAGGGAAAAAGAGTTGAATAAACTGTCGATCGCGGCCACGGCTTACCTCGCTGGCGTAGTTTATAGGTGGGCAGGTCGCGCACATCTCGTTGCAGCGCCCCGCGCTGTGAGGCCCGCAGACTACCGTAAAAGCAGACCCGGCGCCCTACCCCGTCTCGCTGATAACACTCGCAAGACCCATCCTTTAGTCGGCGTAGCCCTCTGGGTGGCGCTGATGCCAACGCCAAGCACTGGCAACAATCTCTTCCAACCTTGAAAATCGTGGCGCCCATCCCAACTCCTTTCGAATCCGATCACAGGAGGCCACTAATCGAGCAGGATCACCGCTTCGCCTGAGTCCGATTTGCGCGGGGATGTCTGCGCCAGTCACCGCCCGGGCTGTCTCGATGACTTGGCGTACGCTATACCCCTGCCCGTTGCCCAGGTTATAGACACAGTTACCGCGCTCAAGACCCTGCAAGGCCACCAGGTGAGCATCGGCAAGATCAAGAACATGGATGTAATCGCGAATACAGGTGCCATCAGGCGTAGCGTAATCGTCACCAAAAATGGTGATGCTGTCCCGCCTACCTGCTGCAACCTGCAAGACCAGCGGTATCAGGTGAGTCTCGGGATGATGATCCTCGCCACGCCTCTCGGTGGCACCGGCGGCATTGAAGTAGCGCAAACTGGCATAGCGGAGGTCGTGTGTTTGGGATATCCAATGTAGCGCGCGCTCCAGTGCCCATTTTGATTCACCGTAAGGGCTTCCTGGCGCGACAGGGCTGTCCTCTGCGATCAATTGATCCCCGGGCATGCCAAACAGGTTGGCGGTAGAGGAGAGAATGAAGCGCTCCACGCCTCCTGCCACACAGGCGTCAATCAAGTTGAGTCCGTTGACCACGTTATCCCGCAGATAGAGTAGCGGCGACGCCATCGACTCACCCACCAGCGAGCGCGCGGCAAAGTGCATCACCGCCGCGGGGCGATGCGCCTCGATAGTGCTGCGGATTGTTTCAGCCGACGCGAGATCGCCCTCAACCCAGATCGCCTCTTTGGGCACCGCTGCGCGGTGACCCTGAGAGAGGTTATCGAAGACCACCACCTCGTGGCCGTGCTGCAATAAAACCTCGCACATCACGCTACCGATATACCCGGCACCGCCAGTCACTAAGACCTTCATTGCGGCGCTCCCACCAGCCTGCCCACGCTGCATGAGGCCGTCATATGCGCTGCTCGGCTCCACTGACTGCCAGTGCCTGCCGAAGCCGCTCCGCAGCCGCTTCTGGGGTCACATCGCGTTGCTGCTCGCTGAGCATCTCGTAACCCACCATATGCTTGCGTACCGAGGCCGACCGCAATAGCGGTGGATAAAAATGGGCGTGCAATTGCCAATGCGCGGAAGCCGTCGCGCCAGGCGCGCCGTGCCACCCCATCGTGTAGGGGCAGGGGGTGTCGAACAGTCGATCATAGGCCCTTAATAAGCCTTGCAAGATGTCAGCTAAGGCGAGGCACTCTGTCGCATTCAGACCGTCCAGATGATCGACATGCCGGCGCGGCAGCAACAGCGTCTCAAAGGGCCAGACGGCCCAGTAGGGCACCAGCACTAACCAATGAGCGTTGCGCAGGACCAATCGCTCACCCTGAGCCTCCTCCGCCGCCAGATAGTCCTGTAGCAAGACCGATCGATGTTTTTCCTGCCATGCTTTTTGGTGTGCGTCCTCTTTGCGCGCTTCGCTGGGGAGATAATCCACAGCCCAAATCTGACCGTGGGGGTGAGGATTGGAGCAGCCCATCATCTCACCGCGATTTTCAAACACCTGCACCCAGTGATGCGTTTGGCGAAGCGCACGGACCTCCTCACACCAGAGCGCAACCACGGCTTCAAGTTCGTTTGAGGTCATCACTGAGAGCGTTTTGTGGTGGTCGGGGCTGTAGCACAACACCCTGCAGCGACCCGATGCGGGCTCAGAGACAAACAGATCAGCAGCGCCCGGGCCCGACGGCTCGGCCTCATCTCGCCCGCCAGACTTTGGCACCGACATCGCAGGAAAGTCGTTATCAAACGCCCATGGCGAGGCATAAGCGGGATTGGCCTCTCCATTGACACGAAAATTGCCCGGGCATAGATAGCAATTCGGGTCATAGGCGCTGGCATCCGGCGCGACATCCGGATGTTCCTCACCTTGCCAGGGTCGCGCGGCGCGCTGCGGGGATACAGTCACCCAATCGCCGTTCAGCGCGTTGCGACGGCGATGCGGCCCCTCAGTGGCATGTGTTTCAAGATTCATGGCAGGACTGAGATCTCCCGGGCGCCCGCGACAGGTCGTACCCGATAACAAGCTGGCTGCCGCGAAGTCGATGCAGCGTAGTGCTGACAGAGGCTGTGAGCCACGGCGTTAACACGGCTCTGGTCGACCAGCGCAATGATACACCCGCCGAAACCGCCGCCCGTCATGCGAGCGCCGTAAACACCCTGCTCCGACAGCGCGAGATCTACCAGCAAGTCGAGCTCAGCGCAGGACACGGCGTAGTCATCACGCAACGACGCATGGCTCTCCTGCATCAGAGCGCCCAGTTGCGGCCAATTAGCGGCGTGCAAAGCGGCAACGCTTTGATGAACACGCTTATTTTCACTGACGACATGTCGAGCCCGACGATAAAGCACATCGTCTTCGGTCAGTCGCTGCAGGTCGAGCTCGGTCAAATCACGGAGCGTCTGCATGCCCAACTCAGCTGCAACCCGGTCACATTCCTCGCGGCGCTTGGCGTACTCGCCGTCGGCCAGCGCGTGTGCCACGCCCGAGTGCACGGCCAGTAGCGCCGTTCCCGCCTCCGTAAAGGGAATCTGGGTGACCTCGTTGTGAAGACAATCAAGCAATAAAGCATGTCCCGCCTTGGCATGCTCAACCACGGTTTGATCCATGACACCGCAGGGGACGCCGGCAGTCTCACGCTCCGCCGTCACGCACGCTGCGGTCCGCTCATCCGAGGACAAAGGCTTACCGGTGACCGCCTCAATCAAATGGGCCATCGCCAGCTCCAGCGCTGCGCTGCTCGATAATCCGCCTCCCGCTGGGACGCTGGAGATCACCTGAATATCCAGCTCGGGACACTGGATACCACGACGCTGGTACTGCGCCACCACACCCTGCACGTAACGCAACCAAGGCACAGCATGCGGCCGGTCGAGCTGATCAAGCTTCAAGGAGGCCTGTGTTCTAAACGCCTGGCTGTTAACGGTTAACTGCCCTGGCGTCTGCCCAGAGGCCGCCGCAACAACCGTGTAACGGTCGATTGCCATGGGCAGGACCCAACCGGCGTTGTAGTCGGTGTGCTCACCGATCAGATTGATGCGTCCGGGAGCGGCACCGAACCAGCGAGCCGGCTCTCCAAACTGGCGCTCGAATTGATCCGCTGTGCCCTGGATCAGTTCATCAAGGCATGGGCTGGCTTCGATCATGGCAAGAGCGTCATCGGCATATCGGCGTTCATCGCAGAAGCTGGGCAGTAACGGGTCACGGCCAATCCACGGTTTCGGACCCAGCGTACACCAGAACATTACCCTCCACGTGATCTGACATGCGTCAACTGCATTGGTTTCAGAATGACCTGCGGCTCGAAGATAACCCCGCGCTCGCCAGCGCAACGGTTGCCGACAGCCTGCTCTGCGTCTATCTCCTGCCAAAACCGAGGCCTTGGTGCAACTTGACAGGCCTTGGTCCGCAACGGGATCGTTTCCTCCGCGAATCCCTGCAGACGCTCAAGGTCGATCTACAAGAGATGGGTCAGGACTTGATGGTACTCGAGGGCTCTCCCGAACTCGTGCTGCCCAATTTGGTTCATCGATTTGGTATTGACCGAATCTCTACCAGTGACACGCCCGGCTGGTACGAAAAGAAAGCCATCCGTTTTCTCGAGGAAAAGCTGCCAAGGTTATTAAAGATCTTTCGGGGCCCGGCTCTATTCGACAGTGAGCAGTTGCCATTTAGCCTCGAAGATCTACCGCACAATTTTTCACCATTTCGTCGCAAAGTAGAGAAGCTGACGATACCGGGTCCGCTGGCGAAACCGGCGGCGTTTCCTCCCCCACCGTCTGCGCAATTTGACGCGATTCCCCGAGCCGCCGCATCGCCCCACCCCGGTTTGCCATTACCCGGCGGCAGCGCGGCGGGCCTGCGGCGCCTCGATCAATTTTTGTTTCAGACACATGCAATTGCCGATTACAAACAAACCCGCAACGATCTCGATGGCTTGGCGGGCTCCAGTACTTTGTCCCCTTGGCTGGCGAATGGTGCACTGTCAGTGCGCACCGTGGCGCATCAGATTTTTCGTTACGAGCGCGAGCACGTCGCCAACGAGTCGACCTACTGGCTCTACTTTGAACTCCTGTGGCGCGAGTTCTTCCACTGGCGCGCCGTTGTCGACGGCAAAAGTCTGTTTAAGCAAACGGGCCGCCAAGGCCGCCGCTTACTGACGACGTTTGAGCCGCGTCAATTCGCCAGGTGGTGCGCAGGCGATACCGACTACGCGTTGGTCAACGCGCTGATGCGACAGTTGCTGGCGACAGGCTGGATGAGTAATCGCGGCCGCCAAATTGCCGCATCATGTTTGATTAACGAGCTCGGCCTCGATTGGCGCTATGGCGCCGCCTTTTTTGAACAACAACTCATCGACTACGACGTGGGCAGTAACTACGGTAACTGGCAGTACCTTGCCGGCGTGGGATCAGACCCCCGGGGCGGGCGGCATTTCAACCTAGAAAAACAGGCCGCGCAGTACGACCCGGATGGTCTGTTCACCACCAAGTGGGGCGGGTTTCGGCCCCGCCAGCCAGAGCACGTCGTCGATGGCGCTGACTGGCCTATCTCGGAACCATCCTGATGGCCCATCGGAAAAAATCTGATTTGCCCAGCAAGATCTGCCCTGTCTGCGAGCGTCCGTTCAGCTGGCGCGCGCGCTGGAGGCATCAGTGGGAAGAGATTGTCTACTGCTCAAAACGCTGCAGCGGGCAGCGGTGGAAAAGGCAGCCCTCAGCCGCAACACGCGATCAACACTAGAGCGCTTCGAGCTGCCCTAGGGTTTGGTCCGCCCACTTGAGCACCGCAGCGCGGTCGTCATCGCCCCGTTTGCGCCAGCCGCCCAATATCAAACCCATGCGAGGGTTTTGACTCAGAAGCTCGTTGTGGCGGTCAATAAAGTGCCAATACAGGCTGTTGTAGGGACAGGCACCCTCACCCGTGACTTTTTTGGGGTCGTACTGACAGTGCTTGCAGTGGTCACCCTGCTTCTGGATATATTTGCCGCTCGCCGCATACGGCTTGGACGCCATAATGCCGCCATCGGCGAACAGCGCCATGCCAAGCGTGTTGGGTAGTTCCACCCACTCGTAGGCATCGACATAGACGCCGAGATACCAAGCACACACGGCTGGGACGTCTAGGCCCGCAATGAGCGCAAAGTTGCCAATGACCATTAGTCGCTGAATGTGATGCGCGTAGCCCAGATCAAGCGACTGCCTGAGTGCTTTTGAAAGACAGCGCATACCGGTGTCTCCCGTCCAAAACCATTCGGGCAGCGGCCTTACCGCTGACAAGGCGTTGTACTCCCGGTAATCAGGCATGTGGTGCCAGTAAAGGCCTCTTACGTACTCTCGCCAACCGAGCACTTGCCTAATAAAGCCCTCTGCCGCAGCCAGCGAGCAATGTCCGCGTCGATAGGCGGCTTCGACTTTCTCGCAGACACCCAGAGGATCAAGCAATCCACAGTTCAAATACATGGAAATCAAGCCGTGAAACAGCCAAGGAGACGCCTCAGCCAAGCCATCTTGATAGGTGCCAAAGGCGGGCAAGGCGTTTTCACAAAACCACTCTAGCTCCGCTTCTGCCGTCTCGCCTGTCACCGCCCAGCGAAAGGTAGACAGGTCTCCAGGGTTATCGGGAAACAACGCTGTGACGGTATCGATCACCTGTTGGGTGACCTCGTCAATGTCGGGATTGGGACGTGCGGGAATATCGCACTGCCCTCGCCAACCCGAGCGATTTTCCGCATCGTAATTCCACTTGCCGCCCTCGGGTTGATCGCCATCCATCAGCAATCGATAGCGCTTGCGCATATCGCGGTAGAAGTACTCCATGCGCAGCTGCTTGCGCCCGGCGGCCCAATCAGAGAAGTCTTGCCGCGAGGCGAGAAAACGTGTGTCGTCGATCAGATTGACCGGCACGTTCAGCGTGGCCGACCAGTTTTCCATCTGTTCACGCAGTCGAAATTCACCCGGCTCACAGACTCTGAGCCGAGCAAATGGCGTGTTTTTCTGGACCTGCTGGCAGGCAGCCAGTAGCGACGGCATTGACTGATCGATCGAAACATACTCTACGTGATAGCCACGCTCGCGAAGGTGCGCGGCAAAATGGCGCATCGCGCTAAACAGCAACACCATTTTGTGTCGGTTATGGCGCACATAGGTGGCCTCTTCGCGCACCTCGGCCAAAATCACCACCGCTGCCCCGGGCTCTACTCCGGAGAAGGCCGGGTGAGGCCAGCTCAGCTGGTCTCCCAGCACCAAAATGGCGACGTCTTTTTCCATGTCGTCTTTTACGTTTTATCCCATGCGGTAGACCGGTTGCCGGGTCGTCTCAAAGCGGACAGACTGCGGACACTATCTGTGGCAAAACGCCTGAGGAATACCCAGATGACGTGGCTCAAACGATCGCTCACCGTGCTGGCTCTGCTTTCTGCGGTGCTGGTTGCCGCTTTCTTTGCTCTGGGCCCGCAATGGATTGATCGCGCCTCTAATCAGGTGGCCGGCGACCCCGGGCGAGCCCCAACGGCTGAGGCACTGGCCCTCCACCGGCAACTGATCGTTGGCGATTTGCACGCCGATTCGACGCTGTGGGGAAAAGACCTGCTAGCACGCAATGCATGGGGGCAGGTCGATCTCCCCCGTTTGCTCGAGGGCGGTGCGACGCTACAGATGTTCACGACCGTGACCAAATCTCCTCGCGGCCAGAACTATGAGCAGAATGCGACGGACGCAGCCGACAACATCACCTTGCTGGCAATCGCGCAGCGCTGGCCAAGCGCCGCCCACAGCAGCCTCTTCGCCCGAGCGGCACTGCAGGCCGATCGCGTTCACGAAGCAGCTCGTAACAGCCCGCAGCTCACTGTGATTCGCTCTCGCAAAGATCTGGAGGCGGTGTTGGCGTCTCGTGTCGGCGGCGAGCAGGTCGTGGGTGCGCTACTGGGCACCGAGGGTTCTCACGCGCTGGATGGCGAGTTGGACAACATCGGCCGCCTCTATTCGGCGGGTTTCCGCATGATGGGACTACAACACTTTTTCGATAACCGCCTGGGGGGATCTTTACATGGTGAATCGCAAGCGGGGCTGACGTCTTTTGGCGAGGCCGCAGTGCGCACCATGCATGAGACCGGCATCATGATCGATGTGGCCCACAGTAGCGAAGCGACGGTACACGACACCCTCCGCGTTACCGAGGGTGCGGCGTTAATCGTGAGCCACACTGGTTTCAACGGGCATTGCCCGAGCCCGCGCAATATCAGTGATGACACCATGTCGATGATTACCGAGGCAGGCGGTCTGATCGGTGTCGGGTTTTGGGCCGATGTGACCTGCGGCGAGGGTGTCGACGCCATTGCCAGCGCCATCCGCTACGGCGTTGACCGTTTTGGGCTAGAGCATATTGCCTTAGGCTCTGACTGGGATGGTTCAGTGACCACCCCTATCGATGCCTCGCAACTTCCCCACCTGACGCAAGCGCTGCTGGATGCGGGATTCAGCGAGGACGAGGTCAAAGCCGTGATGGGCGGCAATATGGCGCGCTTCCTGACGCAACACCTACCGGCCGGCTGATCACTTACCATGGCGCCGGGCACAAATGGGGGGTCATGATGCCGCCCAGTCAGGGCGACCGGTAAGTAAGAGCGCTCGATGTAGTGAAGGCCCCACAGGCGTAGGGGCCACAATCGTTGTTGGGTGGTCCAGGTTAGAACGACACCCACAAATCGCTTAGCTATCCCCAGTCAACTATCCAGCAGCAGTGACGCCAAGCGCTTACGGTGATGAATCGCTCCGCCATACATTTGCTGCGCCCATTGGGCACGGCGAATAAACAGCGTGGAGTCACACTCCCAGGTAAAGCCAAAGCCCCCATGGAACTGCACCGAGCGATCGCCAGCGAACACCATCACCTCATCGGCAGCGACTTTGGCCATGCGACAGGCAATCTCGGCGTCCTGATCCAGCGCCTCATCCCCCACTATCGTCGCCCCGTGGTAGACAAAGGACCGCGCATTTTCCATACCCACATAAATGTCCACGGTGGGATGCTTGAGCGCCTGATAAGAGCCGATCAATTTGCCAAACTGCTTCCGTGTCTTGAGGTACTCGGTAATGCTGGCAAGGCATTTGTTGGCCGCGCCCGTGGTTTCAGCCGCAGTCAGCAAAGCACCCAGGAGCAGCGTATCCCTGATTGCCACCGACACCGCGTCACCGCGGACCACCTCGGCGGGCGTCACGCCGGAGAAGTCGACATTGGCCGCACGCTTGGTCAGGTCGATCAGCACATTTTCTGAAATCGCACTGTCTGCGACGCTACTGCGCTCCACCACGGCCAACACAGGTGCACCCCCCTCGCTGGCCACCACCACGAAGACATCCGCCACACTGGCGTCGGCGACATAACTTTTCGCGCCAGCCAGCGCACCATCGGCGCCGAGGGCGACACCCATGTTGCTCGCGCCCCAGTCGCCTCCGTCCAAATACGCAATCGTGCCGACCGAGCCGGAGCAGAGGCGTCCCAGCCAATCCGCTGCTGATTCACCCGCAGCACGCCAAATCAATTGGCCCGCCAACGTGGAACTGAGTAGCGGTGTCCCCAGCAGTCCCCCACCGAGCGCTTCGAATACCGGCACTGCCGAGCCCACGCCCATACCGGCACCACCGACGGTGTCAGGCAAGGCAATGCCGGCCCAGCCCATTTCCACCATTGACCGCCAGGTACCCGCGTCGAAACCAGTATCGGTCTCCAACTGAGCCCTCACCGCCTCGATCGGCGCCTGGTCTCGGACAAAACCTCTGGCCACGTCGAGCAGCATGCCCTGCTCCTCGGTCAGGCTGATCGATACATTTCCTAAGACTGACATCCCGACCCCCTTACTTCGGCAGGCCGAGCACATGCTCGGCCACAATATTGGCCTGCACCTGCGTGGTGCCGCCGCCGATGGTCGCGCCAAAATTACTGAAGTAGGCGCGCTGCCAGAATCCGCCGCTGACCGCGTCAGCATCACCAACGTACAGAGCACTTTGCGCCCCCTGCTTGCTGGCGGTGTATTGCTTCATACGGCGCTCATATTCTGTCCCCCGGTATTTCACCGACAGCGCAAGGCCCATCGGATAATCCGAGGTCAGGGCGGGAATACCCGACCGTCGACCGGTCAATGACAGCGCCTTGGCCTCCATGATGAAGCCGACCAGGTCGTCACGAACGACCGGGTCAGAGAGCAGCGGCTCACCGTCGTGCTCGAGCTTGGAGAGCTCTTCGATCATGTCATCTACCTGAATCGTGACGCCCCAGTAGCCGCTGGCCTGACCTGCCGTGACACCGCGCTCGTACTCGAGCGTTTTCATAGCAACCATCCAACCACCACCCTCTTCACCCATGAGACAACTCGCGGGTATTCGGGCGTCAGTGAAAAACGTCTGGTTAAAACCATATTCCCCTGTGACTTTGCGGATGGGATGCGCCTCGACGCCATCAATTTTCATCGGCGAGAGAAAGAAAGACAGGCCATCATATTTGCGCTCGGTGTTGGGGTTAGTGCGCGCCAGCAGAATCATGTGATCCGCGTAATTTCCAAGCGTGGTCCAGATTTTGGAGCCGTTGACGACGTAGTCATCGCCGTCGCGCACAGCACGGGTCTGAACCGCACCCAAATCAGAGCCATGGTCAGGCTCGGAAAAACCCTGGCACCATATCTCTTCACCCGAGAGGATGTTTTTGATGTATTTGGCTTTTTCTTCGTCAGTGCCCATATCGAGCAACAGCGGACCCACCCAATTCAGGCCGATGGTGTTAAAGATGATCGGCGCGTTATGCTTCGCCAGCGCTTTGTCGACGATGTACTGATAGGCCGGGTCTGCGCCCTGCCCGCCGTATTCGCTAGGCCAGTGCATACCGAGATAGCCCGCACTCCAGAGCTTGTGTTGCCACTCGCGCAGAAAATCCAGCTGCTGCTCGGTGCCCACTTCCAGAAAGGTCAGTGGCAGTAAAAACCCGGGGTCCGTTGGCACGTTCTCTGCCATCCACGCGGACACGTCATTTCGAAACGCGTTCAGCGCCGCTTTGTTATCGCTCATCTTTTTCTCCTGAGATTACGGCGTTTGATTACCCAAAGCTGCGTCGCATGGTGTCACATCGCAGGCACCATTGTCAGCCGAAGCCAGCCGAAGTCAGCCGAAGTCAGCCGAATTCAGGTGAGGTCTGCGGGCCATCGCCCTTTCCAATGGGGGAATGTTCTTAATCATAGAATGACCATGCAGCGAGCTGATTACCGCTTCACTTCCTACTTCACATCCCGCTTCACACTCGGGCGTGCCGGAGCATGGCCATGGCAGGGACCGTGTCTCAGAGAACCGGTGGATCAGAGGCCGTACTGACGTGTGGCCAGATCGCGCATGATCTCCTCGGAACCGCCACCGATGGCATTCACCCGAACCTCTCGATAAATGCGCTCGACGCGGTTGCCTCGCATATAGCCGAGGCCACCCAGTATCTGCATGGCTTCCCGCGCACAGAACTCCATCACCTCACTGGCCTGCACCTTCAATAAAGCGATATCGCCCGGATTCGGTGTGCCGGCCTCAATCGATTCGTAGCAAAAGCGGATGTAGGCTTGAGTCGCGTTAAGCTGCTGCTTCATCTGCGCGATTTTGTGGCGGATAACCTGATGATCGGCGAGACGCTTACCAAACGTCTTGCGTTCGGTGGCCCAGGCGACAGCCTCCTCGAGGCAAACCCGTGCGTAGGCCTCCATTGCCGCGGCCATCCCCATACGCTCGCTATTGAAATTGGTCATGATGACCTTGAAACCCTCGTTTTCAGCGCCAATCAAATTGGCAACTGGCACTCGGACCTCGTCGAAATACAAGGTGGCAGTATCGGAAGCCCACCATCCCATCTTGCGATCAAGCGACGTCCGCGAAAAGCCTGCTGCATCGGTCGGGATCAACAACATAGACACTCCGCCCGCACCGTCGCCGCCCGTTCGCACCGCCGTTGATACCCAGTTGGCGCGCATACCGCCGGTAATGTAGGTCTTGCTACCGCTGACAACGAAATAATCACCCTCGCGGACCGCGGTCGTGGCTAGATTCGCCACGTCCGAGCCCCCGCCCGGCTCAGTAATGCCCAGCGAAATCCATTTCTCGCCCCTGAGCACGGGTGGCGCGACCTCCGCCTGCATCCAGTCAGGCCCCCAGTTCAATACCGGTGGCAAACCGATGCCGTGCACCATCAGTGAGGCGCTAATGCCGCCGGCGCCGACTCGGGACAGTTCTTCATTGACAATCCACGAATACCAACTATCGGCGGGCGTGCCGCCAAACTGCTCTGGATAACCGAGGCCCAATAAGCCAACGGCTGCCGCTTTCGGCCAGAGCTCGGAAGGTATTTCGCCCGCCTCATCCCAGGCATCTGCGTAGGGCATCACTTCACTATCAATGAATCGGCGAAGTGCCTCGCGCCAGGCATGATGCTCCTCCGTGAAATGAGGGTTGGGCTGACGCGCACTGTCAAAGTCAAGACTCATAACCACATCCTGTTGGGCTCTTATGCTGGTGTTTTTGTAATGCGTGCTCTCGTTGTTCTGATACTTTGTGATGCCGTGACCCCGTGGCCACGACGCCCTGTTTGTACGCACTGATCAAGCCAGAGTCAATGAACGTATAGGTTACAATCGCGCCCGTCGCCATCTCGCGCTCGGGCGCAGTGATGAGGGGGCGCAGCGCTCAGGAACCCGTTATGAAATATGTCGGTCAGGCCGATTACTCGCATTCAACAGCACCGCGTATTGGTGTGCTGCTGACCAATTTGGGGACGCCTGAAGCACCCACAGCGAGAGCACTGAAGCCCTATCTCAAGCAGTTTCTGTGGGATCCGCGGGTCGTTGAGGTACCTCGCCCCATTTGGTGGCTGATTCTGAACGGCATCATCCTGAATACTCGCCCGAAGCGCTCAGCGGAAGCCTACAGAGCAGTGTGGAACGAGCGCGGCTCGCCGCTGCTCGCGCACCTTGAAGATCAGGTGTTAGGCGTTAGTGAACGCTTGCTTGCCCGACACGGTGATCGCTTTATTGTCCGCGGTGCCATGCGATACGGCTCGCCAGCGATTGCCGATGTCCTGACCGAGATGTTCGATGCGGGGGTGCAGAAGTTGGTGGTGCTGCCGTTGTATCCACAGTACGGCGGCCCTACAACAGGCTCAACTTTTGATGAGGTCAGTCAGGACCTCACCCGACGACGATGGCTTCCCGCATTACGCTTTGTCAGCGCCTATCACGACCACCCTCGCTACATTGCCGCGGTGGCGGACAGTATCCGCGCGCACTGGGCAACCCATGGCCGCGCGCAAAAACTGATCCTGTCCTATCATGGCATGCCGAAACGCTATCTGATGGAGGGCGATCCCTATCACTGTCAGTGCCATAAGACGTCGCGCTTGATTGGTGAGGCGCTTGAGTTGAGCGATAGCGAGATGATGACCACCTTCCAATCACGATTTGGTCGTGAGGAGTGGTTACAGCCCTACACCGACGAGACCCTCGAGGCATTACCGGGCCAAGGCGTCACGGCGGTGCAGGTCGTTTGTCCGGGGTTTTCCGCAGACTGCCTGGAAACGATCGAGGAGATCGGCATGGAGAATCGGGACACCTTTCTCGAAGCTGGCGGTACGCGATACGAATACATTCCTTGCCTGAATGCTGAGACCGGTCATCTGGACACGCTGACCGAATTAGTCACTGAGGAACTGCAGGGTTGGTTGGGTCCAATCCATGACGCGGCGACAACTGAGCAACTGGCGCGTCGTCTCGGCGCTGAGAACTAACTGACCTTTGGCTCTCCATCGTGGCGCGCCACTGAGCTCGCCACCCTGTCGCTTTAGTGCGCAGGCTCAAACCAGCCGAGCGTCATGGCGAGGCCGATACCCAACAAGAACAGTAATGTCAGGCGCACCCGATCATGGCTGTGAAACTGCACCTCGGGTAACAAATCCCCTAGCGCAATACAGATGAAGGCGCCTGCGGAAAAAGCTAGGGTGGCCGGTAGCCAGAGATCCAAAGCCAGATAGGGTGCGGCGCCAAAATAAAACAACCACAACACCAATGGGCAGAGCAGTGCAAACACCCAACCGGCGAGCCTGCGGGCAGCCGGCGTTGAGCCCGTTGCTGCCATCACTGTCTCGATCGACAGTGCATCGAGCGGCTTGTGCAGCAAAATCGCCAGGAATACGCCCGCCCCCGCAAGGCCAACGCCTGCTGAGGCACTCACCAGCACCGCGCCCAATGCCAAGCCGTCGACAATTGTGTGGACACAGAGCCCGGCGAACAACCCGGCGGCACCCAAACTTTGATCCGGTGGATGCGCATGGTCGTGGGCATGGGCATGGTCATGACTATCGCCTGAGGCCAGGTCACAGTCTGCCGCTGCCCCACCAAAATCGTGCTGATGGAAATGAAACCACCGCAACAGCAGCAACATGAAGACTAAGCCCGCCAGTGTCCAGATCATGACCGAATCGATACGCTCAACCGCCGCATAGCTGTGGGGAATCAAATGCAACAGCGCGACGCCCAGCATTAACCCCGAGACCAGGCTCAACACCATCTGAGTTCGGGTGTGGGTCATCTGGAAGCGTCGAGGCAAGCTACTACCCAGTAGTGACATCGCAAACAAGGCACTGCCGTAGACAAAAACCAGCGTGGTCGGCGTCATTAAATTAGCCCCTGACCAGGTTATCGCGATGGATCATTTCTTCCTCGCCGCAATAGCCGAGTGTGGCCTCTATCTGGCCAGAACTTTTACCGATCAGCGCCGCCGCCTCATCAGCGGTGTAGTTCACAAGTCCTCGCGCACGCTCCCGGCCGGTGCTGTCGACACACGACACCAAATCGCCACGCTGAAATTCACCCGACACCGCTGTGATGCCAATCGGCAGGAGAGATCGCCCTTGCTCCGACACACCTCGCACCGCTCCATCGTCCAGTACCAGCTGACCTTTGGCATGAAGCAAACTCGCTAGCCACTGCTTGCGCGCACTTTGCGGTTGCCGCTGGGTTTGCAAGAAGGTACCAACGGATTCTCCGGCAGCGACGCTCGCTACAACATCAGGCACTCGACCGTTGGCGATCACTGTACCGGTGCCCGAGCGTGCCGCGAGGCGCGCAGCACTCAGCTTGGTGGCCATCCCGCCGCGCCCCACAGCAGAGCCACCCCCCGCGACCTGATCCAACTCGGGATCGTGCACGTCGGCAGATTGAATCAGCTGCGCATTGGCGGCGCGGCGCGGATCGCCGTCCATCAAGCCGTCCTGATCGGTGAGAATCAGTAAAGCATCGGCGTCAACCAAATTGGCTACCAACGCCGCCAGCGTGTCGTTGTCACCGAGACGGATCTCATCAGTGACTACCGTGTCGTTCTCGTTAACGATGGGCAAGACGTCCATAGACAGCAACGTGTTGAGCGTGCTTCGAGCATTCAGATAACGGTCGCGGGCACGAACGTCAGCATGGCTCAGCAAGATCTGTGCAGTGGTGACGCCATGCGGGCCCAAACACTCCTCATAAGCGCGCACTAACGCAGACTGCCCGACTGCGGCGGCCGCTTGCGATAGATTCACTTCATGGGGACGCTCAGACAACTTCAATCGCGCCAGGCCTGCGACGATCGCGCCACTTGATACCAACACCACATCGCGTCCACCCGCCCGCAGCACGGCGAGTTGATCAGCGAGGCGACTGACGACCGCTAAATCCAGCCCGCGTCCGTCATCAGTCAATAGGGCGCTGCCGACCTTGATTACCCAACGTCGGGCATCTGCCAGTCTTTGTCTATCACTGGGCAGGGCTTGAGTAGTCAATGTCGATACTCCACGGCGATCTCATCATCCTCATCGCCGCCCTCCTTCGCACGAGCGCGCGCCTGAGCCCGTGCGGCCTGCAGTGTCGCAATCCGCTCTCGCGCCTCCTGCTGCATACGCTCTTGGGCAGCCTGCTCTGCCTCACCGGCAGCCGGGTCTGTCCGCAGTTGCTCCGCATGAGTCTCTAGATGAGTCATCAAGTCCCCGCAGAGCACGTCTGTTTGCATACCCGCCACAGCAGAAATTTCATAGACCGGGCCCTGCCAGTTCATTGCCGCCACCACGCGTTCCCGGCAATTCGCAATGGCGTCAGCGTCGAGCAGGTCGATTTTGTTCAACACCAGCCATCGGGGCCTGGCGGCCAACGCGGGACTGAAACGCTCCAGTTCGCGAATGACAGCACAGGCCGCCTCAGCCGGGTCGCTGCCGTCAATCGGTGCAACATCAACGAGATGGAGTAGCACGCGGTTGCGGGTCAGGTGTTTGAGAAAGCGAATACCCAAACCCGCTCCCTCAGACGCGCCTTCGATCAAACCCGGAATATCAGCCACAACGAAAGACCGGTGTGCATCGACTGACACCACCCCCAGGCTGGGAATCAGCGTGGTAAACGGGTAATCCGCCACTTTGGGTGTCGCTGCAGACACCGCGCGAATGAAGGTCGACTTACCGGCATTGGGTAGGCCTAGCAAACCCACATCGGCGAGCACCTTAAGTTCGAGCTTCAGCCGCCGGGATTCGCCTTCCGTACCGGGCGAGCTTTGACGTGGCGCTCGGTTGACGCTGGATTTATAACGGGTGTTACCGAGTCCGTGAAAGCCTCCTTGTGCGACCAGCAACCGGTCGCCCGCCTCGCGGATATCCCCAAGCACTTCACCGGAATCTTCATCGAGCACTGTCGTCCCAAGCGGCACGGGCAGCACCAGATCAACACCCGATTTGCCTGAACAGTTGCGGCCGCGGCCTGCCTCACCATTTTCCGCACGAAACCGCCGGGTATAGCGGTAGTCGATCATAGTGTTGAGTGCGTCGTCACCCTCCAGAAAAACCGAGCCACCATCGCCGCCGTCGCCACCATCCGGTCCACCTCTGGGCACATACTTTTCACGACGGAAACTCACGCAGCCGTTGCCGCCTTTGCCCGCGGTGACTTCGATAGTGGCTTCGTCGACAAATTTCATGGTTCAACCTGAGTGGGTGGCAAAAAAAAACCTCGCCGGCTGACGAGGTTTTTCAGATCCTTCGGCGTCCGGTTTACGCCGTTAAGATACGGACCTGCTTGCGATTCTGTGGACCGCCATTAAAAAACTCCACCGTCCCGTCAGCTGTGGCATACAAAGTATGGTCCTTACCGACGCGTACGTTCTCGCCCGCGTGAAAACGAGTTCCGCGCTGCCGGACGATGATGCTACCCGCTGACACAGCCTGGCCGCCATACGCCTTGACGCCGAGTCGCTTGCTTTCAGAATCTCGCCCGTTACGGGTACTACCGCCTGCTTTTTTATGCGCCATTTCTCGAGTCTCCTGTCAGCCGCTGATCGCCGTGATTTTGACTTCGGTGTACCACTGGCGATGACCGGTTTCCTTCCGGTGATGCTTACGGCGGTTAAATTTCACGATGCGAATCTTGTCGTGCCGGCCGTGCGCCACCACCTCTGCAGTGACCTTGCCGCCTTCTACAAGCGGTGCACCAATCTTAACGTCGCTACCTGAACCCACCATGAGCACTTCGTCGAACTCAAGGGTCTCACCGGTTGCAACGTCAATCTTTTCGAGTTTGAGCTGCTCGCCTTCTTCCACGCGGTGCTGCTTACCACCGCTTTTGATCACTGCGTACATTACTTTTTCCTCTCAGTTAGCCTGCTCGCGATTCAGACCGCCTTACAGCGGGGCAGAGTTCAGGCACCGAAACCCAGCCGCTAGGCCGGATCAAGGGCGCGAAAGATACGCCTTCGCGGGGTCGAGCGCAAGTGTGAGGATTGACGGCCCCACAGGGGCGCCAGTGGCCTGAAGCGGGCCAAAACCCAATTTGAGTGACAGTTAAGGGTCCAACATCGACCGACGCGTGGCGACTCAGGGTGTCTCAGCCTATACTTGCGGGGCAATGGGGGAAGGCTCGTGAACATAGCAATCAGAGACAGCGTCGCAGCCGAATTCGCGCGGGTCGACGATGTCATCGTGGCGCTACTGCAGTCTGACGTGGAAATGGTCGAAAACATTGGCCATTACATTATTCAGGCGGGCGGAAAACGGATGCGGCCGCTGCTGGTCCTGCTTTCTGCCAAGGCACTGGGCGGCATAGAAGACGCACATATCCGCTTCGCCGCCGTGGTGGAATTCATTCATACGGCCACATTGCTACATGACGACGTGGTGGATTTATCTACCCTGCGGCGCGGACTACCTACCGCCAATGCCAAATTTGGCAATGCCCCCAGCGTCTTGGTCGGCGACTTCATTTACACCCGGGCTTTTCAGCTGATGGTGGGCTTGGGCAACATGCCGCTGTTGGCGCTCATGGCGGAGACTACGAACACCATTGCCGCGGGTGAGGTCATGCAACTAGTGCATGCCGGCGACCCGGACACGCAGGCGGAGCAATATCAGGAAATCATTCGGCGGAAAACGGCGGCGCTGTTTGCGGCCGCCTGTCACGGTGCTGCTTTACTACATAAGGCGAGTGCTACAGAGGCTCAGGCGTTACACGAATATGGCATGCATTTGGGGATCGCTTTTCAGCTCGCTGATGATCTCCTCGATTATGCCGGCGACCCCGAGCAGACCGGCAAAAACGTGGGCGACGATCTGAATGAAGGCAAGATCACCCTGCCCCTGTTACACGCCATGAAAGTGGGCGACGAGGCGGACCGAGACTTTGTTGCCGAGACCTTACGTAACAAAAACGGCAATGCCTTCGCCGACATTATGATGATCGTGCAACGCACGGGGGGCATTGACGCGACTCGAGAGGCCGCCCAAGGCCATCAGACAAAGGCCATTGCCGCGATTGAAACGCTGAGCGATAACGAGGCAACGCTGGCACTGGCGACCATGGCAGACCGAGCGGTGGATCGCCAGAACTGATGACCATCACACCGCAGGCGCTCCATGAAGCGCTGCAAGACATCGCATCCGAGACCGCCCAGCAGCGAATCGAACAGCTTTTTACCGCCTCGCCAGACCGCGCGGACCGCTACCGCTGTGAGGGACCGGGGCTGACGCTGGATTTCTCCAAACACCTCCTGACAGACGATACGCTGCAAACGTTACTGGAGTTGGCTACCGTCCGCTCACTGCCCGAGGCGTTCGAGCAGCTGATTCAAGGTCAGCAGGTCAACAGCTCGGAGCGGAGGCCAGCACTGCACACACTCCTACGGGGCACTGCTACTGGCGCTCATGCCGAGCGCGCGAGCGCCGTCGATAAAACGTTAGCTCGAATGGCGACACTCGTTGAAGCAGTGCACGACGGTGGGTGCCGAGGCGCAGGCGGCCAACACTTCACTGACGTCGTAAATCTGGGTATTGGTGGCTCTGATCTGGGACCACGTCTGATCTGCGGCGCGCTGGGGAGCGAGGCGATGCCGCTGCGTACCCACTTTGTTGCCAATATCGATCCAAACGACTTGGATCGCACACTGACTGCGCTCGACCCCCAGAGCACACTCTTTGTCATCTGCTCCAAATCGTTCACCACTGAGGAAACTCTCTCTAATGCGGCGCGCGCCCGCAAATGGCTTGAGGCCGCGGGCATTCGCGAACAGGCATTGGGGCTACACTTTATCGCCGTGACCACACAGGTTGCACAGGCGGGCGAGTGGCATATCCCCGAGGAGCGATGCTTCCCGCTATGGGACTGGGTGGGTGGCCGATACTCGCTGTGGTCGGCGGTGGGCGTCAGCATTGCACTGGGACTGGGTTGGTCGACTTTCGAGCGCTTGCTAGTGGGTGCCCGGTTGCTGGACGCGCATACCGAACGCGCCGCGCCAGGCGAAAACCTGCCCATGATGATGGCGCTACTCGAACTGTGGCAGACCCACTACCTCAAAACTGAGACCCATCTGGTACTGCCGTATGCCCAGAAGCTCGCTCACCTGCCGGATTTTCTGCAGCAGCTGACGATGGAGAGCAACGGCAAGCGGGTATCACCGGCTGGCGAAGTCTTGGAGCACCACACTGCGCCCGTTTTATGGGGATCGGCAGGCACTATTGGCCAGCACTCTTATTACCAGCTTCTGCATCAGGGAACGCGCGCATTCAGCGCCGACATCGTATTGCCGTTGCGCTCAGGTGAAGGTGATCTGGACGCACGACGCGCGCTGGCCGCCCATGCGCTGGCACAAAGTCGAGCCTTTATGGTGGGCCGGTCAGAGGAAGACGCGCGCGCGCTGGGAAATGAGCGCGGTTTCGACGAGGCAACGAGCCGGCAGTTTGAACTGCCGGGTAACCACAGCCATACACTGATACTGATGGATGACATCTCGCCAGAGTGCCTGGGCGCCCTGATAGCCGCTTACGAGCATAAAACCTACTTTCTGTCGGTATTGCTGAACCTGAACCCCTTTGACCAGTGGGGCGTGGAGCTGGGAAAAGAGATTGCCGGCCACATACGGCACTTACTTGAGACCGGTGAAAGCGAGATAGAAATGGATCCGGCAACGCTGAGAGCCTCAAGCGCGTGGCGAGAGGCCAATTCGAGCTAACGGATCAGCCGTCGATCAAAGCCAAGAGCTCTTCGGTTTTTTCGGTCATCAAAGCGGCATCGCCGCGGGATTCAACATTGAGGCGCACCACCGGTTCGGTATTGGACATGCGCAAATTAAATCGCCAGTCCGCGGAGTCCATGCCCAGTCCATCGAGCTTTTCCACCGCCAGAGCCTGCTCACGATAGCGCGCTTCGACCGCGGTAATCAGTGCCACGGGGTCTTCAACCTCGCGGTTGATCTCTCCCGAGCAGGGAAAAGCCGCTTCGCGGGCTGCCACCAAATCGGCCAGCGACTGACCTGCCTCGGACATGAGGCCTGCGATCAGCAACCACGGAATCATGCCGCTGTCACAGTAGGCAAACTCCCTGAAGTAGTGATGCGCCGACATCTCGCCACCGTAGACTGCGTCCACTTCTCGCATACGCTCCTTAATGAAGGCGTGCCCCGTTTTGCTGAGGACCGGCTCGCCCCCCGCCGCCAGGGCAATGTCTTGAGTGTTCCACGTCAACCTGGGATCGTGCACGATGCGCTGAGGGCCTAACCGGGACAAAAAGGCCTCGGCCAGCAGGCCGACAATGTAATACCCCTCAATGAAATGCCCTGCGCTGTCAAAGAAGAAGCAGCGGTCGAAGTCTCCGTCCCAGGCGATGCCCAGATCAGCGTGTTCTGCAACAACCCGATCTGCAGTCGCTACACGGTTCTCTACTAACAGCGGATTCGGTACACCGTTAGGAAAGTGCCCGTCAGGTTCATGGTGAACCTTTATGAACTCGAAAGGCAGATGGGGCTCTAGGGCATCCACAACACGCCCCGCCCCGCCGTTACCCGCTGTGCACACAATGCGCAAAGGTTTCAGTGCGCCCATGTCGACGTAGGACAGTAAATGCTGGATGTAAGCCGCCTGAGTGTCGACCGTATCGAAAGAGCCCCTGTGGCTGGCTGGAGTAAACGTATTCTGCTCGGCCAAGGCGCGAATTTCTCCAAGACCCGAATCACCCGAGATGGGTTTCGAGCCCTGCCGCACGAACTTCATGCCGTTATAGTCTTTGGGATTGTGGCTGGCAGTGACGGCAATACCTCCGCCGACACCGAGGTGCGCAGTGGCGAAGTAGATCTCCTCCGTCCCGCAGAGGCCAATATCCTGCACCGCAATGCCCTGCTCTCGCAGTCCGTCAACCAGCGCCGCCTTGATCGACTCGCTGGTCAAACGAATATCGTGCCCCACCACAACGCTACCCGGTTGAATCACCTCTGCATATGCGCGGCCAATGCGGCGCGCGATATCTTCGTTAAGCTGATCCGGTATGCGGCCACGGACGTCATAGGCTTTAAAGCAATCTAATGAGTCCGTCATACGTCCTGACCGTAGTGATGCTGATATACGTGCTGGGTGGCCTCGACAAACCCGGGCACACTGCCGCAATCGAATCGGAGCCCCTCAAATTGGTAGGCGAGCACCCGGCCTTCACGGGCCTGCACCTGCAACGCATCGGTGAGCTGCACCTCGCCATTGCGCCCGGGCGGCGTACTGCGGATGATGTCGAAAATGTCGGGAGTCAGTATGTAACGACCAATGACTGCCAAATTGGAGGGCGCCTCCTCTTTGGCGGGCTTCTCCACCATCTCGGTCACGCGAGTCAGCCCCTCGCGTTCAGTGGACCCTGCAATCACCCCGTACTTGTCGATCTCGTCCATGGGAACTTCCTGAACCGCGACCACGGAACACTGAAATTCCTCGTAAAGCGCCGCCATCTGCGCTAACACACCGGGGCCGCCACGGTTTAGGCAAAGATCGTCAGAGAGCACCACACCAAAGGGCTGTTGGCCAATTAGCGGCTCTCCGGTGAGGATCGCATGACCCAGACCCAACATCTCCCGCTGCCGCACCATGGTGAATACGCCCCGGTCGATGACATCGCGGATACCCTGCAAGTACTGCTCTTTGGAGGATCCCGCAATCTGGTGCTCCAGTTCGTAGCTGATATCAAAATGGTCGGCGATCGCGCGCTTGCCGCGGCCGGTGACCAGAGCACAGTTGGTCATACCGGCCTCAATCGCCTCCTCGACCCCATACTGCACCAGAGGTTTGTTCACCACCGGCAGCATTTCTTTGGGCATGCTTTTGGTTGCGGGCAAAAAACGGGTGCCATAGCCGGCAACCGGGAACAGGCACTTACCAATCATGCTGGCGTCTCCTCTCTGCCGTAGACATCATCAAAACGGACAATGTCATCCTCTCCTAAATACGAGCCGGACTGCACCTCGATCACTTCAAGTGGCTCCTCACTGAGATTGGCAAGCCGATGCTTCATACCGATTGGAATATAGGTCGATTGGTCGGGACCAAGGACCAAGTGCTCGTCGCCGCGAGTCACATGGGCTTCACCCGATACGATCACCCAGTGCTCGGCGCGCTGATGATGTAGCTGCAAGGACAGAGTTTGCCCGGGATTCACGGTCAAACGCTTGACCTGAAACTGCTCGCCAACCACCAGTGACTCGTATGACCCCCAGGGGCGAAATACTTTTTGATGAGTAGTGGCTTCGGGACGATCTGATGCCCGCAAAGCGTCCACCACCTGTTTGATCGACTGCGTCTGGTCTCTGGCAACGACCATCACGGCATCTGCGGTCTCAACCACCACCAGATCGCGGACACCAATCGCGGCCACCAAACGACTCTCGCTGCGCAAATAGTTATCCTTCGCATCCTGCAGCAGCACGTCGCCCTCGCATACATTGCCGGCCTCGTCGGCCTCACTGATGTCCCACATGGCGGACCAGGCGCCGACATCACTCCAGCCACACTCGAGGGCAGCCACGCCGCCCTCGAGTGTATGCTCCATGACCGCATAATCAATGCTTTCTGAAGGCGATGCCAAAAACGCCTCCTCCGATGGTCGGACAAAGTCGAGATCCCGCGTTGCGCTGCTCATAGCGGCCTTACAAGCTGACAACATATCGGGCTGGTGCAGTGCCAGCTCGGCCAGATAGCGATCAGCACGGAACAGAAACATCCCGCTATTCCAATAGTAGTGACCTGACGCCAGATAGGCTTCAGCAGTTTCTTTATCAGGTTTCTCAACGAACTCTGCCAACTCATAGATGCCTTTACTCACTTCCTCGCCGCAGCGGACATAGCCGTAGCCGGTTTCGGGCTGAGTCGGCACGACGCCAAAGGTCATCAAGCGCCCAGACTGGGCGGGCCCAGAAGCGGTTACGACCGTTCTTCGAAACGCCTCGGGGTCTGTCACGTGATGATCAGCGGGAAGCACCAGCAACAACGCCTCCGGGTGCGATTGCTGCGCGTGCAGCGCGGCAAGGGCAATGGCCGGTGCTGTATTACGACCCGCAGGCTCGAGGATCAGTGTTGCCTGTTCGGTCGCTTCATTACGCAGCTGCTCCGCCACCATAAAGCGGTGTTCGGCATTGCAAACCACTAACGGGGGTGAACACTCAAGGCCCTCAAGCCGGCGCTGCGTCTCCTGCAGCATCGAGCCCTTACCGCCAAAGGGTAAGAACTGCTTTGGACGCGCGGCGCGGGATACCGGCCAAAGACGGCTACCGACGCCGCCGGACAACAAAACGGGTATCAACATAAGGCAGGTAGGTCTATAAGAGAGCCGAGATGCTACTGGAACACGGGTGTCACGTCACCCCGAGCATAGCTATCCAGATCCAGTCAAAAGGCACAATGGCTGCCTGCACAGTAGGGGCACATTCAGCCTAATCGCTGGAAGTGCCTCGAGTGTGACACCGGATAAGGCGTCACATCACAGCGAGCTTAGCCCAAGGCATGCGCGATCAACCGAAGCCTGCTAAGTGCTGAATGAGCCACAAGAGCCGGGAAACCGAAGGGGCACTGGGGTTACAGCAGTCGTCTCACGCGGTCTACGTTTTCTGGAATACACGCCCCGACGACAAAAGAAACGCCGCTGGAACGCAATCAGGCGTTCCACTACAATCTCTCACTCGAAGATCACCCCGGCGATCCTCCGCGTACCCCACGCCCTCGCCGTCCCACCTGACCGGAAACCGACCCGAATGTCCGAGCCCACACCTTTCGTTCCGCAGTCTCGTTACGAAAAAGCCGAGCTGGTTGCCTGCGGCCTCGGGGAACTGTTCGGACCCGGCAACGCGCAATTGCCGATTGACAATATGCTGATGGTGGACCGCATCACTCACATCAGCTCTGAAGGCGGCTCGGCAGACAAGGGCGAGCTAATCGCTGAGCTAGATGTTCACCCGGACCTGTGGTTCTTTGGCTGCCACTTTCCCGGCGATCCGGTCATGCCCGGCTGCCTGGGGTTGGACGCCATGTGGCAACTGGTCGGGTTTTTTCTTGGCTGGCGCGGTAATCCGGGCCGAGGTCGCGCATTGGGGTGTGGAGAAGTGAAGTTCACCGGCCAGATCCTGCCTACGCACCAAAAGGTGCGCTACCACATCCACATGAAGCGCGTTATCGAGCGCAAGTTGGTCATGGGTATTGCTGACGGCTCCGTCTCCGTCGATGGTGAAACCATCTACACGGCATCAGACCTGAGAGTCGGCCTATTCCAGAATACGGAGTCGATGTAATGACCGAACGGGTGGTCATCACCGGTGCTGGCATCATTTCCTGTCTGGGTAATGACACAACCACCGTGCGCGCCGCGCTCTACAGCGGGCGATCAGGCATTTCGCTGCGACAGGACCATATCGA